>Ga0307515_10017480_pt1 | contig 13055 bp, 5 predicted proteins | sample 17_EM_MG_FD_194513 | JGI IMG/M metagenome (GOLD analysis project Ga0307515, IMG submission 194513) | Populus trichocarpa ectomycorrhiza microbial communities from riparian zone in the Pacific Northwest, United States - 17_EM | ecosystem: Host-associated > Plants > Roots > Unclassified | place...
TGACATAACATCTTAAGCTTTATAATAAAGATTCTAATTAACTAGTTAAATAAGAATTCTAAACACAAATCATTTTTATCTAAAAATCTTTTCATGTATCAACGCATTTATATAACATTGGAGAGTTCATGAATTAGTAAATAACTAGATCATTAGCATGCATTATGTTGTGGGTTGGATTAATATATGTTATATCATAAAAAAATCTAGGCTCTGCTAATGTTTTTTCTAGTATAAATTTTTTTTTGAACTATGTGAGGATTGATTTTATATGACCAGGTTGACTTGACGAGTCTAAAGATAACTCGAAGAACTATAAAAACATAGTCTAATTCAAAATAAATATTTAAAATGAGTTTTTTTTAACAAAAATTAAGACTTTTTCAACAAGTCTCTCTCTTTCCTCAAGACCCAAGGATTTAAACACAAGAAAAATAAAGTTTTAGAACCAAAGTGTCAAAATTAAAAACATAGGAATCAAATTAGGAATCTTCGAGACCTCAAGAGCTAAAATGTACTTTTCCTGAATTGAGAAAATACCAGAACAGTCCACATTGAAACAGCGTGGAAAGCCACAGTAACGGCAAGTGGCGAACCCCGTAATTGTAATTGTAATCGGTGGTGATAATGGCAATGAAGTCAATACAGCAAAAACCAAAGGGCAAATGGGAAAGAAGAAGGAATGTAAAATAAAAAAATATCCTTATCAATTCAGCAGAGATATCTCATCTCATCACTATCTGAAAGGCTGTTATCCTCTGACCACCACCCAAAATCAAAGTCAAAAATCCCAACACCAACACTAAAACTCAACTTTCTCTCTCTCTCTTACATATAACATAAGATAACCTCACTTATAAAGCACTCCTGTTCCAGCAATCTCTCTCTCTCTCTCTCTCTCTCTCTCTCTCTCTTCCTCTTCCTCTTTTTTTTCCTTTGCCAAAACAAACAAAAATGTCCAATCTCCATCTCCATTCCTGTACACTCTCACAGTTTCAAGATCCACCTTGTGTATAGATAGAGGCTGAGAGAAAGAGAGGCCAGGCTTGTTTTTGTTTGAGGAAGTCCTTGATAAGTTTAAGATCTGAGAAAGAAATGGGAAGCAAATGGAGAAAGGCAAAATTAGCTCTTGGCCTGAACATGTGTCTTTATGTCCCTCCGACTGATGTTGAACAACGTGATTCTTCCTCCTCACCTTCTCCTGCTAGACTATTCTCCCGCTCCTCTCACGGGTCCACTACTCCTACCCCTTCTTCTTCCGGCCTCCGCTTGTCCACATCCCCCGATAGCAACAATAAGGTAATAATGATATGTTGTTTCTGCTACTATTTTTCCTTTTTTTAAATAAATAATATTATTCCCATCATGGGTTAATGGGGTTTGTTTGTTTGTTTTTGCTTGCCTTGCCCTGCAAATCTTTAATAATATTGGATTTATTGTTTTGGTTAGTGTTAAAGGCATGTAGTATGATTTGAGATAATTTTATTGGTGCTGCTGTTAAATGTTAAGCGTCCGGTCTATTCGCAACCTAGCTTTTGTTTTTAGCAGACACTAGTCTAATCTAGTTTCAGGGTGGCTTGTCAAGGTGTGGGGTATATATACAAATGGTGGGTGCGTGTGGGTAGTAGTGATATGTACAATACACTGAATACTTGTGAAGAAGGGAGCATGTTGTTATTGTCATGTTGTTTTCAACTCTTTCTATGAGCTTGAGGCCCCTTTTGTGGGGTGATTAAGTTTTAAAGTGGAGAAGTCCCTTTAAAGGACCATTTTTCGCTTTGGCTTATTAGAAAAGTATTACTGTTCTAGCGTCCCATTACCAATACCACCACTCTTGTTTGTTTTGCTACTGTTTCTCCTTTCCCTTGATGGGGAAAAAGTGCTTTGTCTGGTCAGCACTGCTTTACCTTGATCGCACATAATATTATGTTTTCTCTCTCTCTGCTTTTGATGGTGAGTTAGAGAGGATAAAAAAATTAAAGAAGCCTGTGGACCGTTGATTGGGAGCTATCCAGCAGCAATCTTCAGAGAAGTAAAAGTATTGGGGAATCAAAGAACTGACAAATAAAAATAAAAAAAGGAATGAAATTTGGAGCAAACCCATTATACTTCTATCCTTTTGATGAGCTCTGCACTAATATTATTTTTTTAAAATTTGCGTTTTAGGGTTGTTTTCTTGAAAGCTCCTCCATCATTAGTTTGCTCAAGAGTGGCTTGATTATTATTTTTTTTACTTTTGAAAAGTCATCTACTATTGATTATTCATAATTTGGCATTATGTCATTTGCAAGGCTTTGACTGCCTAACATTGACTTCTTTTTTGGTTGGTTAGCTGATTCACCGGGACACAACTCTGCAGCTTTGTAAATAATAATAATAATAATAATAATGTCATTCTGGCTTAAGCATCCCTCAGTGGCTCAGGACTTCTGATGTCAAACCTAAGTATAACAGGAACATGCATTGGAATGCTCTTTAGTCTAGAAATACGTGTCAAAATCATTTAGACATCTACCACTTGATTATTAGTAAATGTGCCATTCAGTGGTTTGTAAAATTTCTCTCCTTCTCTTGAATATGATATCTATAGCTGTGATTGTTTAAACTTTTATTTGTCTGCAATCATATATGTTTGTCTATGGGATCTTTTCTCCTCACAAGACCGTCCTTCTGTACTGCAGAGGACCTGTGCAATATGCCTGACTGCCATGAAAACGGGACAGGGCCAAGCCATTTTTATGGCAGAATGCTCCCACTCCTTCCACTTCCATTGCATTGCCTCTAATGTAAAGCATGGGAACCAGATTTGCCCAGTTTGCCGAGCAAAGTGGAAAGAAATCCCCTTTCAAAGATCTGTTTCTGATGTTACTTGTGGAAAGCCAAGAATGAGCGCACTAGGTTGGCCCCAAGATGATGCTTGGATGACTGTTCTAAGACGGCTTCCTCCAGCTCGAACAGATGCAAACAGGCATATTTCATCACATTATCAAGCCAATGAACCAGCTATCTTTGATGATGATGAAGACTTGGATCCGCAACACGAGACTGCCGAGGGAAACACATCCACTCAAGATGCTGGTGATGTTAATTCTGTGAGAACTGTAGAGGTTTTCACATATACAGAAGTTTCAGCAGTTCCAAAATCAGTCTCTTATGATAATTTCACCATACTAATCCATCTCAAGGCCCCTCTTACAAGTGGAAGACAGAATAGGAACTGGAATCATGCTGAATCACCACAATCATCTCAAGATTCTCGTGCTCCGGTTGATCTCGTTACCGTGCTTGATGTTAGTGGCAGCATGTCTGGTACAAAGCTTGCTTTGCTAAAACGAGCTATGGGGTTTGTGATCCAGAATCTGGGTCCATCTGACCGACTGTCTGTTATTGCCTTCTCATCCACAGCCCGACGCCACTTTCCTCTTCGTCGCATGACAGAGACCGGAAAGCTCGAGGCCTTACAGGCTGTTAATTCTCTGGTTTCTAGTGGTGGGACAAACATTGCTGAAGGTCTAAGGAAAGGTTTCAAGGTGGTGGTTGATCGCAAATGGAAGAATCCAGTTTGTAGCATCATACTATTATCTGATGGGCAGGATACATATACTATCTCTGGCACAAGCATGACCCGTCCTCAAGCAGATTACAAATCTCTTCTCCCGACATCAATTCACCGGAATGGTAGCTCGGGGTTCTGTATTCCTGTGCATGCATTTGGGTTTGGTTCAGACCATGATGCTGCATCAATGCATTCAATTTCTGAGATTTCAGGTGGCACATTTTCATTCATAGAAGCTGAGGGTGTAATTCAGGATGCATTTGCACAGTGCATAGGAGGGCTATTGAGTGTAGTGGTGCAAGAGCTACAGGTCAAAGTTGAGTCTCTTCATCCAAGATTGGAAATTGGTTCAATTCAAGCAGGTAGTTACAAAAGCAGCATCATGGCCAATGCAATTATGGGCTTTGTTGATGTTGGAGACTTGTACGCCGAAGAAGAAAGGGATTTCTTGGTAACAGTCAATATTCCAGTTGATGGTACCAGTGATGAGATGTCATTGCTAAAGGTCAGTTGTACTTACAGAGATCCTATGACAAAAGGTATGATGACTCTTGAGGAAGCTAGCCAAGTAAAGATCCAAAGGCCCGAAATAACCGGAACACGAGTGGTGTCAATGGAAGTAGAGAAGCAACGAAACAGACTCCGTGCAGCGGAGGCAATGGCTGAGGCTAGAGCTGCAGCTGAAAATGGTGATCTAGCTCGTGCGGTCTCTGTCCTGGAGAGCTGTGGCAAAGCATTGTCAGAAACTGCATCTACTCGGGCAGGTGACAGACTGTGTATTGCACTGTGCGCGGAGTTGAAGGAGATGCAAGAACGGATGGCAAGCCGGCGGGTATATGAAACATCTGGAAGGGCTTACATTCTATCAGGTTTGAGCTCACACTCATGGCAAAGAGCAACTGCGCGAGGTGATTCCACTGACAGTACAAACCTCATGCAAGCTTACCAGACGCCATCAATGGCGGACATGGTAACCCAGTCTCAGACCATGGTATTCGGTACCCCATCTTCTCAACGTAAACTTAGGCAAACTATGTCATTTCCAGCTGCCAGACCACGGCCAAGGTAGTTTTTGGTGGTGTCCAGAAATTCTCCTCACGTATAATTCCATATCCATGAACCTTTTTTGTTCATTTAAAATTTTGTTTTTCCTCGTCATGTCAGTTTGTGTCAAAGTTAGATTGGAAAGGAAAGGGGGGGTTTGGTATTTTGACAATTGTGGGTGTATTCTCTTGTCTTGCTATGTAAATGAATAAGAAAAAATGGGGGGGGTGGGATAGCTGAGATGAGTCTCTGAGAGATAAAACAGTGAAAAGAAAGGTGGTGGGGGTCAAGGTTCTTACACATTCGCATCATGGATGATGATGTACATAAGGAGATTTGATGTTTTCTTTTCCGTTTTCTTCCTGTGAGGTGGTATAGCCCGCCCTGTAAACTGTGGGGATACTCGGGGGGTGAATTCTTCTCTTAAATATATGATATGATTTATATATATTGCCCTCGATTCTTTTCATGACTTTGCTGCCATTATCGGATTAACAAAATAGAAATTAAATTAAATCTTAGACATGCTTGGACACAGATGGGATTGCCCTTTGAGATTTCCGTCCTCATCTGATCGAAATATTTAATTTTTCCAAATGCTATTGGATTTTTTATGTGTGGTCAATTGTCCAAAATTCTTGTCAGATTGTGCAAGCGTCACAACTTTTGATTGTAGACCAGCATTCAATAATTTTTATTTTTTAAAAACATTTCATTCAAAGGAGCTTAGCATATTAATGGACTCGGTCCAGTTATTCACTGCCTGGGTTAGAACATAACATTTTATAATCTTCTGCTAGAACAGCAGGAGGTGGACTCAAGAAATTATTTCGTGCCGTGATTTGCAACAGAGTTGACCATGTAATTATTATTATTATTAAAAGGAATACAAATGATATATTCTTACTCCTATGGGAGGCCTTTGTCTATATAAAGTTTGGGATAAATTTAATATTTTGCACAGTAAATTAATTATGTTGTGGTGGATGATTTAAATTAATATTTTTTTGGTGTTTTCAGATCATTTTGATGTGCTAATATCAAAAATAATTTTTTAAAAAATAAAAAAATATTATTTTAATGTATTTTCAAGTAAAAAACACTTTGAAAAGCAATCGCAAGAACTAGATTGAAAATTAGGGGATGCCAAGGTGGATATAATTTGTGACAAGCCCTTTGGGTCATTTGTTTTTTGTTTTTTTTTGTCTTTTTTGTTTTATAATTTTATTATTTAATATAGTTTTTATTTTTTTAGGGTTTTTAGGTCTGATTTTTTTCACTAATTCCATCCTTTAATATGGAGTATTTTGTTTTCTTTGGATTTTTTTTAATTTAATTTTATGCTAGAATATTTGATTGATTTTTTTTTTACTTGCGTAAGGTTATATCGGGACAATTCTCATCCGATTTAATTTGAAACCTGAACTAAGTAAATAGTCGGGGTGAAATTTTTCAACTTAGAACCGTAGTATTGAGTTTCATTATAATACCAAAAAGTTTCCAACAATTTAGATATTAATTTTTTATATTTGTTTTTATCCAAGCCGCAACAAAAATATGGTTAATAAACTTGTTAACATCCAAGTAACTTATTTTTTGAATTAATTTGTTTTTCAAGATTATTTTCCAGGTTTTTAAGTGTTGTTATAAGATATTATAACATGGAAAGGGTATCTAAGTGGAAAAAAAAGAAAAATATAAGAGAAAATATAAAAAAGTAAATGTTTTGTTAGTTATTTATTATTAGAAAGGAAAACAATTATAGATTTTTAAGAATTATAGAGATAAAATGGGGAATCTTTATATACAATAGTAGAAGTGGGATGTTAGTGAATCTATGAAGTAAAAAGAAATATAGTTTACTCTAAAATTATATTTTAGATTCCAGGTTTGTTGTATTTCAATGACAATTTTATGAGAAAATTAGGAGTGATTGTAGTACCAGGCAATTAAAAAAATCCATATCATTTGGGTTAGGGTCACAACCCAGCATAGTCATACTGTTTAGGCATGACCTGAATGGCATGCCACATCTAGGTTGTTCGGTTCACCATAGCCTGCCACCTTTATACCTAAATGGGCTGCTCCTTTTTGACCTTTCAGGTCAAATAACCAACGGGCTGCTTGCTATACTTTTTTGGGCTTCGACACAGTACCCTTACCAAGCACACACCACCCACTAACACACACCAAATCTTCTATGCAAAGCATATACATCTCTTTTCTTTTCAATGGTCATTTCCTGCCCACATGTCACCTTAAAGGGCATTTACCAACCACTCACCTCTCAACTAACAGCATTGTCAAGAACCACAACCAATGTTAAGCATCAACATTTTTACTAATGGCATGACAAGACATAACAATCAACAACGTAACTTTTTCGGTGCTCTTCATTATTACTCCACTTTCCAATAAGTAAGATGTTGTGATCAAAATCTATAAATATCTTAGATCACTAGGTAATTTAACATGAGCAATAACACAACATAAAGTCAAATCTTCACAACAAGAACCCAAACATAAAGCAGAGTATACCTTGCAAGGCTATTGAGCCATATTGCTACTCCTACGTTCTTTCTCTTACACACTTACTACATTACTCATCTTCTTAATTATTTATTTTAATGTTCAACATACTCATCTTCTCCTATATTTATTAACTTGAGCATTAGAGGATCCCTTGTTCTGATAGGGGACTTATTTTTAGAAGAGCCTATGAAAGTCACCCATCAACTTATATAACTAATGGTCAATCCTAATCACCCACCAACCTAAAATTACAACTATAAAAAACCTAATCTAATCTTGAAGCATTTATAACTTCATCGGCGGTGCCTTCTATGAGAAATTATATAAAAGTTACTTCATTATCATTCACACCTATCATAAAAATTTCTTTTTATGGCTAACGAGTTAGAAATTCCATGACATGAGAGAGTAACTAAACTCCCTACCTTAGGTACTAATTTCCATTAGATAAAAGTGCTCAATAATGATGTTCTAATTACACAATGATAACTTGGTATTCTCCCACTCCTTTAATAGGAAACAAACACGTAGCTCCACTGAATGCATAAAGATAAATCCAATTCTCTAAAGGAATAAGTCAGAACAAATTAAAAGAAAACAGGTACAAGAACATTTATACTCTAACTCTTTGAAGGAGTTGTTTCCTCTATAAAGAGCACTTCCTAGCAGGTCTTAACCACAAAAGTGTTATTGTCATTAACTTTCCTCTATATCTCACTCACATGTTCCGTGTCTAAAAAGATCTATAAGCGAAATTGAAATTAGTAACCACACAAGCTTTTGAGAATGAACATTGCCCTTATTATATGGGGTATATTCACTTTATCATTGAGTGCTATACACTTATTTTTCTAAAATCATGTTTTTGCCAATGATAACTTAGAAAACTATGATGAACTTATAAATTAAAAAAAGAACAAAAGAAAAGGAATGAAATAAGATGATGATGATAATAATAAACTAGCAAAATAAAACTAAAAAGAAAAGATAATACCAAATTTCTGTTGGTTGCCTCTCACCAAACATTTTATTTAATGTATTGACTAGACAATTTACTGTGCATGTCACTGTTATGGTGGTTTAAAAAGATCAATAACCTCAACTTTCTCCATGTTTCTCTCAAGATAAGGCTTTGCTCTGACCATTAACTTTAAATGTTTCATTGTTCTTTAAATTTTTTAATTCCACTATGCTATAAGGATATATTTAAACAATCTCAAAAGGACCACTCTAATGTGTTCTCAATTAGTCGAGAATTAAAAAAGAGAACTTTCATTCCTGGTGCTAAGTTCTAGTAAATGAACTTCTTGTCATGATACACTTTAGTCCTTTCCTTATATATATTAGCATTTTTATAAGCTTCATTCCATAGCTCATATAGCTCATTTAATTAGAGGAGTCTCTTTTCTCAAGCTTTGTCCATATCAAAGTTGAGTGTTTTAATTACATCAAATATTTATTATGCATTCAATATACGTTCATTCATCTATGTTAAATTTCAATCGGGAATAATGTTTTCATCAACTCAAATCTCACAATCAATCACCATTTATAATCAATTAGGGTATTAGCTTAATTAATCTCATAAATAATACAAAATTAAGATCAATGAATGAAATCAAAACTGAAATAAATGATCATTCAATTAGAGTTCATAATAATCTCTTCTTAATAACCAAATAAAGATTTTAATTGTTCATAGTAAAAACTTGATGCTTTCAATATAAAACCTAATTTGATTTTTTTTTATTTCTTTAAAACCTTCCCCAAACTGCTACTGTCATTATAAAAAAATTGTCTTCTGCCCAATGACTCCCTTTTCCATTATCTTTTTTCAAGGCCTACACTTATGCTTGTCTTGTCTCCAAGTTAATTTGCCAGTTGTCCTTCTCAATACCAAACTAATTTGGATTTTCTATGGGAACTTCCGATGTTACACTCCTAAAAAATAAAGCCAACACCTCATTTTCCATTTTCATTTCTATTTGTGCTATTGTCCAGCTCATTTTTAGACTAAGAGAGACTTTTTTTGAACTTGGAATTTGATTAATGTTGTAGCTCTAGATATGTATATGGATATTGGCTTTTGAATCACTTAATTTGGACTCAAGATGCTCAAGTTATAGGCTTGTAAATGTTCAGTGCTCAAGCATAAATTTTACTCGAGATTTCCAGCCCAGCCTTTGGACTAACGTTTGGTGGCCCAAATGAATTGGATTTTTATAAACCCGACCTTTTTGGAAAGCTTGAGATGTCCTCTAAAACCATTGTTGAAGACCAAATTTTAAGCCAATAACTTCTTCTATAGCAAAAACATTAAAACATCTTTTAAGTTTATTGCACAAAAAATAAACTATATGTGTGTGTGTGTGTGTGTGTGTGTGTGTGTGTGTGTGTGTGTATATAATGTACGAAGCTTTTTAGAGCTTCTAATACAAGACAATGGTACCGTGTGCAAAATCCTTTCAACAACATTATATGGATCTACTTAGGTGTGGTATCATAACCTAGAGTCTACCTTCATCCTTAACTTTCAAAATCTCAATGTTAAAATCATCCCCCACTTTAGTATAAGTATATCAGCTAAAAAAAACACCACTAACCTCTTTACTATCACACAGTAATAAGATGTGAACAACATAACATATCTTCAAAGGTTTTAACAAAAAAATGCTAAACGTGGAGAATTTACTCAAACTCATTGCCACTGAAATCCTGATCAATGAGGTTTATAACTATTTTTTATATAAACTATTGTACAATCTTCCTAATAAAAATCAATATAATATAAAGCAAACGATAGGAAACCATATTGAAGTGGAAGAAACAAGTGTAACTAGAAGCAAACGATAGGAAACCATATTGAAGTGGAAGAAACAAGTGTAACCAGATAAGAACACCCTTATTTCTAGCCATAAAGAGCATAATCTTATAGGTACCATCAATCTCGTATCATCCCTAAGGCAACTAAAAAGAATATTAAATGATCCATTCATGATCGAATGGCATTCTCTAAGCTCATGACCAAACTTTTAACCACCATATATACTAAGGTAATAACTATCATTAAGGGAGAAGAATATATGTGATACCCAACTCCTATTAAAGTGGCATGAATGCAAGAAACCCCAACAAGTCTTGTTTCTTTCACCACGACCACGATCATGATACTGAGAAATATCATGCCTAAATAGAAAAAATTAATCTCTAAGGGTTATCTCTAATAATTTGTAAGGAAGAAAATGTAACCCAAACAAATAGAGAAAGATTCTCATGATGCATTAACTAAGATTAGATAATGTTTATAAATTGTATCTCCATTTACATGAAAAAATCTTTTGAACTTTTTCATTACATGAGATTAGATAATCTTTATAAATTGTATCTCCACTTACATGAAAAAATCTTTTGAACTTCTTAATAAAAGTAATAGTGATTCTTCATGTCTTCAAATGGGTATCTATATCTCTAAAAAATAATCTCCATGTTTCCAATAAAATCTCAACGATGAGATTCTTATTGCCCTATTAAAATCTTCATGCAAACTCTTATATATCATGTTAGCATGTTAAAAAAAAAACCATGAGTAGATAACACATTCTTTCTTTTCCTTCTACTTCTATTGGTTAAGTCTTTTAAACATAAATTCTTAAAAAGATTTTTTTTGGGGGGGGGATGATAATGCACCAAAAATTAAAAGAAAATCCATGTCATTAAGGCCAGGTTCAAATGGCCTAACACCTTTACATCATTTGGGTTTGGCCTAAATGATTTGGTACCTTCATGCCATTTAGGTCTGTCTTAAATGGCGTGCCACCACTAGGTTATTCGACCAAGAAAAGCCTGCCACCTCCAAGACCAAACAATATGTTCCCTCAATTCCATTTGGGATAAGCCACGAATGAGTTGTCTATCATGATGCTAAGCATGTACCTCAATGTATTTTTAATTTTGAGATGTCATAACAACGAATGCACCATCTACTAGCTTACACCAAAATTTATATACAGAGTATAGATATTTTTCTCTCTCTTTAATGGTCACTGCCTAACCATAAGTCATCTTAAAAGGCACCTACCAAACACTCATCTTTCCACCAATGACATCACCAAACATCAGAACCAATGGTGTGTTAGTGTATATATCATATAACCAATTAATTGGTTATTCATGACATTGACTTTGTGTGTGTGTGTGTGTGTGTATATATATATATATATGCTTATCTATCTTTAATATTCATCAAATATTTAATTAATGAATTTAGAGTAAAGATAAAGTCTTAGGGACAAAAATGCTTTGCAAATGACATTATAAAGTTGTTATAATTATGAGATTCCTATTGCATCAAAGCATTGTTCCTGAATGTTTGTGGTCAATACATATTATTATTATTTTTTCTTTTATGAAAAAAAGCAATTGTTCTCATAAATTAAGGCATGAAAAATATCTAGAATTAATATGTAGGTACTTGTCAGATGACTTATACAATGAACTAACTTGCATGAGAATTTCATATGGAGAGATCACTTATGTCTATGGAAAGGCTCACGTAACAGTTATGTAAGTGATCCTTAAACTTGAGATCACTAAGTTATCTTATATAGAGAATGTTATGTTTTGATCCTGCTACACGTTGTCCTAATTAAGGGTAATAAATGAGCAAATATTGGTTATAACATTAACTATATGAAGGTATTTAAGTAATAAAGAGAATATTCATCACCCTAGGTGAATTAGTGAAAATATTTCATTTGTTCTTAAATAGTATTTATTGTAAATCCTTATGTAAGGTGGAATGAAATTTGAAATGAGTTTCAAATCTTATTCAAATAATTAATGATTATGGTGTTGAGAACACACATGATTTGACAGAGTAGACACACTCCATACTATAATGTCTTAATCAGAACATTATTGAGGAAGAGATAAAAATTACACTGAGAAACTCGTCACTGAAAGTTAAGTCAAACCATTTATGACTTTTCTAATATTTAAAGGATTATGATAGGTTGCTAAACATTGTACTATATTAAAAGATAAAATAAAAAAAAAACTATTAAAAATAATTAAAGGATAAAAAAAGCATATCTGGCCAGTAAGTGAACTATCAAACCTATGAATCAAGTAACCTAGGTTAGCACACCAAACTTGTGAATTGAGTTATTGACTCTAGTGAAATTATAATTTGTGTTTTGAAAAATTATTTTTTTATTTAATTACATGATAACAAAAATAGACGATCGTTAAACCAAACACCAATCTAATACTAAGATGCTGAAAATAATAACAAAAAAATAATAATAAAAAAGTTAAACTTGTTAGACCTTTTCTATGATACTATTTTTTTTAGAATATGAGAAAACAAATAGGTAAAAAAGAGAGTCAAGTTCAGGAAAAAAAAAGAGAGAGAAAAAACACCCCAACAAACCCATTTTGGGTTCACAATTTTTTTCCTGAACTTAAATCAAAAAATTAAAAAAACTAAGAAAAAAATATAGATCAAGATATTTAATATTGTAATATGGGTTATTTACCTTATTGTATTTAATGAATTTGTTTATTTAAATCAAATTAAAATAGAAATGGAAAAATACATAAGATTTTTTGGATAAAATAAAAAGCAAAAACTTCTATACAAGGTTGCACATATAAAAAATATCATAATAAATAAATATTTTTTATTTTTAAAAATAAATTTAATAAATATATATATATATATATATATATATATATAATATTAAGAAAACTATAAATGAATAATACGAATCTCTTAAAAAATTAAACAAATCTAATATTATTAAAAACTAATAACTATTTTTAAAAAGGATAAATAAGCAAAAAAATCAGAGAGAAGTAAAATAAAAATTTAAAAATTAATTTTAAAAAAATATAAAAATGTTAAAGAAAAAGAAAAAGAAAA
>Ga0307515_10017481_pt1 | contig 13055 bp, 5 predicted proteins | sample 17_EM_MG_FD_194513 | JGI IMG/M metagenome (GOLD analysis project Ga0307515, IMG submission 194513) | Populus trichocarpa ectomycorrhiza microbial communities from riparian zone in the Pacific Northwest, United States - 17_EM | ecosystem: Host-associated > Plants > Roots > Unclassified | place...
AGCTTCTTACTCTATCTCTTATAGGCTTTTTTAGTACTACTTAGGTCTATTAGCTCTACGCCATACTATAGTTTCTAACTTAGCTTTAGTCGTTGCGTACTCTACGCCTTATATAACTATAAAACTTTATTCTAACCTCTCTTAGTCTGTTCCCTTTAGAAGATCCTATTATTAATCTTTATTGCTTAATCTATTAATTCCCTTAGGGTGTCCGCATCTTCTATTAGAATAATTACGTCCTAGACTTTAGCCTTAAGTCCCTATTTATACTATACCATAAGCGCCCTATTATTCTACTTAACTTATATAGCTAGCGTTTAGAACTACGTTGTGTACTTAATTACTAAGGTTTGTTACGTAATGTCTTAAAGTTTTCTTTCCGCTATAGTTACTGCCTCTAGGTCTCCAAACATTTATATAAGTCGCTCTATAAATCCTTCCTAACTTAAGAATATAAACCACACCTCTTAATTAGTGGTTATTATTCTATTTGCCTGTATTTCTATAAGGTAAGGCTTAAACCATTTAAGTGCTCTCCCTAATAGGAATAGTCCCGCGTAAGCTATTTAATCTATAGGTATTACCAGCTTTGCTCCTTTCTACGCTACCTTAAAGTATATTTACGTAAGAAATCCTTTAAGCTTTAATCTTTCTCTTAAGAATCTTTTAATTAATAGTAACTTAACCTTTACTGCGCCTATCCCGTTAATCCTTTATTTAAGTGTCGCATTATTCTCTATTAACTGGTCAACTATCTCTTGTAGTTGTCTAACCGTTATAGGTTGCTATAAATTAGTATCTGCTATACTAGTATCACCTCCTAACCTTAAAGTAGTTGCCGCCGTCGATGGCGTTATAGTGGCTGCTTTTAGTGGCATATTATTTAACTTATTAAAACCGTAACTAGGTAGTAATTATATAACGGAACCTTGTAGCAAGTACTACAATAGGCTTATTATTGGGCTAGGTGTGTAGGTATTGTAAGTAAGTTAATAATATAATAATAACTAGTAGAGTAGTTACCTAATAGATTAACTCTAATTGTATTCTAAGAATTACTATAAGGAAAGAACTATCTAGAGTAGGGACTATGGTCCTTTAAATATACAACCGTACTCCTAGGAAATCCTTCTTATACGTGATATACGTGTGCTCTGTCTACTCTATTACAGATTATATAGATTATATAGATTATACAGATCACCTTACGTGACTTATACTACTATTCCTCGTCACATAGTTTTACCGGATCTATCCTGGACCGTGCCTATATTAACTAACTAGCTTCTTCCAACTCTTCTCCAAGTAGTCGTAATATCGTACTTAAAGCGTTCGTAATATATCATCCTTATCTTAAGCAGAAGATTTATTAAATTGGGCGCCCGTACTAAAGCTATAGATAGGCTTACTAGCACGCTAAGTAGCAAATATTAACTCCTTTAGAAGGTTAATAACTTTAAGATCTAGTTTAGGAATAGTAGCCATAGGCTCCTACGTAGTAGGTACGGCAGGGAAGCCTATTCTTAAAACTTCTTCAGCTAATAGCTCTGGTAATTTAGTCTCATCTACCTCATCTACCTTATCTACCTTATCCTCAGCGGTCTCACCGCGGGCCTCAAAAACAGCCTCTAATTCGTCTTCCTTAATACCCTCTTTCTGGCCAGTTAGCCGAACCTCTTCCTAAATATCCTTACTCAGCAAAGCCTCTGGAGGCTGTACAGCTACTGCCGCTAAGCTATCGTGTGTATACTGCGTTGCCTAAAAAGATTGTAAATAAGACTCCCATGCTTGAGGTGCTTTTGGAGGCCTTAGAGCTTTTAAAGCTTTTTAAGCCTTTAGAGGCTTCGGAGCTAAAGACGCACGACGTTTTCTAGGCATAAGGATGATATTTTGCTAAGACTTTGAGAATTAAATAGGTAACAATAATATTGAAGCTCTTTAATTAACTACACCACTATTTTATATACAGGCTTTCTAACCACGTCGCTGCTACTTACCGCAATATTCAAAATTCTGAAATTCGGAGGTGGCGCCTATACCCCTACCGCCGAGCAGTTGCACTAACCAAGGCTTTAACACCAAGCTATATACAGTATAGAGCCTTTAGATTGGCTTGGGAGGCGTGCATATACGAATATTGCAAGAAACGGTTGCCACACAAAGGGATAACTAACTAGAATATCTATATACATATATAATCCTAATAAGTAAACCTATCTAAACGACGTACCTTAACTACACTATCGCTTACAACCGTTATACCCTCCTCTATTCGTCCTATAATGCCGTCTAAAGCTAATATACGCGCTACTACTATAAAAGAGCGTGAAATTATTAGAGAGTAAAAAGAATAAGCTTAAAATAAAAAGGATATTTAAAAGTATAAGGAAAAGCGCAAAGCCTACCTATAATAAAGCCTTATAGTAAGTACTATAGTAGACTTATTAATAGGCTAGGTATATAGGTAAATAAAAAGTTAATAATATAAATATAACTAGTAAAGTAATTGCCTAATAGATAAACTCTAATTATATTTAAGGTAGGGACTATAGTCCTTTAAATACACATCCTAACTCCTAAGAAAGATATTTAGTATATTAGTATATAGTACGTTAATTATAATAAAGCCTTTGTAACGGGACTAGCCCAGTTACAGTAAGAATGTCTCGGTGAAACACTCGACAGATGAATTCTGCCAAGTTCTGCCAACTCAATTGAACTCTGCCAAATTCTGCTAAAACGAACGCTTCAGTAAAATCAGCGCTTAACCGAATTCTGCCGAATTCTGCCAGCTTGATTGACTTCTGCTAAGTTCTGCCAAGTTCTGCCAGATTCTACCGAAGTCCGTTGAGGACTGTGTGCGTGCGTGTGTACGTGCGCACGCACCGACCACCAAGACCCCTGACCATTTAATTATGAGATTCTCGCGTTATTCCTTTCTCTTCTTTACGCAACGTCTTATTCTCTGCAAGAGCTATACCCATAGATTTAGATAGAATTTATATCATTCCTTCGAATCTGCCCCGAAGCCTCTTCGCGCCCTTACAGCCTTATAGGAAATACTATAGTAGACTTATTAATAGGCTAGGTATATAGGTAAATAAGAAGTTAATAATATAATATAACTAGTAGAGTAGGTTACCTAATAGATTAACTTTAATTATATTCTAAAATTCACTATAAAAAAGAGAACTATCTAGGTAGGGACTATAGTCCTTTAAATATATAATACTACGTCTAAGAAATATACTAAGGACGTTAGTACGTTAGTATATCTTACGTTCCCATATTTCCGCGTTCTTACATTGTAAACTTATAACGTAACTAGCTATATAACTTAGTTACCCCTTATTTTATAGCTTAATTGGTTTTAGCGCCTCCTATACTATCTTAACTAACCCATTTATATCTCTTTTTAATAGTTGTACTACTACTAATATAAGGTCCGTAATACTATCCCCTTCTTCTTTATCTTTGTCCTTAAAGATATTTTCTATCTCTAAGTTATTTATTAGAGGTATAGTATTCCCGTTTTTAGTTTAATAACCTTTATTATTTTTAATACCTCCTATTAGAAATTAGAAAGATTATTAAATTAAAAATAGAAATACTATACCCCTAATAGACGACTTAGAGATATAGAATATTTTTAAGGGCAAATATAAAGCGGAGGGAGATAGTAGTACGACTACCTAGAGAGGAGGCGGATAAACTAGTTATAATAGCGCGGGAGGTATTAGAATCGATTAAACTATAGGATAAAGGGTAACTAAACTATATAACGGATTACGGGATTATAATTTAAAATGTAGAAATATAGGAATATAGAAACGTAGGATATACTAACATACTAATATACTTAGCACATTTCTTAGGCGTAGTATTATATATTTAAAGGACTATAGTCCCTACCTTAGATAGTTCTATCTTTATAATAAATCTTAGAATAAAATTAGAGTTAATCTATTAGGCATATACTCTACTAGTTAGATCTTGTTATAGTGTTTCTACTTATATACCTATCCTATTAACAAGTCCAACGTAGTATCTACTACCAGGCTTTGTTACACTTACGATAAAACCAACTAACGAGTTTTGGATCTAATATGACCGACTGTCTATATCCAAAAAAAAATTATAATATAGCTACAAAGTCGTTATTTAATGCATTAGATAGAGAAGCTAAAGAGCTCCCACCTTGTAGTATTTTTATAATAACTGGACGTTATAAAAGGGTCGAGATACTGCAGTAAAAAAGCGATTTTCGGTGATTTTTAACGCTCTGTTACCACCAAAACGACCCCCATAAGCTCTTAGACCCTCAGCGAGATTTAGTTAGTGATAAGGAGCAGTATGCCCGCCCGTGCGCGTAGTGCGCGTAGTGTGCGTACCAACGGTCCCCCAGGGGTCTGATTTATGAGATAAGGTGGAAGCTGGTCGTGCGCAAAGCTGTAGTAACAGGCAACAGAAACAAGATGGCAGGCAGCTGAGACAGTAGTAAGACAACCCGATTTAAGTCGACAGAGTTATATACATGAACCACTAGCCGCCAACCATCCTATTCCACTCATTCCATCTCCATCAACAGCCCGGTTCTGAATCAGGAAATAGATTGATTAGATGGCGATCAAGCGCTCTAGCATGCAACCTGTGACACCCATCCTCAGGCTCAAAAATATGCGATTTACCCACAAATCTCCAAAAACCACGTATTCTGCAACCGGGGCCAAACGCTTGTTGATGAAGCTTGAACAATATCAGTCTAAATGGGACGAAGAAGCTTTTGCCCAGAATGCCAGGGCTCGGGAGTCGGCAAGAGTTCGGCAAGCTCAAGCGGGTGGAAGGCCCAAAACGGGACGCTTCGCGGGGTGGCCTGGGGAGAGGAGGCCCCACCCTGATGAGCCAAGAACTGTTTCGCATGGCGATTACACTTGAGAGCTGCGACGTCCCATGCAATAACACCCAAACGGCCGCCGCAGAGAGAAGGCCTTGACGAAAGGATAAAACCACGCAAAGATGGATTCCGCCCATTCGCTACACCAGTCGTCAGCTGCGACCAAGGATGCTTGAGCGGTGGAAACGGCAGGAGGTAGCGGACGGAGAGGTTCAAGGCGCTGGTGACAGTCTTGGAACATTGCTCCTGGATTCCTCACATACGTTGGGTGTAAAGCGTTATGGCAAGTCATGCTTCTGGGGAGCTTGTTACCCGTTTTTTTGCTGCGTCATCAAGTTGAAATGGTAGTATTTGGTACAAAAGCTGGAGTAGGAGGCTAGGCAATTTTCCTAGCCCGACAACGCACGTTTTGATGTAATTTTCTTTCTAAAGTAGCATTACCGTATTGTCCATCCGCTTGTTTTATAGTATTTGACAGCGCCCTCCCTTCATCTCCTACAGCTTTTGAAACTTCAAAAGACAGTCAAACTTAGCTTAACACCATTCAATCCTCACAGCCTGTTCGCACGGACCGAAGTCAACTTCCATAATATGCTGCTGCTGCCCAGACTTTCAATGGCCACTGCTGGCAGTCATTTACTCACTGACCCACCTCCAGTAATTCACCCACGTGACAACGACCACCAGCAGCCAACATGAAGCCCGGATTCGACAAGACAGGATATGAGATCGTACTGGAAGACGAGAAGAGGGTCAGCTTATCGAGTGACTCGACGGCCACATTACTGGAGGACGGGCTGGGAGAGGAGGCACGGACACGCAATGTGCGGAAAACGCCAAGGTGGATGTGGTACACACACGCCGCACTATTCTCGATATCGGCAGCCTTATTCGTATCAAGTTGGTTCGGACAGCCGACGAATGAGGCCTTCGTTCAGAAATTTGCATCATGGTGTAAGTGGCCTTCCCAGATACAGGCGCACCTTACCCGGGACTGAGGATACTGATATCTTAAAAATAGCACCGGCATTAGAGGCAGTCGAGTACTCGACGGTACAGTACAATGTTAGCCGGATGGGATCACCTATCTACACTGGAGCCAATGATGCTGTCGATGCTGCATGGAATGCCCTCGCATTTGATAGTATGTAGAGTTGATATATCGAGCTAATATCACACTTGCTAATATGATGATCTTTAGTTGGCGACCAAATGATCTCTCACGAACAGATGAAAACTCTAGGGAAGCCCATGGATTCATTAGGGGTGACTAATCCGAAGACTGGTGAGCACGGTTTCCGAATCGGGCTGGAGGTCTTCCACCAAGTGAGCCATCACCAGTGCATTTCTACCATAAAACAATGTAGCTAATGTCCTCTCAGCTCCACTGCTTAAACTTTCTCCGGAAGATAACATACAAGGAACACTATGACCCTCTAGGTGGCGATCTAGCAGACCCACCAAAGAAGCTTCGGATACATCTTGGTAAGACATCAACGACTACCCATCCGAAATAATTAGAAAGTTCCTAACCTGTAACAGATCATTGTATCGAGATTCTACGACTTAGTCTTATGTGCTCAAGTGATGTTGGTGTTATCACTTTCCACGAGATGCCCGGATACGATGGACCGTGGCCAGATTTCAGCACGAAGCACGTGTGCAGGAATTATGATAATATCCGGACCTGGGCCATCGAGAACACCGTCGCAACTGACAACATCTAGAAGAGTTTCTTCCGGAGCGAGAGGGAGCAAGGGGCGTTTAACCTACCTGTACAGTAGATTTGGTGGATTTTATTTCCGTGTGAATCTGGTTTGAAATGGGAACTTTAAATATATCCTCTTCATTTTCATATCAACGTGCCTTTGAAGCTTACATTCAACCTCGGCGGCCTCGCCATACCCCTATAAACGACCTCGGACGCTTAAGAAAACAATACTTATACACGTACAAGCCCGGGCCACGTTCTAAGTTCCCCCAATGGCTTATTTGGAACTTGCATAGCGTGGTGAAGACTAATGAATGACTTCCCGTATAGCCATGATAATGCTCGCCTCCATATCTATGTTTAGAATGCGCCTTGGTCAGGGGAAAATCGCTCTTCGCAGGACACTCGCCCTCATACACTGCCGGATTGACGAAATTGGGCTTCGCTGAGTTATTATATGCTAACCGCACCAGACTCGTGCCTGCCAATTGTTAACTCCGCTCTGGCCTTCACCCTGTTGAATTCTCTCGGAAAATCAGAAAAAGGGCACACTCACTATTCTCGCTATACGACGGCCACCCGTACTTGATCAATGCCTTGGTTGGATCCCTCGCAAAAAGCTGCCCAAGCACCCACCATGTACTCGCTCGTCGCGTCTTCCTCGGCTGTATTTATCTACCCACTTGCGCTATAAGCTGTGCCAAACACCATGTCGAGATCTGTTCCATGGCACACGCTGCTGCGTCTGGAACCCAACCCTGCACTGCCATTATACAGCCTGAGGCTGCCCTAGTCACCATTGTATCTATACCGCTAAGTCGGTATCCCATACTGGACTCTGTATTTCGCCTCCTCGCCAGTGGGGCATGTAGACGCACGCTGATTAAATAAATCCCATTGGGAGTGTGCTAAATTGATCTTCGCGGCGTAGGCGGAGAGTTTGTACCAGCCACGTTCATAATCTGCATTTGCTAGGAGGTACGGTATCTTTAAGATCGAGCAATTTACAGACACTGCCTTACAATGTCGGACACTACTATATTATCGATGGTAGGATGGAAAGTCGCGTGTGCCAATGCTTTTGTTGGAAGAGCAGGCGCCTTCGCAGCGGCCGTCAGCACGACGGAGATATTCGCAGTTCAGACGCAGGCCACGACGGTAGCAGGATCGTCGCTTGCACCACCGACTCGAGTGTCCTGGAAACGTTGTAGAAGATGGACGAGGCGTACGTTGTAATGTTTGGGTTGGAGCTCAGAGCTGTGCCTGAGTGAGATATTAACCCTGCGACGATGGGATCGGACTTTCAGGCATAAGAGTAGTGGTTTACTGCCGTCTCTCCTGCGCTTTGTCCGAATATAACGATCCGAAAAGGATTAGCGCTGGTGCCTACGATGTTGTCGCGCACTCGCTCTACGACGGAGTAATAATTGAGTAGCGCGGCATTTTGCTCTATACCCGGGGCACTAGAGAAACCAAATATGCCGGAGCGATAGCTAAAGAAGTCAGATGGGTAGATGCGAGAGTGAATTTGGAGAAGAAATTTACTTGGGCGTGACCACTACAACATCTTCAGTGTTAGAAAGATACTGGCTGTTGTAGAGGGGGCTGTATGAGCCGGGTATGGTGAATCCTAAGTCGTATATAAGTGCGGTTCCGGAATAGGAGCTACCTCTATCTTCCGCCATGAAACCAGATGAGCACGGGCTTCTTCGCCTTCGCCTTCGGTGTCTTGGTCCAGACGTTGAGTTTCAGGCAGTCTTCGTCGTGAGGATTGCTGGTGTGCGTGGTGAAGAGACTCCAAATACGGAAGCCGTTCTGCGTGAAGAGGGAACATGCTGTATGGTGGAATGTTCGCCGGACAGTCACCAAACATATTAATGGACATTTCGGAAACCCCGCATCGGTGACGGTCCAAGAATTGATTCCTGGGCCAGGAATGGTTACAAGTTTACCCATGAGGAAGACTGCTCCCGCCGGAGCTACATATCGCTGATTCCAGTGATCTATTTGGACCGGAGCGAACACTCGCGCCAATTAAATCCAAAATTGCGGACTAGCCTATAAAGGTAACCATTATTCCTATTTAGGTATGGTGTATTGGATTTGGACTGGAGCATTGGAGTGAATTTGACCTCGGATCCACGCCAGGCCAGTCCAAATAGATCACTGCGCTGAGGCGCCGCGAATCTCAAGTTTCCCACTAGAGCTTAGCCATACTGAATACCTAAGGACTCAGTAACGGCCGTTCGGTTCGGCGCTGTATGACCAATAATCAAATCACTCGTGGTTTTGACAGCAGCAGCACTCGAAGGGCTAGACAACGAAAGAATGAGCGCCATAATGGCACAAACAGTGCCAAGAACGCGCATATTGGTCACCTGAGGGACAATTGGATTGCCAAAAGCAAGTCAGCCTGTTACTAGAAGTATGGACCCTGGAGCTTATAAGTAACGTACGTATATATGTATGTATGTATATTCTATTATGGCTATGCACTATTTAGGGTATAGGCCGTTATAGAGCGCTAACTAAATACTTCCTACTATTAATATGCATGCTCTAGTTTAGAAGCCAACTATAAGAACTATATATCTATTACCTAACACTATGCTTAACTAAGGAAAAAATAAAGGATAGTAATGTGTTACTATTAAAGAAAGTTAGAGTTTAGAGGCAAGCCTAAGTAAGTAGTTTTTAACGCCTTGTGTCCGTAGGGCTATTCTAGCGTTATGCGCTTCTTAATCAGTGACGCACTAGTGGAGGCACGTATAGAGGAGGCTCGTGGTGTATTTGGTTAGATAATTAGAGGAATTCTTAAGAGTCTTCGCTTGTTAACGTCGGCTTCTATACTCTCTGTATCTTATATACTTAGGTATAAGTGTCCGGTCTCCTTTATAAATTTAATTATAGCTTTAACTACGCTAATGTCTGGCTTTTAGCGCTTAATTAGGCCGTTAATATTTCTACCTCCTTCTTATCTGTGTGAGTAGCCTCCTAATATATATAATAGATCCCCAAATTAATCTCTATGCTGCTCTCTTAGTTTAAACCTCTACTATATCCACCTCCTATAAGAAAAGAGGAAGTGCTATATTAATTCTATAAGCCTATAGTCGTATAATGCCGTCTTTAATGTATTAATTTTATGGAGATATTTCTTTAGAAATAACTTGCCGGTCTATAGCTGTATAAGGATAGCAGCTTCTAAGCTAATTAGCTGCTAGTATAATCCTACAGCCTTTCTAAGGTGGAGTGTTGTATTAATCTTCCTTATAAACTTGCCCGTATTAGATCTTCCTAATAAAAGCGGTTCTATTATTATCTTAGCTCTTTTTAACGCTTGCGTTATAAGGTACCATAAAAGGCCGTTTCTTTATAGTGGCTCCTCACTCTCTAGTCTTATTACTACTTTAGTAAGCTTATCAGCCTTTTTATTTTCTATAAATCCTAAGTGGCCTAAAATCTAGTATAGCGTGATATTATTTAGCTAAAGCTTCTTTAAGATCTCTGTAACTACTTCTTAGTAGGCTCTAGCCCTCTAGCTCTATACTAATAGCAACGCTAATTATAAGTTAGAGAATATTCTTATACTAGAAGCAGGTATTAGAAAACCTACTTAGTTAACAGCCGTGCACGTAGGGCCCTACGGCTAGTTAGCTGCTTTACTAATTGCTAGAAGCTCTATAAGGTAAGCGTCGGCCTAATTAGAGCTCGCTATCGTTTTTAAAAGTGTTGCTTTAGATAGCGTAGTATATACGCCAACTTTTACCCTACTATTACGCACTAATGTATTAACGTATATATTAACCTGCCCTAGCTTATAGTCTTTAATAATAGCCTAAGTATGCTCTTCGTCCTTATATATTACTACGTTAGGCTTAGCCACCTATAGCAGGTATGTATACGGTTTAACCTTTAGCACCCTATTTACTTAGACATCCTTATATATCTCTACTGTCCTTTAAAGTGGCGATCAGTGCTATTTATAGAGCCTCTATCTTTAAATTATCTAATAAGGATATAATTTGCCTAGTTTATAGATTAATACCTAGAACGCGATAGCCTAGTTATATAGCCTTTGCTTAAGAGGGAGCAAGCTAGCTTCTACCTCCGCTATTAGTAGAGTAACGGTATAGAACCCCCTAATAATAGCTTATACCGTAATCCTCTACGCCTACTAGAGGAGCTATATTAACTCTTATATCGCAAGCGGGTACTATATTAGCAATGCGTAGTCTACTATTAGTAGGACTAAGCTCTTAGCTAGCTACTTAACGCTCTTAAACTATAGTCCCTTTAATCTACGCAACGCTAGCGCTACCTTAGTGGCTTTACCTACCTTATTTGCTAGGTATGCCTTAAACCGTAGCTCCTTATTAAGAGTTACCCTAAGGATTTTAACTTTCTGTATCGGGGGGATTCCTTTCCCTTTAAATTGGAGTGGTGTAGTAGTATCCTTACCCGCTTCTTTATATCTAGTAAGATAGATAAATAACGTTTTCTTTGCTTTAAATTAGGCTCCACTAGTCCTCTCCCATTTCTTAAGCATCAGTATAATCTCGCCCTAGATAATCTGCGTATTTTCCTCCGCCTTAGGGCCTATAACCTATACTAAGTAGTCATTAATAAAGGCTATAGAGCTACTATTTCTAGGTGCGCTTTATATAAGATCCGTATTAAAGAACAGAAAGAGTATTAGGGCTAGTGCCGATCCCTATAGAAGACCCGCCTGTAGGAGCGCCTATACCTTTAATATATACCTATTAACTAGGATATAGGCTTAATAGTTTATATAAAAGTCCTACACCTATTATATAATCGTCTAAGGTATCTATTACTGCCGTAATCTCCTAATCTCCGGCTCTATAGCCACATTATTATATATACCCTTAACATTAAATAACACTAGAGATAGTGTCTTCTTTCCTCTTTATACTCTAAATACGTCCTTATAGAGATATAATAGCGTATATATTATTAACCTTTACTTTTTAGCTCTAAAGTATATCTTAGGTAGTAGGCTGTGTTCCTTTACTAGGTATACTATTCTCTCCGCTACTAGTAATTTAAGTGCTTTTCCTAGCGTTAGGAGGAGGGAGATTGGTCTATAGTTATTTACTACTATATAGTCCCCCCGCTTTAGCTTTTATAGCGGTATAATCTTTACTACCTTCTATTTCTATAGTACTTTTCCTATCTTAAGTAATTTAGTAAAGAAAGTAGTAATCTTATCGCTTAGTGCGGGCTATAGCTCTCGCTATACCTTAGCCGGTAGGCTGTCCCTTCTAAAAGCCTTATTTAGGCTAGCCCTAAATACAGCTACCTTAACCTTGTATTTAGCGATAGGCTCCTATAGTAATTGGTTATAGCTAGTTATAGCTTCCTCCTCTTATTTATATGGCGGCAGGACTAAAAAGAATGCCTAGAGTAGTTTTCTTGCAATATTATAGTTCTCTATAATAACCTCTCCCTATCCTCTAGCCTTCTTAATTAGTGGTATTCTAGCGAACGCGGATGTAGCCTACGGTTTAAGGTATTTTAACGCTTTCTATATATTGTTACTATTACTAAGAAATTCATCTTAATGGAGCTTCCTATATTACCGAATAGTCCTATAAAAGAGTTTCTTCGCTCTTGCTGCGACATTATATAGCTTAGGGTCGTCCCTTTCTTGCTTCCGTATCGCACTATTCCTATTCCTTTAGTATATATATAACTTCCTTAGCGTTATAAGGTCTTCGTTCCACCATCTTTTTATATATAGTAATGGCTTAACCCTCTAGCAGTGTGCTTTAAGGGCTTTATTAACCCACCTATTAAGGCAGTTAACTATTTCGTCTATATCTTCTATAGGGAATCCTATCTCTTTTTATCGCTCTATATCTTCTTAAATCTTATCCTAGTTTATATTTTTGATAAATAGCCTCTCCTAGCTCTTCTGCGTATCTATATTAACCTAGAAGCTAGTATAAATAGCTCTATAGTCTAACCCGTACTTATGCTTCTAGATAGCGTACTTTACTAGCTTACTCACCAGGCCCGGGGTTGTAAGTATAAGGTTAATTGTTAATATTCGCCCCGTATTACTCTTAAATATAGATACTCCTACTAGAAGCAGGCTCTAGAGTAACTAGTCCGCTATAAAGTTAATAATTAGCGCACTTTCTTCCTACGTTAATATGGTACTAATATAACTTCCTCCCTATAGCGGATTATGCCGATTAAAGTCATCTATAATTACTACCTCTATATATGGGTTGCGCAATAGTTTACCCTAAATTAGACCGTTAATTATTTCTAGCCTACTAAAAAGCTCCTCTAGGTTCTCTTCTTTGGTTTTCCTTAAATATCTATTTAGAATATATACCGACATAATTATAAGTCTTCTTTAGCTAACGTGCGCTACCACCGCTATAATATCTGCTAAATCTACCTATAGCTATATAGCTG
>Ga0307515_10017482_pt1 | contig 13055 bp, 14 predicted proteins | sample 17_EM_MG_FD_194513 | JGI IMG/M metagenome (GOLD analysis project Ga0307515, IMG submission 194513) | Populus trichocarpa ectomycorrhiza microbial communities from riparian zone in the Pacific Northwest, United States - 17_EM | ecosystem: Host-associated > Plants > Roots > Unclassified | place...
GCCCCCCCCCCCCCCCCCCACAGTTATCATACCTGAGCTACAGAAGCACCATAGAAAACATGCACAAGGGACAATAAGGAATCTTGACAAGACAGAAATGGGCATGGGAGACAAAACAGGGCCCACATCAATGATGAAAAAGCATCATGAGCAAGGACAGGTTCAGCCACCCAATTCCAAAATTGAACGTCAGAGTATGAAACTTCCTTCCCAATGTGTGCTAAGATGCACGACATATTTTCTGTGTAGAATAGCATCAACATTACCAACATAAAATAGAGAACAAAACAACACAGTGCAAGATTGGCTATTAGTCAATAAAAAATATAACCATCTTATGAGCAATTTTATCATGTAAAACAAGCACTTGATAAGGCCTTCAAAGTTTTTGATAGATAATTCTGTGGCTTTGTAGAAAGGTTGCCCCCAGGTTTTTCTTGAGGTTGATTTTCAAGATGAAATCCAAATGATCCAAAGATTCCAGCCACAATATGGAACAACATCATCCCTGATCCAATACATTCTCCTGGTCAAAAAATGAAGATTGAGGATGCAACATAATTAGAGAAGGGGATGGGTGGACTGGTTGGGCAATGTGTGGTTGCATCACAATCTTATAATCTTCATATGGCTACTGGCAGCTTGCTTCCCTGAGTTTATGACTTGATAGGGGTTTCTTAGCCCTGTATCATGTAAGCAGTTCCTTTTTCTTTCTTTTTTTAAACCTTTGGCCCTGAACACCCCCCCCCCCCCCAAACAAGAAGAGAAGAAGGGAAAATAAAACAAAGACCAACCAATTATACTGACATTATATTTCAATGCAATAGGCACGGTGCAGGCATAACAGATCTTAGAACTACATACAAAATGGTAGCCCCTGACTTGAAAAAGAAACATTGGTGCTTGCAAGAAGAAATCAGCAGCAGCAATCCATTGGGTGCGTTAAAGCAACACAATAACAAAAGACTCACCTCCACACCGATAAGCACCACTGGGATAATCATTGGGAACTCCTGCGCAAATAGACTCTGCAAATAGCTGAATACCCCTAAATCTCTGAAGCACATGAAGAGGATTCTTACTCCTCAAATTTTGGACAATTTTGAGCAACAAGGATAGTGTAAATCCACTGGTAGATTTGAGTTCCTTGTACAACGCATTTAGGCTATATGTAGGAGTCATTTGAGTTCCTCCACAACGTGCTGCAATCTCCATAGATACAAGGGAATACTTAAGAGTATCCCACATAATCATGGAATGGTTTACCCTTGCAGATCCTGAGAATTTATCCCATCTGTTTGGGAAATATAGTTTAATAAGGAGACGGGAAATTGAATCAAGATTCGGCCACATTTTTTCACCCCTTTGCAAGGGAATAGCTTTCAAGATATCTCCCTTTTCAACCATTTTTGCAGCAGATTTCAAGAGAAACAAGGCATGTTGAAGCTGAAGAGAATCACATCCTTCACTTGATGAGACCAAAGCCCCCACAGCATGCAGTGAACTGACAGTTGAAATCATGGGCTGTCTCCAAACCTTTTGGAAATCCCCAGGCAATGAAGGCAAGACAGAATTTGCTAGTTGACGACATACAGGGCAGAGAAATTCCCCCTGAGAAAAAGGGGAGAAAAAATGAATCCGTAATGTTTTCTTCCCCCCCCCCCCCTGCAGGGGGGACGATAACCATTAAAAATGCACAAATATACTTGTAGAAAAAAGAAGTACCTGATCTGGGTCGACAATATGCCCTCCTTCAAAAACAATTCTTCTGACATATCTGTGTAAAGAATGTGATCACAAACATTTAGCCGTTTCAGACAAATACATGGCCACATAAAAGGACTATAGGCCTAACCATCTCTTTGTAGCATGTTGTAAAATACCACACAAATGAGAGAAAAAAACTATCCAGACACTAACTTATATATTCAAAGGCATTCATTCCCTTCATACTCCAGGACCATCTAGATGATAATGTCAGGAGCTAAAAGGCATTTTGGGTGTCCTAGATGTTGCTGCCAAAGGGTAACACAATTATATAATGTTTTAAGCCATTACAATTAAGCAATTGCCTCATAAGCAAAAGGTGTGTTTTTGCAGTTTTACGCCTTAACAAACATATTATATGCCATAAGTAAGGGTATTCTCATATTAAGACATTAAACAAGCTTTTCTTATATTTGAGGTGCTGTCTTCTTTTTACTATTTTCAGTATCATTTACCATTAACAGAATGCAGAGAAGTTTCTTTATTAACATGATGCATTGAAATTTAAAGAAATATGCTCAGTTCCATTTATGTTGTTGTATCTCATACCAGTCATTTATTTTATCTCTAGTTGTTTTTCTTGCAAACCATATCCTGGAATAAATTGGCAGCTAAACTTCCTGTGTACTTTTCTTTTTTCAATGCCCATTAGCTATGTATTTGAGATTAAAATGACCATCCAAAGCAATTACTGATCCCAACCCAACAAATTAACTGCAGAAAATAATAAAGCAGGTAGCATTTTTAAAGAAATTAAAACTCCATGTCTTTACGACAAGATATTTGAGTCAAACTGAAAAGTCAAGTAAGAGATCTGATAGTGACAAGCTTCAAGTTTTTCACGCCAGTGGCACTTACCGTTCCTTCAATGATGACAAATAGCGATCAAGACATTCCTGATGCACAGCATGTCCACAGGAAGATAGATGAACCCCATCACAATCTGCAGGGCCAAATCCATCATATGCGGGAGACCGGGAAGGAAATTCTGCCTGTAGCTCATCATTAGGAGAACTTTCAGAAGAAGAAGGGTGCTCTGTTATCTCTCTAGAAAGAGCTGCTATATATTTTCCAAGCAATACAGATTCAACAGGACTGCTTATCTGACCACCTTCAGCAGCTGTAAATTTCTCAGTCTGCAATCCAGAATTTGAAGCGAGCATATTATCATGCATTTCTTTCCGCATGGAGAAGTACATGTCTTGTTCTAACATCTCAAAAGTATTCATAGTCTTATCTTTCCCATCCTTGGATGCAGAAGATACTTGGGAACTCCTTAATAAAGGGAACCGAGCCTTGATGAATTCAATAATAGCATTTACTTCCCCAGGTTGAGCATAATTAGCAAATTGGTTGACTACATCCTGAACAAAATGTGTTAGTTGGGTAGATGAAATCATTCCCGAACCACTTGAAGAGCTTATTCCAGATTGATTGGTCAATGCCTTTGCAATTACAGAGTTTTGCCCCTTGTCAGGCAGCTGATCTTGATCCCATGATGGAGGGCCTCTGTCAATGAAGCTCAAAAGCCTTGATTTCTTGGTCCAAGAAATCAGTATCAAATTCACATTGCAGAAGGAAACTCGGTCAACAATCAAAACTATTTCAGTTAAATATATATATATATATCCTACAAAAGCTGACCTACAAAGCAGTAGCTTACCTGAAGCAGAACCAAGAAGGACACAGGATTTTTGGAATTGGGATCATGGCAAAGAGAACAAACATCTTGCGTCGACTCTTCCAAATTCTGTGTGCCATCTGAGTCAATTCCTTCTGCTCCAGTATTTGAAACATCATCAGTAGCAGAGTTCATACTCAACAAAAATTTGGACTGCTCAGCTTTCATTTTTGCCTGCATTGAAGGTTTAGTAAGCTTTGATAAAATGCAATTCATTAGTATTCAAGATCATATTTCCTTGGGTCAAAAAATCATCTTAAATAGTGAAAAGACAATACAACTAGGGTCAGCACTGGTTGGAATAATATTAATCTTAAATCTGTGATATTAACAAGAATGAATAAAAAGAAAATGTGCCCTTTCTCTGGTTCACCTTTGGGAAGCAAACTTAATGCAATTTTCATTCTTTGCAAAAATTGAAAAGAATTACAAGATGTGCAACAGCATCTCACCAATATGGCAGCCTGTCTCTCGAGAGCTTTGGCTTTGCGTTTCTCACTATCAGAAGCTGAACCCAATGTATTTTTCTCAATATTTGGAACTGATTGTGATAAATGAATGGCCATCTCAGGGGCAAGTTGCTGCAGTTTGGTCATACATCCAGCATCTATCTCTGCAAACCTCTTCAACAAACTTTCAATCAAAGAAGAGAAGTTGTAACTGCCTGCTTCCAAGAGGTTGTCAGAACTCTCTCTCTTGTGTATCCTCATGAGCAAGACAAGAAGTGACAGCAAGCTCTGGCCACCAGAGCCGTAATTTAATCCCTCTTGGATTTCTTCACCCACAAAAGCAAACATAGAAGAGGTGTTTTCAATGTGAAATGACATATCCATTTCTTTCTGCTGAATACAGATGTCTAATGCTAATGAGAGCAAGTGCAGTGCAGTTAGAAGAACACCATCAGGAGCACGCTTATGCATGAAAATAGCATAAAATAATACAGCACGGATGATTTTAATGACCACTTTACTACTAGCTATTCTAGCTATGCCCTTAAGAGGAGGGTAAATATTTGTCCACCTAGGAAGCTGTGTTGTTCCTGCAGAAGCACTACAGTAGCGCAAATATCTTTCTTCTGCAACTTGTAAATCCCGTGAATTCCAACGAGGGTGGTACAGATCTAGCTCTTTCCAATATGCCCAGCGCAAAGAATACATCCCCTAAGATTTAAAATACATAGAGCAACTTATTGAAATGAACATTTAACTCTTAAACACCATCAGATGTTGTGGGCCACAAAAATAACCTGATTGAAGCCGGATGGATTAGAATATACAGCAACTGTATCCAAAACTTCCTGAAGTTGGTCAATCTTGGAGAGATCACGGGGCAAGGATTTAACTAATTGACTGCGAGTGGCATCTCCAATTGCTAACTTATGAACCAACTCTCTCTTCAAATTTTCAGCAGGAGTCAACCCAGAAAACCGCCTTTCCTGGACAATTTGTATAAGAAGCATGAGCATTTCCTGCATCAAAACTGGTTCATACCTGCAAACACAGCATAGCATACCATAACATTAATATTATAGATCTGATATTCTATCAACTTCAATATGCCCTGACATTGAAATACAGAATGTGGACCATATATAAGGCATTCTAAAGAGAAGCAATAAAGAAACTTCCTACTGGAAGAGGAAGTCCCTTTTTCTTTAGCGTGCAGGGAGGGGGTGGGGAATACAAATAGAGATTACATGATGCACATATGTCTTGGCCTGGCACTTAATTAATAATAAGCACATCATGCTATTCTCTTGTCAGTGATTAAACAACAAATTGGAAAAAGAAAATTCAGGAAGATGAAGTGTTATTCCAAAGGTTAAAGAACAAAACATTTCAAAAATGAATCACTAACGTATTTAACAAGTAGAGGCCCATTTGAAAACTTAGACACATGAAGTGAAAGAGAGCATCTCAGACTTAGACTTTTCAAGGACTTAAGAGCAGCAGTTGTTTTAATTCTTCTAAGGATATGATAACAAAAACTGGGAATAGAAGATCCAGCAAGTCATGTACATCACCTTTAGAAGCATATCTGAGAATTTCCATTGGATGAAATATCAAGAACATGAAGCACCTAAAATTATATGAAACCATGCTAAACTACTAAAATTAAGGGAAAGTTCAAGTACTCTGTAGATTGCTCAGCTTTCAGAGAAAGGTAGTCTGACAACCCAAAACGTTCTAGAATTCTACTGACATAGAGGTCAGGTGGAGCCAGCACAGCACAGCACTGCAGAAGAAATAGATCAAACTCTAAACCTTGTTCAGACCTGCATAACAGAAAAGTGAGAAATGCCGCAGCCAGTAATATCCAGAAAAAATATAGTTTGAATAAAGTACCCACCGGCGTACTGAGCGGTACCACTCACAGCATAAAATGGCAGCATCCCCATTCTTCCTCCACATTCCAGCATGGACCTGGGCACAAAACACCCTAGTCCGCAAAGGGTGCTCCATAACAAAGGCAGAAAACCCACAAGGGTGGCAACCCTCAAGAAGACATCCAAAGAAATCATCATCAGTTCTAGATAATGAAGTTGAGGTGCTAGCATTGATTGCATTTATAACCACAGATCCACCATAACACCTTCTTAATGCTTTTTGTAAAAGCATGGAAAGTAATCGATGCAAAGGAGTGTGAACAGATACATCATGTGAACTAACATCATAAATTATGTCTGGCCAATCAGACAAACTTAAAAATCGTAGGAGGTCCAATTCTGATGAACTGCTGCCTTCCATCAAACCGTCACTGGAGCCTGCACAGTCAGTATCACCAGGAACTGTTGTTTTGCAGTCCTTTACTACATTAGCATTATCTACATTGACACTCGCATGGCAGCGACTATATGCAACTGAAAAACATTCATCTTTGCTTGTACTGCCATGGCCACCAAATATATATTTGCCTTTTCTAATCTTATACAATTTTTTCTTAAATGCTGAAAAGTTGCTATTGGAAATGCTGCTAGTACCTCCAGAGACTTGAGCCCCAGATGAATCATCAGCTCCCAAACAATTCTCAATGGCCCTCAAGCACTCATAGGTTAACCACGTCACTGAGGAAGGAAGTAGGTGATGGTAAGTGGAATCTGAATCAACTTCAACAACCTTCTCTGCAGAAATGAATGAAGTACTTTCTGTCACACTACATACAGAGCTTTCCTGAGACAGCCGTCCAATTTTTGTGTGTCTTATGCTATCTTGTTCATCCATATCTTTTCCAAGCATGTTAAGAAAAGTAGCATCATCTGCCTCCTCACACATAGAAAATGCTCCATCCACCAAAAGAGAATGGATGTTGGCAATAGAATGACACAAAATAAAAAGCAAATTAATATTCTCACTTTCTTCTTCTACATAGAGGCTAGTTTCTCTCTTTAAGGGTCCCATCCCCTGCAGAAAAGAAAGAAGTTCCATCCAAGTTCTCAAGACAGCCCTCTGTTCATGAGTTACATTTTTTGGTACAACACCATGGCTCATAACAAATCGAACATCTTCAACTACACGTATACCGATCTCATACAAATGTGCCCACTTGGTAAACTGCAGAAAGATAATAATCAACAATTTGAAATATGAAACATGAATAACAAGAAGAGAAAATTAAAACTTCAGCGGCTAAAAGCAATGAAAAAGAAATATTTAAAATTGAATCCATTAACCTGCTTAACTATGCCTTTAAACATCATCATCAAGACATAATTGCATAAAAACAAGATCAGTTTAGAAATCTCATTTTGTCTCTTATAACACAATATAAAAGCATCTGAAAGCCCACATCTTGAATGGCAATAATTACTTATTAGAAATGTTTGCATGGATCTCATCAACACTCCAATAACTAAGATGTATGTTATATCCTGAAGCTTAATGAACAATTAATAGTGTTCCTTTTATAACACTAGGGTTTTCTTTGTTTTTGGAAATGTTTTCTATTAGCAGAGGACAAATCTTATTGGTAGTTTAAATTGGATTTGCACTCCATTTTGCCTCATCAGACAGAGAAAGGAAAAAAAAAGACAGAATGTGAGAACTAAAGTCAAATCAATAACCATTAAACATAGAACATGCACCAGCAATTCAATTTTTACACAAACACATCCCCACTTTCATATTTTTAGTATGCATAAATGAAACTCGTAGTCATACTCTTTATCAATCAGTCTTAAACTTTGTACTTACAGAATCTAAAATAAAAAATGGGTAACTGATTGAAGACGTACATTATAAAAGCTCTTTAAAATAAGAACAGATTATACCATAACAAAAATGTAAAACCACATACAAAGGGATTACCAGATTTCAAACAGGAAGAATGTGGATTTCGTAAATTTTCATGGTTAATAGAAGAAAATCCTCCACAAGCATATAAACTAGTCATCTAATTTGCTAGTTCCAATTTCTCTCACAACTGAACCCATGGGGGAAATTTATAATGGTAATAACCAATCAAAATTTTTTGTGTCACATTTCATACCAGCTAACCACAAAAAATTACAATAAGGTGTCGTGGTAATATGCAAACTTATAAAATTCTTTTTGTGCTAAGTTTCAACACGTTCCTTTTTGGTAATATGCAAACTTATAAAATCCTTGTTGTGCTAAGTTTCAACATGTTCCCTTTTTCAGGCATGATTATGATTGACAACAATAAACATTTGTTGTAATTTAAAATCCAACACAAGTCCTTGCTATGAAATATTGTAAGATGCCCCAAGCATAGAAGACACAAAGCCACCTATTCCTTAAATGCCTGACTGCATGGGATATGAAATAGAAGCTGGAATTGTAGTTATTTAATCTTTAATTCTATACATTTTGATATTTCCTGTAAAACTAGTCTATTTAGGAATCCATCTTCCTTACAGATAGTAATATTATTTAGGAATCCTAGCTTATATAGGAACAAGAATATTAATTAAGCTTATATAGGAGCAAGAATATTAATTAGGAGCTTTCTATTAGTTATGATTTCCCATTCCTGTTTGGTTTTCTATTTCCTTCTTAGTTCAGAACTATTAGAGGTTTAAGAAGCACCAACTCTATACAATTGTAGGACTTTGAACAATGAAATTGTGAGTATTTGATTTAGTTTACGGGTTGCAGCCCTATGCATTGTTTCTTTCTCTTCTCTTTTCTCCAAACACTCTTTGTTTCTTGGCCCTTTCCTTCTATTTCTTCTTGCTATTGGATTGACATTCACAACAACAGTGACAATCCCAATCCCACCTAAAACACATCCTCAATCCCATATACATCAAATCCTAACCCTAATTTCCACATAAATCCCAAATTCTTCAAACCTAGCTTGTCAAGAATCACAAAACCAAAGTTGTCCAGAATAAATTATTTAACTAAGAAAGTGGAATAGAGTTCTATTTTCTTATTATTTATGATGATATGCTTGTAGTATTTTAAAGCCACTGCTTAGCTAACATTCAGTAGCTTGGAAAGCTCCTTTATTTAAATTGCTTTAATTTAGTAAATGCTCTATTTTCTTATCATAACTCTAAATTCGTTTCTTTCTTAACAAAATTTTGTTCTATCAAAAGTAAAATCAGAGTAAAACTTATTCTAGCTTATTTGCAAACATAATCCAGTTAAGAGGCTCACTACAAGATATGAGGAGTAAAGTATGAGATAAAGCATAAAAAATATTATAAACTGAAAAATAAATGCATTACCTGTAAACGACCATCTTCTCCAGCACACTGGATAAATATATCTTCCAAGCACCCCAACAACAAGCCTAGCAAGTTCATCTCCTTCACAAGTCGGGGGGTGAGAGTGGGCACAGTAAAAATTTGCACAGAGAATATTGATAGCAAAGGATATTTCTTGTGCATATCATCAACAGTTTCTTTCATCGCTTCATGTACAACAAATGGATAATAACGCAAAAATTCTTTGGCGAACTCGTACTTGAAAATGGGCTCTCCCAACAATTTCAGGAGCAGCTCATGAAGTTTCTTCACAACACCCTCACTCAAGAACCTCTCCGACCTCACAAGAATCTCCAATAAACCTCCTAGAGAAATCACCCTCCTGGAAACAAAACTAAGCAAACTCTCACTGCATTTACAGAACTCTAGTAGCATCTCAACAACTGCAAATGCTAGCTGATTTGCAATCTTTTTGCCCATAGCAGCACGATCAGCTGCATTTGGATTTTTCTGGGAGATGGTTTCAGCAGACACTAGCTTATTTTTCCAACACCCTAGAAGAGCATCGAGGACAGGCCCTACAGATCTTGCAAACTCCTCTGGAAGGGGTTGTATTTGTTCAGCACCTTTATGCTTTGAGCAGAACCCCTCTCGTTTCCATGCTGTCACATCCCCACAATCACAGCAACCTCCGCCTGTGTATATAATAGAATAGTCATGATCCTTGTGGTTCCCATTCTGAAAACAAGGAACACAAATTGCACATGTGGGGTCATTTTCACAAGTTTGGCACCGATATGCTATATCATTATTTCCCCAAACAGCTCCGCAAACACCACGCCCAGCACTCATCTTAGATAGGTTCTTAAGTGCAACAGCTGGTTCGCCCAAAAACATCAGCCATTGTAACCAAACCATGCATTCCCTGAAACAGTATTTCATTGTCTGGCTAGCAGATTTTTTAGAGGCTAGCTTAGCATTTTGGAGAATCTCTGCCACTTCATCATCAATAGGCAAGATTGCTGCCACTAGCTCTGGTATGCGAGACCAATTATCCATGATATAATCAACCAGGCCAGAATGCAACATAACACGGTACTCCTTGGGAACTCCAAACTGAGTAAGCCTCTGTTACAAAATAGAAAGATTACATGTATAAAACATGGGAGGGAGGGAGAGAGCACATTTTAAATAACCAAAGAATCGTTTGGTATCAATTCCATTGGTTAGATTTTTTCTTAAAAGTTATCAAAACTTTTGAAAACCACAAAAGAAAAATAATGGTCTTCTTTTTTAGATTCTACTAGACACCGTCTCCCACTCCTCTTCCCGAACCACCACCATCACTGTAACCGCCATTTACATACACAATTGAAAGAACAACAACAACAACAACAATAAAGCTAGCAGAATTCGTAATCAAAACCGTAGATTCAAATTATAAATTGGCACTCAATTGGACACAGAGATCCTGCTAAGTAAAAGCTGAAACTGAATTCTTTTATATATATAAATAACGACGATTCAACAGAGAAATGGAGAATACCAAAAGAAGTCGATCACGAGGCTCGATGGAGCTAGGAGGTTCTGGAGGCAAATCGATATCCATGTTATCCGTCATCTTAAAACGCAACACCCAATCTGAAAAACACCACCGACGACTCAATAATACTTGCAAACCCTAAACCTACACCAATTAAAATTTTATTTTGTATCAGCAAAAAACCATTTCTCAGTATCTGTATCTTCCTTCGCTCTCAGTTTGTTGGGTTAACCTTGTTTTTCTTATCTGGAAGAATCTATGAGGGAGGACCACGGCAGAGAGAGATTACTAGCCTCCTTCTTCTTCTTTTTTGGTAATTTTTTATTTAAAAAATAAGAAGCAAATAAAAAATTGTGTTAGGGGGGTGGCGTGGGCATCTTGATTAGTCTGGCTTGTTCTTTTTCATATGGAGTAGTTTCTGTGAGGCTAAAGCTTGTGAAATATCAAGTCGTATGTGGGCTTTCGCCTATTATTTCAATCCATCAATATCCATAGCCCATTATACTCGCCTTCTCGGTGGCTTATTTGTGCATGAGAGTGTTGATTCATTCATGGAACAAGTCTATTATAAATAAAAAAATATTTTTTATTTAATTTTTTATAACCTAATTTCATAAAATAAAATTTTAAATTAGAGTAGAAAGATAAAATTTAAAAAGATAATATCACAATGTAAAACACATAGAAAATATATTGCCAATTTCAAAGTTTTTATGAATTTTATTTTAATTATAAAGTTAATTTTGTTTATTTTTTCAGTTTTTGAGTTTCAAAAAGGATTGGAGAAATTTATAAAAAAACAAAAAAGAAAAAAAGTTATTGTTTAACATCATTCTGATCATAAAAAGAATGTTCTTGGCATCAATGAATTCCATAGGATGAGAAAAACTTCATTAAAATGTTTTTTGATTTTCGACTTGTTAGACAAAGTAGACCGGGGTTGAGAGATATTTTTTTGGTTTAGTTTAGGTTTTTTTTTTTTTACCAATTTCAGGGTGTTTGAGTTGATAAATTGATTTGTTGATACTATAAAGATGCTTCCTAAATATTTTTAGGTAAAAAATATTAAAAAATAATATTTAGGGTCAAAAAAACCCCAACCTAATTTTTCAACCACCTCTCTTGTGATAAAAAAAAATTGAATTTGTAAACAGTGCATCATCTTACACGACAAATGATGGATCATCTGCTCTTTTTTTATATGTAAAATATGAATAACATGTCATTTACCCTTTTAGCCAAAAACAAATAAATAAATCAACTGTGGTGCATACCCTAGGCTTCTAGGCCAATGCACACTTGGACTTTAGAGTTGACAGGATGCATGGCCATGGTTTGCGAAGTCTAGCAACACCCAGCATTTTCTTTTTTTTTTTTTTTTTTGTTTTTTTTTAACTTTCACTCCCTCTCTTTTATTTATATTTTTTTCAGGATCTTTTAGTTTAACTTTTAATTCATCCCTCTCTTTTTTAAAAAAAAAAAAATTGTTTAGTTCATCTATTTTAAATAAGTAATTATTTCCTTTAAAAAAAAATTATAATGCTTCAAAGAAATTATATTTATATTTACATGATGCATTTATAATTTCAAGTTAAAACAAGCTGAAAAATGCAGTTTTGGGGTTCCAAAACTTAAAACTTGGAAATTTTTTTACCAAAGATGACTAATCATAAACTATAGTGAATGACATATTATTCATTTAAAAAAAAAACCTCGAATGGACAATGCTCCATGAACAAAAACCAAAGAAAACAGCATCAACGTGTTTGAGCTTTTGGATTACTACTTAGGTATATGGGCCTAGCCTATCAGACCCTCATCGTCAAGCCTCTTTTGTTTTTGTTTTTATAATTTTAATTAAAACCCTGTCTTTTTACTTATTTTTTTTGCATTAGTTTTTTTTTAAGTTTTATTTAACACCCTCCCTCTTTATTTATTTATTTTAGATTAATTTTTTTATATCTAAATTTTAATTAGTACCTTATCTCGTATTTTTTTAACTTATTTAGTTCATCTTTTTTAAAATAGTAGTTATTTTTTAATTGGTTTTAAATTTTATAATTTTTCAAAAACTTTATTGTAATTTATTTTAAAAAAGTTTCCTTTCATGTTTTACATAAATAAATTGAATTTGCATGATATATTTATAAAACTAAAATTTATTGTTCTTGGAAAAAAGAATAATCTTGAAGATAAAATAAATAAAAACATTAAAATTAAAAAAGAATATCATGGTTATATATTTGCACATGAATTTGTCTTTTAATGATAGAAGAAAAAGCTTTCTATTTTAGTATTTAATTAGTATTAATAACTTTTTCTTAATTTATCAGTTTATATATTTTTTTATTTTTTCTAATTAAAAAATATCATGATATTTTTTTTTTTTTATG
>Ga0307515_10017483_pt1 | contig 13054 bp, 14 predicted proteins | sample 17_EM_MG_FD_194513 | JGI IMG/M metagenome (GOLD analysis project Ga0307515, IMG submission 194513) | Populus trichocarpa ectomycorrhiza microbial communities from riparian zone in the Pacific Northwest, United States - 17_EM | ecosystem: Host-associated > Plants > Roots > Unclassified | place...
TATTACAGAACGCGTTTCGGACGCTGGTTCGAATACATATGGCCTCTGAATTCTGACTCCTTTACCCAGCATATTTGCACGAGATCGGCAAACGGTTTGCCATTTTGACCACCAAATAAACCGCATCCTCGATATATTGTCCCCCACTGCAACACTAGAAAGCTAAACGAGCCCGCCCATATTCACCCCGTGGCATTTTAATACATATGCTAGTCCCGAATATTCAAAAGGTTTCCTTGGCTGGTGGCAGAAAACAAGTCAGAGCCTCTGGCGATTCTTGATTGGCACTTAGACTTGGTGAGTTTGATGTTAGGTGGCAGGCTAGTTCAACTGTACAGTTACTGGCATCAGCTTCAGCTATGCTGACACCTGAAAGGCATCTCAGTTGGATCGACTGGGGGGCCTTGGAGCTACGGGGTGGCCCTGCATGTTATAACCGAGTCAACGACGGAAGCTACTGTACATCGTAACGTCGCTCACACACCCCGCCTTAATGGAGATTTTTTGTGGCGAGATACCAGGACATAACAGAGTCCAAAGAATCTGCCATAGGGCGATTCAGAGTACGTGTCTTATAGTACACTATAACATCTCGGCCGCTGTTCCCGGAATAGGGGTGAGAAGCAAAACAGTTGCAACTCATTTGGGGGTCCATACGAAATTGTACAACACTATCAAGGCTTATAATCACTAGCAGCCATGATATGTTAACACATTATATTCTTTGTTACGCGTCGATTACAGGGATAGCTAGATATTAGAATTGCCTCAGTCTCTTAGTCCACTGAGATGGGTGTTTCAGTAGGTGGTGATAGCTCGGTCAAAGGGGAGATCGCCAGGGATGGCCGTATCGTCGACGAAGCCCAGTATGCATTCGCTAGCTTTGTTTGAATTGGTTATGCGAATGAGAGGTGCGTTGTATAATGCATGGATAAGGGACATCCCAGGCAACATGCGTTTTCGGGGGAGAAGGGGTTGGATATCTGGTTGTCGAATTTGAGTGAATTTGTCGTTGCGTCAGTATCATGTCGTTTGTTATGCTGGTTTTTCATATTCGCTATGATTCGGTCCTTGCGCATACCAGGGAAACGCTGCTTGAAGATCGAGCAGGAGTGCTGAGACCACTAAACCTTTCCTCCAGGCCATTTTGATGTGCTGTTCGATGTAGTGAAGACCGCCGGTTGTTGAGCGACCTGATCGACCTCCAAAGGGAGAAGGTTGTGGAATTCGCATTCGTGGGTGAGGTCTTCGGCTATGATGGCGGATCGCACTTTTGCGGTCGTTTCGATTGAAGGAAGAGAAAGGAAAGGCCAGACCGGGAATCGAACCCAGGACACCCCCATTTCTAGAAGAGCGTGTTGCCCGGGGAGTGAAGGTGTCATGAACTCTCCCATCGATTAGCGCTATCGGACGGTAGGAATTGGCGAGTTCGTGTGTTGTCCATCCTGGTTTGGGAGACTACTTGTTGTATTCTGCTGGGTGGTGATTGAGTGGGCAGATAGCGGGTGTAGATTTGGGGAGGATAGGAGCGACTGTGGGGTATTGTTTATTGACACCCCGACTCCAGTTGACAGCCCGACTCCACTAGTTGATACCCCCGACTCCCGACTCCCGACACACCCCGATTCCCGACTGCTATTGATACCCCGACTCCAGTCGATACCCCGACTCCCGACTCCCGACTCTTGTTGACATCCCGACTCCCGACCGCTATTGATACCCCGACTCCAATTGACACTCCGACTCCCGACTCCCGACTCCCCCTCCTTTGTTGCCACGGTGTGCCTCTCTATACTCAATTGAACTCGACCTGCGATAGCCTCTGGATTAAGTAATAAGTAATAATCTAGTCTTGCGCGTGCGTTACTCGGATACGGCTTCCTAGCTGCACACATATCTTCTTAAAATGATCCAGTCGGAATCGCTCACCTCTCGCTCTCGTTGCTGCAACCGTATGGACGCTACCCAAGTTCCACCACCCAACGACAATGATAGTTACTTATACCATCAACTCAACTTGAAGGGTCTATCCTTCCACCATCCAGACCTCGCTGACCATTTTGGTTCAGCGGAGTAAGTAACCTCTACCAGCCTGGCAAGTCGCTAGGCTAATGGGCCGTATTGAATAGCCTTCAAGTATCTCATTACTCACAGAATGTAGGAGGTCCACTCGTAACAAGCGCACAATATTTCCCCACGGCTCTAATTCCCGGCCGCGCGGCGCATGTGGAGAATAGCAGGCCTTCACCCGAAGAATACACGAGGACGACCAGTGGGTACCTTTCAGTCGTCCACGATCCCCCAGCCTGGCCGACTGTCCAGGGTCCAATGGAATTTTCCCAGGCATTGAGCAATAATTTCCCGCCGTTGGTCCCAGCCCTTGAGTACAGACCCACGGAGTATAGGGGGTCATATATTGATTACCTTGATCCCTTTTCGGTTCGGCACACCGTCGGCTCCGGCATGCACCTTGGGTTGGGTGGCCTGTCAAATGGCCACGTTTCCGAACGGCCATGTGATTTTAATGAGACGAATCCCAGAGGGCCCTCTGAAGACATATGGGTTCCGGTCGTGCCTGTTGGACAGGAAATGTCAGGCCATTCATCGGGTGGCATCAGCTCACAGGTGGGAACCCACCAGGCCGCCCACGTGCCTGGGCGTGGTATATACGGGATGTATTGTACCGGTAAAAGCGGAGAAGAGGTCACGTTTAGTAGTGGAGATAGGAATAGGGAACTGTAAGTCGTCTCCGCACCTTTGTCTTTCAGTTTGTCTTCGGTCATACAACTCTAATCATAAAACATGCAAACACAGCACGATGAGAATCACCAGTGATTGGCTTGACCAAGGTCTTGAAGCGACACGTTCCTTGGATCGAAACAGTCACACAAGTACCAGTCACGCCCCTATTGAAGCAGGAGTTAGTACTCGCCATGACAATGGAGGTGTATATCATACCACAGCGTCCCTCCCTGGCCCCTCCACCCATACCTTTACTTTTCCCGACCCTGTGTCTCCGCGAGCCGTCGGCGCCATACACACCGCCTGGCCCAGTCACCGAGCAGGTCACAGGAACGAGGGATCCGTGTTCGATCGACCAGGAAAAAAAGCAGCAGCGGAATACAAGCCTGATCCCGATGAGCTGCGAACACGTTGTCGACAACAGGGCGGCAAGGACTTTGCAGTTGCTTGGTCGAGCGAAATATTCGTGGATGGAGTTACTGTGGATGGACTTTCGCGGCCCCTCACTATGCTGGAAGTGTATGCCATGAGCTTGAGACTTCCCGGTTTCAAGCCAGCGCAAGGATATGATGGTTTCCTCGAGAGAGTCAACAAGAGATTCGAGTGTGGTCTCTGTCCAGATGAAGGAAGGATGCACTGGAAAACAAGAAAGACGCTGTGCCCCATTTGAGGAAGTTCCACTTCGGTCTGGCGGACCGCTGCATAGATTGGTAAGCGCGGATGCCTCTGGAAGACATGGACACTCACTTTAAATGTCCCCACGTTACAATTAGCGACAAGTTAGTGTATTCAGTCGGGCAGATGAATAGTCACCGCTGCAGGAAGAAGACTACCTCTACGGAACATATACGGGCCGTTGAAGGAAACCGCGTTTGCTAGTGTAGGTTGCCCATGACCGAAATAATTGTTCAAACCACTGAAGCAGCTTCAGCGAAGGAAACCCGAGCGTAGTTATTATTGAAGTGAAGGATATCAATTCACAGGTAATCTGTTGTGTGGTTGGCTCTAAGTTGCGAGAGCGGAGGCGTGGGAAGGAAAACCGGCCTTTGTGGGTGACTGGAAGCTGAGGTAAAGGAATGGACTTTTCGGCGTACGTTGTTCTCAGACACTTCTTGATCTCTGCGGATGCACGAGTCTGTAGGGTTTGGAGGGAATCTTAGAGAGTTCGAGCCCAGAGTTCTTCGACCAGAGTTTCCAGGTGCGGTCAAGGCCCATCTAGCTGGGATCCGAACTCGACAAGGTAGCACTAGTCGCACGTCAGTATCCTCGTTGACGCCGTACAATAAACTTACCCGAGGGATGTGAGCGTCTCCCCAAATACTGTGAAGAACCGGCATGTCGACGCGGCAGCAGCCTTTTCACAAAGCTCGGAGCAGCAATAGCTTGATATAAGTAGAGAGAGTCGGGGTAATTTGAGTACCCTTTTGAAATTGCATCGTGAGTTCGCGAATCCTCTCAGTCGAGAGTTCATCGTATAGCGCTCCCTTTCCGGACGCGAAGCACTTCAAGACACTGAAGAGACTCTTCAGCATTATGGAAAGACCTTCGAAATCGACTTTCGACGCACCCAGTACCTTGGGTCTAATTGCTCTTTCTATACATCCTCGAAGGGGGCTTGGACGCGTGATTCTCAATGTAGTTGAAGATGAACTTCGCGCCAACATGTTCAAAGGGTGAACATAAGAGGATGTCGTTTGGTATCCCCCCAAAACTCTCCAGCCCAGGACGTGCACGCAGCCTCCAAGCCCGTGACCACGGATCAAATCGAGATATCTCGCAGGGAATAGGTGAATTGAATAGATGTAGAAGATTTGGAAGCCGCTTAGTGATGTTGTCCTCTGACTCGTCCTTTTCCACATTGATGACGGAAATAAAAATGACACCTCCCTCCAACGACTGGGAGAGGTAGGTAAAGTCGTATTCCTGTTAGGTACACTCTTTGCGATGTATGACCCACTGAGAGCGTTTATATAGCATAACCCTGAAAACTTAGTGAGCTTGTAACTATGGCGCCGTGAAACATACTGGAATGTTTATGAGCTACTAGACCTTCGTTAGGTTATGTCGTATACCTACATTAGAAAGCGCGACCCACCTCGGATAGATGCTGAGGATTAGGCGACGGCTCAAAAACGATGATAATAGCGGGCCAGTCATGGTTGACCGGATCAAATGAGAGGCCGGATGTACGGCACAACAGAGCAATTGCGTCGAGGTAATAAAGCTTTCATAGAGGTAAGTATAGCAAGGACACTCCATGTTGTACGAACCATTGTCCTGACCTGATCCAGGCCGGCAGTCTTGGGAGACAGCTCAAAGTCTGGTCGCTCAAGTACTGTAAGCATCTCCTTAACACCAAGTGGAAGAAGTATCCATGCATCCCACGCCTGCCGGAAGGACTCCGGTGCTTCTGGATGACCAATAGAAAGGAGATTATAGTCAACTTCCCATTGAGAGCACTGCCGGGTAAAGTCCAATTGACGTATGAGTTCTAGGCCGATACGAAATGGCTCAACGGGGATCTCTAAGGTTGATTGCGATAGGCCGGGCTGGTGTCGTACTCGACAGGTGACTGATGTGGGGACTGCAAAAGACTCAGAAGTGATATATCTGATAAAAAAGCAATACTCACTACCGGGTGTGATAAGGGGAAAGCCAACGATAGCGTTTATTAATGAGGATTTACCACATGCTGATGACCCGGTAAAGGCGATTGAGGTGCGATCGGAGGCGAACATCGTATACAAACCCCAATAAGGGCTTTACCGTCGAGGAGCACATCCCCTTTCGGTGATGCAGAATCAGAGCTAGGTGATGACGGTTGCCCTTGCATATCACGTATACCCACACCACAAATAGATGAGGATGGATGATTTGATGGCAACTCCTGTGACAGTTTGCTTTGCTACCCATCCTTTAGCGAACTCGCTTATCTGTGCGGAAATAGCCTCTACGGGGGACCTGGGATATGGATTGCCCAGAGAGGGGACCAACGGAGATACGTCTGCGCCTGTGAGGGCGAAAGGTCGACGCATAATGCTCCATGCAATACAGGCGCCTCCAAGTCGTTGGAGGTACTAGTTGGAAGTGTATTCGTTGCGATATCCCCTTGCGAGAACGAGAGCAATAGTGATGCCGTTGCTGCCCGCAATGATAGACTAAGTTGTCCAACTTGCTGCGCTGCTATGGCACTCAGGTGAGGGAAGTGAGTGCTGGAACTTATTTTGTCTTGTTGATTCGCCGTAGGGTGTTGTGAACAATTCTACTTTGGAGCACCTTGAGGGTCTTCGGCACCGCCTGACGTAGCACGTCGTAAGTGATACGAGACTATAGTCGTCAATATGCACACGAGCTGCAACAGTTTGTGAGTCGAGTGTAGCAACACGCCCAAAGAGCTCACTGAGGGAAAAAGAGCTGTTGCTATGAACCATCGAGGATTGTAGAAGCCCATTGGGTCGCCGTCTACTAATTGAGAGAACACCGCCGAGTGGAGCATAACCGAGCGATATCGACCTTGATCGATAAGATCGTGGTTGCACCCAATAATAGCGAAGCATACGGCTTATCAAACATGCAGGGCCACCCCGCCGCTGTTACGACCACGATTACATCACCGGATAAATCGCCAGCAATAGGCGATCGAGTATCCACTACCGCCTCCCACGTCCAGCCTTTTTCCTTCGCGTACACGAACTGTCCGACGTCGCATCACTTCCCGATTCGCACTCCACCCTTCAATCTCTTAGCCTTGGCATCAAGATCTAGGCCATGGGCCCCGACCCCCATTCCCGACGGCGATTTCCCCCAGTTTCCTTACTTAGGCAAAATCACGTTCTTCCGATTTCGCCGACGGTTAGCGTTTGACTCCTTCGATTCTCATCGTAGTTAGTTCTTGGACTTTGTTAGTTTTCCCCTCCATTCTTCTTTCAGGCCACCTATGCATTGCCAAGTTCACCCTATATAGAGGGCGTTTGTATAACATAAATTAGCCATTTATATAGGGTAAAGTTGGCCAAAGCTAGCACTGTCGGTAAACCGTCAGTAGCTTGCACCACCCATCCGTACCATCAGTACCACTGGTCGCACCACCCGTCGGCATCGTACCATGCGCCTGCCGTGTCATGTGTCATCCGCCTCTTGTTCCCGTCGCCGTCGCCGTCTCCCCCCTCGTTCTCCCCCCTCCTCAACGCCGTCGCCGCTACCCCGCCTGGCCATCTGCCCGTCGTCGCCATCGCCTGTCAACCAGCCACCCATGCCAACCACTTCCCAGCCGCCCTCTCCTCAACACAACACGTTTTTTTGGACCATGCTGTCGCCGTCACCATGGCCGTCGCTGCCTGCCCCACTGCCCCACCTTCTATGGGCACATTCTCAACAACCGAAAGGTGAGTACTGTAGGTCTAAACGCGTGATTCAGCTGACCACTCGAAATTTTTACAACCAGTGCAACAACCCCGGGAGTGACTTGGCCACATAAGTGCATTCTACAATATCGCATACATTTGCTGATGCTCGTAGCCCAACCTACAATCTACGCGCAGTGTTCAACGGCGCTGTAGGTCCTTCCCCCCTCCTGGCCGCCTTCCTGGCTGCCCCTACATGTCAATGGGTGCTCTATCAAGGGCCTCTGCATACACATAGGTGAGTACAATATGTTTTATGGCGTTTCTGAGTAGCTAATCACTTACACCTCGAAAACCTCGACCGGACTGTGTAACGACCCCAGGAGCGACTCCCCCATGTACGTACATATTCATATATATTGCATGTACTTCACTGACGCTTGTAGCCTGGCCCACAGCCCACCCACAACAGCTATCGGCCCCGCAAGACCTCAAACTTCCCCTCCCCCCTTGCTGCCTCCCTTGCTGCCCCCACACGCCCAACCGCACATCACCAAAGCCCCTTGCATACCCACAGGTGAGTACTATATCATCTAATGTGCCGTTCAGCACCCAACAGCTTACAACTCAACGACCTTGCCCAGGCCCTGCCAGACCGCATAATGACCCCAGGAGCGACCCCTCCGTGTACGTGCATATGCACATATGTTGCATATGCTTCACTGATGCTTGTAGCCCAACCCACAGCCCACGCACGCCGACTATCGGCTTGGACTTCCTCCTCCTCCTCACTGCCCTCTTCGCTGCTCCCACACATCCAAGCGCACATCCCCAAGGTCCTCTGCATACCCAGAGGTAAGTACTGTATCATTCATTATGTCGTTGAGCTTACAACGCGACAGCCTTGCCCAGGCTCCACCGGACCTCGTAACGACCCCATAGGTAACTCCTCCATGTACGTGCGGCCTGTATAATATTATAATAGTATATTCATGTATTTAATTTGAATTTATTTAATTTATTTACATGTGTGCAACGAATTTGCCGAGGTGTGCCAGGTGGCTGACGATCAGGCACCATGATAACCACCCCCGAAAGACAAAGCAATTAGGAAAAAAATGCGTTCTAGCAACAGTAATATGAATGCTAGAAGGCTCAAACACACCGGATTAGAGTACCTTGATAATATAGACTTGAAATTTCGCAAAAAGCGCACCACTGCTATGATGCAATTTTGGGGGTATTGCGGATGTTAATTCCAGTTCTGTGGCTCAGCACAATCGCTCTGCAAATCGAAAAGGCATTATTACATGCAGGTACTGCTAATAATGCCTTCCCTATTTGCAGAGCAATCATACTGAGCCACAGAACTGGAATTAACATTCGCAATACCCCCAAAATTGCATCATAGCAGTGGTGCGCTTTTTGCGAAATTTTAAGTCTATATTATCAAGGTACTCTAACCCGGTGCGTTTGAGCCTTCTAGCATTCATATTACTGTTGCTAGAACGCATTTTTTTCCTGGTTTTTCATGGTGCCTGATTGTCGGCCACCCCGGCATATTCATTGTGCACATGTAAATAAATTCAAGAAATTAAATAAATTCAAATTAAATACATGACTAAACTATTATACTATTATACAGGCTGCACATACAAGGAGGAGTGCCCATGGGGTTGATATGCGGTCCAGCGGGGCCTGGGCAAGATCATCAAATTGTAAGCTATTGGACGCTGAACAACATGTTGAAATGATATTGTACTTACCTCTAGGTATGCAGAGGACCTTGAGAATGTGTGCTTGGATGCGTGGGAGCAGCGAAGAAGGCGGCGAGGAGGAGGGAGAGTCGGAGGTCCTGCGAAGCCGATAGCCGGCGCGCGTGGGCTGTGGGTTGGGCTACAAGTGTCAGCGAAGCATATACGATATATGTGCATATGCACGTACACGGAGGGGTCGCTCCTGGGGTCGTTATGCGGTCCGGGCAGGGTCTGGGCAAGGTCATTGGGTTGTAAGCTGAATGGCGCATTGGGTGGTATCATACTCACCTGTGGATATGTAGGGGGCTTTGGGGATGTGCGGTTGGGTGTAGGGGGTAGCAAGGGAGGCAGCAAGGGGGAGGGGAAGTCCGAGGTCTTGCGGGGCTGATAACTCTTGCGGGTAGGCTGTGGGTCAGACTACAAGCGTCAGTGAAGTATATGTGATATATGTGAATACGTACGTACACGAAGAAGTCGCTCCCGCAGTCGTTACGCAGTCCGGTCAAGGTTTTCGAGGTGTAAGCGATTAGCTACTCAGCAACGCCATGAAATATATCGTACTCACCTATGTGTATGCAGAGGACCTTGATAGTGCGCCCATTGATGTGTAGAGGCGGCGAGGAAGGCGTGAGGAGGGGGAAGGACCTACGGAGCTGTTGGACACCGTGTGGAGACTGTAGATCGGGCTACAAGCATCAGCAAAACGCATGCGATATTGTAGAATGTACGTGCGTGGGTCCGAATTGCTCCTGGGGTCATTACACTGTTCGCACAATTTTTGAGTGGTCAGCTGAACGACGATGACGCGTCTAAAGTCATCGTACTCACCTTTAGGTATGCTGAAATGCGTCCATGGAAAGTGGGGGCAGCGGGGCAGGCAGCAACGGCAATGGTGACGGTGACGGCGCGGTCCAAAAAAACATGTTGTGTTGAGGAGAGGGCGGCCGGGAAGTGGTCGGCATGGGTGGCCGGTTGACAGGCGACGGCGACGACGGGCAGATGGCCAGGCGGGGTAGCGGCGATGGCGTTGAGGAGGGGGGAGAACGAGGGGGGAGACGGCAACGGCAACGGGAACAAGAGGCGGATGACACATGACACGGCAGGCACGTGGTACGATGCCGACGGGTGGTGCGACCAGTGGTACTGACGGTGGACAGGTGTCGTGCGAGCTACTGACGGTGCTAGCTTTGGCCAACTTTACCCTATATAAATGGCTAATTTATGTTATACAAACGCCCTCTATATAGGGTGAACTTGGCGACGCATAGGTGTTTCAGGCTCATTCGATCTCCAACTCATTATTGTGTATGGACTGTTCATCCGCTCGCAGTACTCTCAAAGTATATAAAGACCTATGTACAAGTTACTAGAGAGTCCAGTCGGATTATCGACAGAGTTATATCACATTCCTTTTCGTCTTTTCCTTGCTCGCCTTGCTCCTATTCCGTCCAGGTGGTTCCTGCAGCTCGCCAGCCATACTGTCGAGAATATCCGCCCGATAAGTTCCCTAACTTAACAGCCGCCCATTACTGTACTAGCTAGCAGCCCGAACGACGGAGCCTGCATAATAATAGGAGCGTACTCGGTGACAATTCGGTGTCTCGCTGGCATACGCTGCGTTCGTCTATGTCTCCAAGGAATGGTATAAAATCCTGTAGTACGAGGGGAATTCTCGCTTCAGTGGTTCGACTGTGAGCGTAAGTTCCCCACACAAATCAGCTTATTTTACATCTGCCAATCCCGTACCTGTATATAGTATCGGTAGCAATAACAAAGGTTCGACTGTAAGTATCGCTGAGCTTCATCGTAGAGTGATATTCACTCACATATAACCACAAGAAAGCCCTCCATGCGAAAAGCTGGTGGTGGTGCGGGATATCCTTCGAGACAGAAGAGGTTTGATGGTTCAGCGCGTTCTGAGCGCCATTGAGGCCATTGAAGAATGTATCAATACATCATCAGACGCGAACATGTGGTGACACGCGGTAGGCTGTTGGGCTCCGCGCTCGTCGAGGTACGGTACTGGAGGTACCTGGGGAGACGTAGGTTGTGCGTGCCGGTGTAGGTGGCACGGAGAGGGCTAATCGTACGATGGACCGGCATGGGCACTGCCAAGGGAGGATCGACGTCCTTCCCATGATATCGGACCTCGATCGTTGCTTCGTCCTACCAAGTGCAAAGCGTGAGCTATGTGAAGCCAAGAGGCTGATTCGAGAACAACTCACCCAGGCAACCGAAGAGAACAATTGATGAGCACAAATACGTCCCGTGGAAAGCCCGATGATCCCGAGGCCAACAGAGGATGATGACTGATGAGGCACCATGACGGGCATGCCGTATGGCCAAAGGAGTGTACTTGTGGGCTATGATTCGGATCTTGGCGGTGTCGAATACTCTACTGCGTGCGTAGGGCGGAGCGCGGTGTCGAAACGAAGCGACAGACTTTGCACCAGTGGGGGTGGAGGAACCGCGGTGCCGGTGTAAAAAAATAGTTCTACAGGAGGAATTGGAGCATTTCAGCATAAAAGACACGTTGGAACGAATTTATTATGGCCGAACATTGCATTTGGTGGGAGGGCGCGGCATCCTCAACGAGACGTGACTGCAGCATCCATTGTGCAGAATAAAAACTGCTGAGGTCTGCCACGTCCTTGGCTCGTCCCGATCCCAGTGAGCCATCTGGCCTTGTTGTCGCTACCAAGGGGAGTTGGTTGAAGATCAAGATCAAGTGGATTGGTAATATCAACAAAGCAAGCGACAAGCATAAGCAAAGTGGTAAGTGAAAGAAGCTCATACCTACCATCAGTGCAGCACGTGGTGGTTGTGTCACTTCGCCTCCAACAATCAAGCATAACAATCAGATGCGAACATGGCAGACGATAGCCAACACAAAGTGCCCAAAATCATGACGCCGAATGGGTCAATGGCTACTAACCTGTTTTCCAAGCCTTTGCAGCACACGTGCAGGCGTCGCTCTTGTATACCAGCAAATAATTGTAGGACTCGGCATATTATGTAATCGGGTTGTGGTTCTTTTTGATGTCTCGCGAGTTCTATTTGTTTGTACAACAATAACCTAAACCCTCGACCACGGCCACATCCTCTGTCCATATTGTACAATGTACTGTCTGTCTCTTTCAATATAAAGGGATTCGAAGGGACTGTGCGATTGGCCGAGAATATCGAGGAGACAGCTATTCAACATCTTGACACGTATTTCCTTCTCCGCGATTGAAAGCCGATCCTAAGCCACCGGACAACTCAGGAGATATTACCTGGTTGCGGTAGCAGATGAGACTCTAGGGACGGCAGGAGGGTTGGTCATTGGAGAGCGGGGAGCCACTTCCACCTGTTCCCAAGCAAACCCAGAAGTGGGATAAGGCCAGTGGTCGACAACAACAATAAAACGGTGTGGAAGCCTCGTTTCCCATCGGTTGTCGCTGCTACGGCCCCGCCATCACCAAAAAACGCCCGTTCACCCGGAAAAGGGCCCAAGCCATGACGATCGAAAAGGTGACTGACGAGGAGGTAGGACCCCGCATGTGGACTCCCACACCCGTTCGCTGCATGAACTATGACCTAAATGGAGGGGACCAGCCCCGAGTCAGGGCAGCAGGACTCCGTTCTCGGACAGTCTACATACAGCTCGGAACGCCCTCCAAGAGAATACCGAGTTTCACTCGGTCATGTCTAGTACACTGTCAGTAGATGCGTCAAATTTATCACGCAACACCCGATCGATCCGTAAGCGTGCGGAGGTTTGCGCGCAGTCTGCGCACGAGCGGAACCACACGGCCCTCGACCTCATTGGGAAGTCAATGGAAGCCGTTCAAAAATGCATTCACTGGCGCAAAACGCGCGCGCGATTGATCCCACGACATATAATCAGTATCACTGTGGTCGCGGCAGAGTGTTCGACGACACGGACGCTCATGCCCCTTCGGCACGTCACGCCAAAAAGAGCGTAGTGGACGGTTTACGCAAGGTAGCAGACTACGAGTGCCACTTCCGAAGTCCATTATTAGACCCAGAGGATCGGACGAGGGCCAGGAGGTGCAACTCCTGTATCGTCGCCACGACGTGTTGAAGGTGAGAATGCGTCGATGAACCTCGGCACTCGGGTGTCCACCACGAGATTCACCCTTACGAAAGCTTCCCGCGACATGGATGCTCGCCAGATGGGAATACGAGAGCGAGTAACCAACCAACGTG
>Ga0307515_10017484_pt1 | contig 13054 bp, 3 predicted proteins | sample 17_EM_MG_FD_194513 | JGI IMG/M metagenome (GOLD analysis project Ga0307515, IMG submission 194513) | Populus trichocarpa ectomycorrhiza microbial communities from riparian zone in the Pacific Northwest, United States - 17_EM | ecosystem: Host-associated > Plants > Roots > Unclassified | place...
TATATATATGCAAATTAACTTTGGATCATGAGTAATTAATTGCCTTTACACCTTCACTTTAATTTGTGGGTGTTTTTTAAAACAAAGTTGTTGGAAAGTTTTTTAAAAATAATAATGAATTTTTTTAAAAAAAAATAATAGTATAACCAGTGAAAAAACATGATTACACTGCGGTATTTAAAAAATCATAATTGAAAACTGTGATATTTAAATAAATCACAAATGAAAATCACTGTCTCTAAAAATATTGATGGCTGTAATATGTTCTAGCTACCTTGTTATTTTCTATTTTTTTTAGTTCGTTAATATATATTTTGATATCAACTCTTATGAGTGAAGTCTAATTCTATTTTATATATATATATAAGAATTAATTTATTAACTTGATACCATTTTTAAAATTAAGGCATTTTCGAGCTGAATTTCGTGATCGAAGTTAACTAGAATTTCTAGTGCATTACAATACATGAAGAAATGTCCAACAAGGCAGGTCAGGCCAACAAAGCGACCTCCGTCCCGGGGAAAACGGTGTTCCATCAACACCCACACATGTTCCCGTGGTGGGGTTACCTTCACATGCTTCCATTTAAACAAGAACAAATCTTCTCTGCATTTATTTATTTATGGTTTCATTTTTGCACTTAATTTCACTTTAATTCAGGGTTAATTCGATCAAGTGCGACTAATCCCACTTGCAATTTTGGAGTGTCTGAGTCTCACGCACTAGTAATCATATAGAGAGAGTGAATGTAATGTTTGGACCTTTGTTGTGCATAAACAAATTATAACATGTTTGTACAATATTGTTGTAATGTAATATAACATTTGTTATACTCTTATGTTTAATGTTAAAACGTTTAAACACCTTAAATTAGCTTTCATGAATTTTTCATTTTAGTATCCTATATTTTCCCAACAAGTTGTTTTGGGACCTTGTATTTTGTTCTCATTCACAAATTGGTCTTTATTAATTTAATAGCTTGTAATTTGGTCCTCGGATTTTCTTAAAGAGCTCTTTAAAATCAAATTTCTAACATGTAATGCATGTTCATTTTTATTGGCTTTAATTTCTTCTTGCATAATTTAGTCTTTATGACAGGACATTAAAGACATGTAGAAGATGAAAAAATATCGTGTCTGGTTACAGAGACAAGAAAAATTAATTTTTTTTTTGTTTGGAAGTAAGATTTATGTATTTTTTTTACAAGAGACATATGGCATGAAAATTAAGATATAAAATATTATGAAATTTTATTTCAAAACTATCCTATAAACTTTACAAAAATATTCCAAGTTTACTTATCAATCTTAACCATTTATTTCACATAATTAAATTAATTTTTTATTATTGCACTTATCTAAGCAAGAAATATAAATAAATATATAAATAAAAATTACAAAAATAAAACAATATATATAAAGAAGAGAGTACAAGAGAGAAGAGTTAGAAAGTTTCTAACTATTTACAGACCAGTTTTACAAACAACGAAAACATCTCTAGAATTAAAATATATTTGTATTTAAAATTTCAGATTTAATTTTTTTTATTTAAATGTTGTATCAATTTGTTATTTTAAAATATTTTTTGAAGTTAGATATGTGTTTAGCAGAACAAGAGGAATGTTTGTAAGTGTTTTTTTTTTTAATGAAAAACATGTAAAAAATTTGGATTTACCGTTGGGTTTTGCCGGATTCTGCCATGATTAGCCAGAATCCGATGTGCCCAAGATTGAAGACAAGGATGAGTCATCACCTGACTCCTTTTCATTTTCAAACTTCTAAGCCTAGAGTTAAGCTTACTATAGCCCAAGGCTTTATTCTTATGCTCGACTTCAAGTTCTTTTGTTATTTTTCCTTGAAAATTTATTTTATTTTTATATATATATATCCTCTATTGAATTCTTATTTTAATTTTATTTCACTTATATATACTATAATTTTTTTATTATTATTTCCAACCGATCTATTTTTGTGTGCATAAAATTAAGATATGTCATTAATTTCTTTACTTCAAACTATGACATTTTTTCAAAGGAAAAATATTTTTATTACTATAAAATATGCATAATTTATTAAAATAGATACAAAGACAAGAAAAATACATGCAATGATGACTATGCATTTATTTCACTTTAAACTATATTTTTTTACTATTAACTTGAAGAACTATAGTAATTTAAAAATGTTTTTAGAAAAGTATAGTAAAAAATTCCTAAAACATATATATACCATAGCATGCATAATATGATCAGGTACAAAGGTTTGGGTTTTTATTAATCTGAACTGTATTTATTTTTTGTAACATATATCAATAAAAAAAATACATTTTTTAATTTTATAACATGCAGAAGGGTGTTTTAAAAAATATTTATATTTTAAAAAAATAGTAAGGAAAAAATGTCTTTAGTATCTAAACCAAACACAGCATGCGCAAAGTAATACAATTGAAGTATGAATTAGATATCCTATAACAAATCTTGTCATGTCTTGTCTCTACTATATTGTCTTCCCTCTTTTGTACATGTTCATGTACTTAATTATTGAATTAAATAAACTATATAAGCGCTAATAATGCAGAGACTGTGTGAATGATTTTAAATAAAAAAAGAAAATAACTCCCACCTAATTTTCTTCCACTCCTTCTTCTTTTTGGGTGATAATGAAAGATATCATTAATTTAGAGGGAAATAAAGAAGCGATATTAATGCGCAATTAGAGAAAAATCACATCATTTTTGGAACTAAATTAAGAGTTGTTTTTTATTTATTATTATTTGAATGGGATTTGCTAGAACATTAATTAACGAGATTGTCGATCGAAACATTAATTCAAATCTTTCACATGCATGGAACGCTCCAGGACTTAGAAGGTTAAAGATGGAAAAATATGGAATAATTAAGAGTTCAGGATTTAGAAAAGGCTATCTCGAATATTATGTAGAATAATTCTATGGTTTTTTTTAAAAGTAAAATCAACCACAAAAACAAACAGCTTTTAAGATTTTATAATTGGCATTTCCTGTTATTATAAATCAAAAGAAAATCTTACTTTTTATACACCAAGAATTACTTGGCATACAAAATACTAATAGAATAAAAATGAAGAGACTTAACATTTTTCATAGACATAAATTCAATGTGTATCATTTACTTGATTTTATTTTATCAAATTAAAGTTATTTTATGTCTCCCACGTATTAAAATTAATATGGTAATTATTATTAACTATTTCTTAATGAATAAAAGAAAGAAATTAATGAATTAAAACGCATTAAAAAAATAATCAAGGTAAATATTTTTATTTTTTTCCAAAATAATAAAAAAATTAAACAACTCAAGACAATATATAAACAAACTCGGGATGAATTAAATATAATTTATATATCAAATCATGAGATAATAACACTCGACCTCTCAAGTTTAATTTCTTAGGATGCAAATTTTACTAAAGTGTTGTTAGTTAAATTCTCAACTTAAATTAATTATCAAGAGTTTAATGTTGAAAACACTTCTAATTAATCACTAGCAAGCTTTACTAAATTTGTGGGTGTCTACACATTCTTAATTTGAATGATCAAGATAAAAAAATTCAATTAATAATAATCCTTAGTAAAACCTAAGATGCATACATATTCTAAAAAAAATTGAACTTTTTTTTATTTTATTTTTTAAGTTTAACGTGGGTGTTCGGGCCAGCTTGTGCGCACCTCGACTAATCCCACGGGCCCTGAAGTTAATGACCATGTAAGCCTCCAATGGCCATCATATGAGCAACCACAGGGTTCGAACCTGAGACCACAGGGGAAGCAAACCTTTTGGTCCCAAGCTCTTACCACTGGGCCACCATCTAGATGGTTATAAAAAAAATTAAACTTTTAATTGACAAGGTATGTATTCCTTGAGGACTCTCAAATTAATACCAAAATTGTTATAAAGTTTCTGATTTTCTTTGTTGATCATTAAAAGGAAGAAATAAATTTAAGTTAGACTATTTTTCCTCTATCTTTAGACTTTCTTCTCCTGAGTGAGGATGGAAAGAAAGAAACTAGGAAGCGCGTAGGGGTTAGACTATTCTTCCAACGCATGGACAGATCTGAAGTGGGACTCGTGTATGTGCCCCCACAAGGGCAACCGCCACCATCAGATCCGGCTGTTTGCATCTGAACCGCACATATAATAATGTACTTTTTGATATTTTAATCAAAACAATTTATTGGATCAAGAAAATAGTCAGCTTTTAGAAGAAAAAAATAGTAGCAGAAGGCTAGAAGTTAGTGATTGCAAGAGAAAAAACGATGGAGTTTGGTGGGATGTTTCAGTAAACTTAGGCCCAATATTCTTCTTGGGATTGGCAGTAAAAAGGACCTCAAATCCCCTATAAATACTACCCTTTCTCACCCTAAACCTACACACTACACCTCCTTTCAATCTCTCTCTTTTATCTCTATATTTGACTTCTCTTTCTCCCTTAGCCCTCTTGACCTTTCTCTTTAGAAACCTTTCTAGGGTTTGTTCATTGGAGGGCTTCGAAGCTATTAGAATCTATTTTTAGGTGTGTTCGTATGTAGCCCTTTCATGGAGAGCTTTGAAGCTTCTAAATATATTTTTGGTGTGGTTGTATGTGACCCTCTTTGTATTCTTCCACAGCTTTCTTGAACTGCACCTATTAGATTAATGTTGATGTTGTTGTGCGATATGCCATGACCATATGACATTGTATTCATTTTTGCTGCGGTTCAATAAAGCTGTGGGAAGATACAAACAGGATCAAAGAAAGTTGCTATGTCTTCGTCGGACTCGGTATCAATGATCGGTGTATGAGTTCTTTTATCATCTAAACTTTCTTGAATTTTTTGTTTGATGAATGATCTCTTGGATCCCAATTGAGTTTATTCTTTTTACTAATTAATGCCTCCAAATATTCTTATGAATCTTTCAATCTCTTGTTTCTCGCAAGTTTCATGCTTTGAAGGAGAACAAGAAGGGATATATGGCTACTTCAAATTAAAGGGCTTTCCGTTCTTTAACCAGTCATCATTTTTACTTATCTATTCATGATTTAACAAGTGCATTATTTTATTATTCCCAGAGAGCTAATACTTGTAGAACATCACTACAGTATTTTGGATGCATAGCTTCCTGCCAGCAGTGTCCTTCCTTTTGCACTTGCATCAAAAAGAGACCACACAAACAAAGATTTATCGGGTATGCACTTTTCAAGAACACAAACACACACGATTCTTGAAAGAGGGTGTGTGTGTGTGTGTGTGTGTGTGTGTGTGTACACATATATATTATGGATTGGATTATGTATTTTAATATTGATGATGTAAAAAATGATGACAAAAGATGAAATTACAGCCGAAGCACATCAGGTTGGCTACCGACAACGTTAAGATTCATCGGATAAAAGTTTGGAGTAATTCCTATTAAATGATCAAAAGAGCATCACTTGATCTTTCGATCGCCCATTAATCCGTGTTTGTACTGTGTCGGTTGACACAGTAATAGTCTTTTTGTAAACATCTGACCTACAGATTCCTTTTCATGAGGTTGATATCTAGTCTGCTATTGAAATGCTTTGCTGTTTTTTGTTCAATATAAATTAATATGTTGTACAATTATTTTTCTATCTTTGTGTAGTGTATGAATCAGGTTTGAGTATGGTATCTATCTTTGATCAAATTAACTCAGGCTTGCTTTTTAGCTATGGACCACAAGGGTTGCTACTGCCTTCTCAGTTTGGAATTAACCCTCACCTAAAAACCCTTGATCAAACCACAAATTCCAGCACTAAATCGAGTGCTAATAATGATAGGTGGAAGATTTATTGGACTCTGGACCATAGTCAGCTCATCACCAATCAAGAATCCATTGAGCACACTTCTAACACTTGCTTCACATTTAAAAGAACTTGCGTTATATTACTAAATCTCGATTTTTAATGTATAAATGTGACTAATGTATATATTTTCTTCATATTAATTAGCCATGAACAGTTGCTCTTGGAGTGGCCAAATAAAGTTTAACCCATCTTAATATTTCAGAGTCGGGATTGACAATTACAACTTGACCCGTGAGCATGAAGCGCACAAAGAGATTAGGGTTTTTTCCCTCTTCATTTTCTTTTCCAAACTTCGATGGGAGGGCAACTAATAAAATGGCAAGGAAAAGTATGATCCATAGGGGACTAAAGAGAACAAAATATTGCCCTGTCCTTTTAGGGCTGACACACATGTTTTCAATCAGATCATAGTATGTTCATGCCCTTCTCCTTCGGATAGTAGAAACAATATATCTTTCTTCTATGTACAAATGAATCTTGCATGAACACAATAATAGATGGTTCGACTTCAATGAGCCATATGAATGTTTTACTGTGATGACATACCTAATTTCCGGTTGCAGAAGCTTCTGACAATGTAAAGAAACGTTATGGTGATAAAAAAGTTGGGTCTAGTTTTTTATGAACTTAGCTGTAAGAACACATCAAAGGGGACCTAAATCGATCCACAAATTATTAGTAGACCACCTCTCATGTTTTTTTATGGATATTGAACGGCTCATGATTGCATATTCAGGCCAATTTAATTACATAATGTGACCAGCTAATCCAACCCATAAATATTCTGATCACCAGTCTTTAACTTTCGTTAGCTGTAAGCAATTCAATAATAATCAATCAAGGATGGCCTTTCGCTTTATTCTCTTGAATTCATTAGTGGCATGAGTATTTAATTACCATCTGTTACCTTCACTTTTAGAGGGGACATGTTCATTATTTCCACTAATCATGCTTGCTTAAAGGAAAACAATTGGGATCACAGATAGGTGCTGGCTTGTCTGGTCTAATAGACAATAGCTTTTCTTTAGAGGAGAAAGAGTTGGAAAAGCTATAGATTTTCTTGTGCTTTGTGACTGTGGAAGGAGATGTGGGAATTAAAGAATATTAAATCAAAAATAAAATAATTGATAAAACCCGATGCACATTCTACTCCTATAGTGCTGTAACTTTTGTCTTATTTCTTAAATTTATTATTTGATCGTTAATTTCAATTATTTTAAAGGTATTGATCAGCTTTATTATCTCGTTTGTTTTGAGACAATAAAGAGAATTATTTTTCAAATCAAATTTATTTTTTTATATGGAAAGATCGATGCAAACCGATTACTGCATGGGGAAATTAAACAGCAGTGGTTTTAATAATATTAATAAAAAAATCCTTCTTGCATTCTTTATTTTTATAGTAAGAACTAATAATTTTAATTTCATAAGATAATTAGAAATTGTGCTTGTAGGATGACAATAATAACTAAACAAAAGCTTTGTTTTTAATGGATTTACATTTATTTATTTTATATTTAAGGGCACAGTGCTTAGTTTCAAGATTTTCAACTGCATTTTCATGAATGTCTGCCAGCATTTCTTTTATCAGAGAATTTCTTTTTGTGCCCTCCATTTCTTTTATCAGAGAATTTCTTTTTGTGCCCTCCATTTCTCTTACTTTCAAAGCAATAGGAGGGAGTCAGTACAGATTATAATCTGTAAGCAATCATATCCTTTCCCTTGTATCCTTATGGAAATTGATTTCGTTGGCACACCAAAATCTCAAAATTAGAATCATTGTCGTCTACACTGAAATCAATTCTCAACACTGAGTATTGTAAGATGGATAAACACTATTATTCCTCTCTTTTACACAGGACTGATCATTCATGGCTGTTGATTTTTTTTGTAAGCACACAATTTTCACCCTAACTTTTCCCCTATTTTACACTCCTTTAAGGGTCACTAAAGTTGCTGTCATTTATCGTTGTTATGCACTCTCACATCAAATAAAAAGGTAAAGCTAGCTTTTGCACTTCATGTATATATGCTTCCTGTCCTATTGTTCTAATCGTAGAGCAGCAATGGTTTTATATATCAATAGCGACGGCACTGTTCCATTTCCCCACCACATGGGAAGAGAGCTATGTTATTGCTTTGCCCTGCCATTTCCCTTTTACGTGACACAGTTGATCTTTCTTTATAGCAAATCGGATCGCTTCTGTACATGTAATTGTGCCTAGAGTTGCGTATAAAATTAAGGTCAAAGTGAAAAATCCAATTAGTAGGCTTAAATTAAAGCTAATTATTTGATAATGAAATACTTTCATGGCTACATTCATCCGAATTGGATGATATGTTTCTGCTTTTAGGAAAATTAGTAGGGACCAGTTTTACCATCCTAATTATATTAGCCATAACCCATTTTTTCTCTCTCAAAGGAAATGTCACATCTTCTTTATTATTTTCGGTGCTTAAAATGTCACGTCTTCCACCAGAACAATGTTGTGGGTGTGGTTGAAGATAGATAAGTCTTCTATATTTTGATCAGTGAAGGTTCATACTGGTTTTGTCCCTGCTTTTGAAGATCTAGACTATCAAGGTCTTTTAATAGATAAGTCTTCTATTTTTGTTCTTGTAGGAGTGCTCGACGGTAGGTATCTTATCATTAATTCACTATCGATGACTCGACGGTAGGCATCTTATCATCATTAATTCATTATCGATGACTTTCGGCTTATCAGAAACATGTACAAGCATTATTATTGCTTAAATGCAGGTCAAAAGAACATAGAATACATCAATTTAAATCTAATCAAGATGGGTTGTAGAGAGAAATAAATTGAATATCAAGTGCGCAGTACTGAAAAAGTCTTCCTAAATTTGGATACATTTATTCATAAATAATAATAATAATAATAATAATAATAATATCTTCAAATCAGCATATAGAAGATCATCTGCTGCTATTGAATGATGATGCTCCACCACTGTGAACCTGATCTTTAAACACAGCATGTCACATGATTGTCAAACGATGGAGTAGTTAATTTCATGGAACAGAATTTCACCTTATTTATTAGGAAAGACTGTTGTGCTGGGAGACACGTACCTTGACATGATGCCCTAGCTGCCATATCATATCTCTTCAGCTAGCTTTCCGGCCTTCATATACAAGGAGGGTCCTTTCTTGTGGTAATATGTCTGTTTGGTTGGCTAGGTAGTCATCTCCTTGGTGACTTCTTTTGTGAAATCTTTCGAATTTTCTTAATGAACCCATTTCACATCCAGAAAAAGAAGAAGTCATATTTACTACAGAAAATACTTTAAAGGACATATGAGAAGTCATTAACTTGAGAAATCAGGTCATGTATGAAAAATGGTAAAAACAGTGGTGTTCTATACCTAATGGCCAAAGCAAGGAGCCTGAATGTCATCCCACCAAAGAAATTTGGACGATTGTCCATAGTTGGGACAGCATTTCAGAGATTCTTTCTTGTTTTTAGAAACAAAGCTTGCTTCGACTACTAGCTTAAGTATTACTCAATGAACAATGACATCCATGCATTCCAAAAGTCATATGTGTTCCAGTTCATAAATATCTGAATTATTTCTGGTTTTTTATTATATGCTTTAATTAAAATCCATGCACCTTTAGCTGTATAATCCCACAAAGCTGACTTCAATGGATATACACTAATGGACGACTAGGCATATCTTGAATGCTAAATGAGTATTATTGGTCTAATATTAGAAACTATAAGCAGTGCATTATAACAATATTTCTATTAAGGTGTTCAGATCTGCCATGCCCCTCTGTCTGCCCAGTTATAAACTAGTTTTGGACCTTTGGTGAACCTCCCCCTTATGCATCAGCATTCTTTCATATTAGACATTAAAAGCAATAGGCCTTTTCATTTCATGTCTTGGATTAGGTAAAGATTCCCTTAACAAAGCTTCATTATTTTTATCTTATAGGTCTTTTCCCCCACTTCAATTATGATCCACCATAAACACACAGCCAGCTAGCTTTAATTTGTGGTGTAGTTGTTCTTCTTCTTTCAAAGCACGAGCTCATCCTTGCAAGGTATGAGAAGAGAAAGATTAAAAAACCTTTTTTTAAACTATTCTTCTATGTTTACCATGTTAGAAAAAAATCAAAGGCTCATGCTTAATTAAGACCTAGGCAAAGAGCCCAGCAGCTAAGATGGTGAGCAGTATATTGATTTGGTCTGCAATGATGAGCTTATTAGCTACTTGTCAAAGCAATATAAAGAGCATGTATATATAAAGTGATTGAAACAGCTAACAATCAAGAGGAGAGGCAACTAACTTTTCATTCCCTTGGCTGTAATGAGCCAATGAGATGTTTTGCAAGTTGTAGATTGTCCTAATTGGCTGGACCCCATCTGATCATCATAGTATGCCAAGAATCATATATAGTAGATACAAAATCGGCACTGCATGATCTCTAAAGTGAAAAAAACAAATATTGTTCTACGATCTCTTTTAGCCTATGATAAATTAACACTTGCCTTGAAACAGTTTTTAAATATATATATATATATATATATATATATATATATATATATATATATATATATATATATATATATATAGTGTCAAAAACAAAATATTATAAAGAGCATGTATATATATGTTGTGATTCGCTATGTTTTGGTCAGAAACTGTTAATTTGGAATTGTTAAAAATAAAATAAAATTGATAATATATGACATGATAATTAATTACTTTTTGAAGTGAAAGCTCTTGATCAATGTGAAAGATAATTAGGAATCTCACCAACCACTCCAAGTTGAAATAATTCTCTGCAACTTAACACAGAAATCAACAAAAGGGATATGTAAGAATTATGGGAATTTTCATGGACTGCAATGCAGAACCAAGTACAAATTAAAGGCTTTGAGTTAGATATTCAAGATTCAAAAGGACAATAATATTTTCAGAAAGAGGGCTAAAGGAGGGATGATAATTGTGTAGGTTTGTAAAGTTTTGAGACCATCAGCTAGACAGCTAAGAAATGGAAGCAAACCCCAATAATTTACACACAGAATTATACACCATTGTATGATTTGCAAATTGCACAAGTCCTCAACCACCACTGTGGAGATCCCACCAGAAAAGAGAAAGAGTAGAGGTAAAAAAAGACTGATGTCAGAAAGTGGGAGAGTGACAAATTTTAACCTTTTTCACGGAAATGTACGAGATCATGTTAGAAATAAACCAAAAGGCAAGAGGAAGAACTATTATCATTAACGATAAAAAGGAAAGGTAGAAATCTTCTTTGCAAGAAACACAAAATTCAACCTTTTTTTCACAATCTTTATTCAATGATCAGGATTTATATTAATTTTAAGGAAAGCAATTTCCAAAAACTAGATACAACTTGCAAAATATTCTGTTACCCTGTTCGTGCATGGTTTAAATGGTTTGAAGCCTAACTTATCTTTTCTCCAACAGCCAAAAAAAGGAAAATTTTGAGGAAAATGATAGAGGATGAAACCCCAGATCATAATTCCGCAAAAAATCAAATCTTTATCAAGAAAAAAAAATGGTCATGGATTACAAGAGAATTTTCCTTAAAGGAAAATTAAAGAAAACCATTAAAAAAACTGCAAAAAAGGGGTCTAAATGACAAGAGAATTCATAGAATTACCACGATCCATACAGGGAGGAAGAAGATGAAAGGTTTTTGTATGCATTCCATGAAGGAAAGGAGAGGTCTTGACCGTAACAGCAAGAAAAGAGCCCAAAAAAATCCTGAATTGCCATGTTCTCCCACAGCTTTCTTGAGCTTCCATGGCGCTATACATACATATATTTATATATATAGGAGCTGTACATGTAGTGATCTATATATACACAGATTAAGCAAGGCAAAGAAGTTCAAGAAAGCTGTGGAAAAGCATGACCAGGACTTGCGAGATTAAACACAAAACCTTCAAATCTTCTCAGATCTCATATCCCTTTATTTTTCTTTTGTTGAAGTGAAAATATAGTGAGAGAAACAGAGAGATGGGAGCATGCCCATACAAATTCTCATGGACCACTCTAACATATATATATATATATATATATATATATATATATATATATATATATATATCTTGCAACCAGCTTTATAGAGAAGGAGAGTAGGGTTCCCTTCACTCACAAGAACGCATTTTACTCACAAAAAGCCTACTTTTACTAGTGAGTGCGCAGTGGGGTACAGATAAAACAGTCGTATTGGTAAAGAAAAACAAAAGAAAATTTTGCAATTTCTTTATATATATATATATATAATTGTATAAATTGTTTTTGTTAAATATTTAATATTCAGTCCTGAAATTGAGATTTTAAATATTAGTTTCTCTAAATATATTTTTATAAAGTGATTTATTTTTGTAAAATTGGATTTCATAAATAAATTATACGAAGTTTAGGCTAGAATACAAACCCGCAAAATGTATGTTTATATAAAAGATAATAAAAAAATAAACTAAAAAAAAATATTAGATGCTTGATTCATCATGTTGTCTGAATCATAGTTATTAACTGTCTAGAGATAGGCAAATCTCAGGTTACAAGTCGGTCCAAGTAGATTAACTCTAATTTTTTTAAAAAAATATTAAAATAATATATTTTTAAAAATATATTTTTTAAAAAATCAACAGAGTTTAACATTATCAACCTAGGTTTTTAACATAGTTACATTAATCCAGATTAGGTCTTAGATTGACTAGATCTAGATAAACCGATGAAGTTGGTCCAAGTTTCATAATAGCCATCAAAATAAAAAATTATGAAATCTGAATAGATAAGGAAAACAGTGATATTTGATAATTTAGTTAGGTCTGTTGAATAATGAAAAAGAAAAAAAAAAAAGAAGAGGGGAGATTGACAAGAACATCCCATCCCCATCACATGTAACCATGTGAGCTAGATCTCTTTTTTATTTTATTGGTACCTTAAGGTGTGGATTGTTCAACGTCCCCCAATCTTTATGTTTTTTCTTTATCCTACATATTAACCTATCTATAACAATTCCCGTGATCCTCATAAATCATGTTGGAGACTTTTTTTTAATGCAGATTTAGATCATTCATGTAAAAAAAAAAAAGAATTAGTTAATATTTGGGTATTATCCCAAGACACAACACGGAAAAATTCAGGTAATATTTGGTTATTATCTCAAAATACAACAGCTTAAATATTATAGATAAAA
>Ga0307515_10017485_pt1 | contig 13053 bp, 2 predicted proteins | sample 17_EM_MG_FD_194513 | JGI IMG/M metagenome (GOLD analysis project Ga0307515, IMG submission 194513) | Populus trichocarpa ectomycorrhiza microbial communities from riparian zone in the Pacific Northwest, United States - 17_EM | ecosystem: Host-associated > Plants > Roots > Unclassified | place...
GCCCTAGAATAAAGCTATAAAATAGGCCTCTATTTATAAAACATATACCCATATTAGTGGAGCTATAGGGGGAATTCCAAGAAAATATCATGATATTTGATACGATACGGAATATCGTATCAATCGTGGATCGTAGATCGTATCGAGATAAGATTAGATTTTTCCCAACCCTGGTTGGTGCCGTCGATCAGTAGACGGATAGGGAAGGAGACTTATAGCAATGTTGTATTAACAAGGTCCGTTAAGTGGTACTTGGCAGGAAGGAAGCAGCGTTTTCGGTGCGCCTATATGAGTGTTGAAGGGTATCTATAAAAATATTGGGATCTTACCTGTATGCCAGAGCTTAAGGCTTAAGCCTAAAGTACTAGGAATTACGCAAGCCAATTTTTCATACGCTAGCAGACCTAATCATTCGATCCGGTTACACTAGTCTTTAGGCAGCAGATAGGACTTGCAACTCAAAGTCAAAGTTTGCTTTGTCCGGTTCCGAACTCCGGACCCAGTACGGATATGGAGCCTCAATCAAGAAATATCCAGCTCTCTTGTAGGCTTCATCCAAATTTCTTATTATTTTCTCATCGTTGTCGCATTATAGCGACTACTTGCTCTAGTACATGTTCTAGAATGACTTCCCAGTAAACCGTGCCACTCCATATGCAACACTATTGTCAGAGTGAGCACAACTCCCGGCGAATAGTACAACTGCAAACATAATAGCGGAAGGGTTTGAGTTTGGACCATTTCCAGGCAGCATCCAACAGAGGTGCACGTATATCAATGCCTCGTTGATGGATCCAATGCATATAGTATGATTTGACAGTGGGGTTGCATTAAAATATCCAGCTAGGTATAGCATGGACCGAGACCGAGGCAGCCGTAAGAACAAAGCGTTTAAATTGGTAGATGCTGAGCCCGAGTACTTTCAAGGGCTTCCGCGAAGTGGTACCTAGCTTAACACTGTGCTCGACCGAGTTCCACGATAATTACTAGCCACAAGGTAAGAAGAAGATGAAAGCCTAAGTGGGAGGATTTAAGAATAAATATCCAGTGGCTCAATGCCAAGTTCGGTGGGTGGTCCTCCGGGTAAGGCGGACGTAAGCTAAAAAGCATCGTAAAGTGAAGCATTCTATCCGAACTTCTTGGTAACTACTAATCCCATCCTCCTACCTAGGGGATTACCACCCACGTGTCCCGCTTCTCCTCGGCAGCCCAAATGCTTAATAACAGAGGGGCATTGTGTCGAACGACCACAGCGAAGCAGTCGCGTGAGTTAACATATTTATCATAACCTGAGCTCGCGGAGAAAAATCTCAGTTTTTCAACTCCGCTTGTCCTGAGAAGAACTTTAGAACCCGATTCCATGTTATATAAAGGTATCCTGTTGTGCCAAACCATCTCGAGACCCTTTTGGTGGAGACGTTGAGCCATTTCCCGTTCTTGAGTGACAGTCAAATCGTGCCCACGGCCGATATGCGTAGCCATTGCAATGGAGTTGATTGCTGTAATCCACGATGCCTTTTCCTTGTTCCTACCCAATTTTCCCTTGACAGCAAGAGCTGTGGAAATTTGCGACCGTGGAACTGTTTCAATGTAGTGCTTTACAATTAGCTGATCACCCTGGATGGAGGTACGCGTTTCGAATGATGCAGTTGATGGCTGCGCTATGAGAGGTTTATACACTCCCTTTTCGAAAAGGCTTGTAGGCGCAGATGCTGTTGATGCGATATAGCTGTTAAAGTCTGCCTCGCGAACTCGAGAAAGCGGTATTTCGTCCTTGTCAATATGTCCCGGCGCATACCGGATGCCAAGCGCCGCGCGTTGCTCCGTGGATATTGTCCATAGAACGTCCATGCCAACAGTAAAACCTCCATAGCTTACGACAAGATCTTGTGGAAGGAAGCTGGGTAGTCCAGGAAGTAGGTGTGTGAAGGCAAGCTCCCTGAACGACTGAAGCTCTAGCCCATCTCGAGAGAGCAGCTTGCCAACCATCTCATCAGTCCTATCGAGATCTAAAGCGGTCAGTGGGCTAAAATACCGGGTTCCCGTGGCCATTTTGATGGTAGACGTAACAGTAGCGTTGAAGGCTAAGTACGTGGCCGGATCGACTATGTAACTTGCGTCGCAGGCGGAGTCGATGACCTTGGTAACCCATGCAGAACAGGTATCGTGGAGGAGCGTCACGACCTCTTGTGGTGACTCTTTCTTATGGAGTTGCGAGACGCGCTCTTCGAGGCGTGTTTTGAGCTCACCCGATTCAGCACAGATCTCTTCCCGAGACCCAGTATCCCATCCATATTTCACAATGGCATTAGAATAGGAAAAGAGGGCTGTTTCACCCATTACTTGGATTATAGCCGCCGTCATACACTTGGGAGACTTGTTTTTGCAGCAATCCTTCGAAATGAAGAGTCGGCCGTGCTCGCAGAAAAATATTGTCAAAATCCGAGCCAGCTCACCCATGGCCTGGATTGCGATTTGTCTCTTTTGAGGATCCTCTACGGCTGAACCGTAATAGTCGTTAAAGTAGCATTTGGCTTGACACAGTGGAAGTCGATGAAGGCTGCGTATGTCGTCTAGAACACTAGGAAAGACGTACTTCGTAATATCCATATCCCGTTTAAAAACCTCCAGTTCCCACGATTCGTCTCCGTCGGGCATGATTTCCACTGTCAATTTCATGCCGGGGTCTCCCTGGATAGTCTTTTCTCCCACGGTGACATGGGTTGTCTCTGGAAGCAGCCACGAAAATAGCGTTGCTAGCCATATCGCTTGAGTGTGTCCTTTCAGTTTCAATTCCACTACCGACTCATCCACGAGTTCCTCGAAAGTGCGGACCAGCAACTCGGCTAACTCCTCCGGGTCTATTCTTTCGTAAAGGTCCGCACAGGTAGGGTTCTCGTTATCCACCGCAACCGCTATTTCATGCAATTGAGCGATTGGAACGATCATCTCCAAGTGTCCGGAAAGTGTATGAATGAACTGCGTCAGCTGTGTAGACGACACTGGATACCGTTTTAGGACGTTGGTTCTGGTCATCATGAAAAAGGCAAGATCGCCTAATTCAGAGTCGGTGAAGCATGGCTTGCATGCGGTTATAGTGACGAAGAACTGAAGCAGCGAGGTTGATTGCCGAATGATCCTTTGGAGATCCTTGGATCGAAGACCAATACGTCCTTCGATGGACTCAAGCCGCATCGAATCGTTGGTGCTGAGAGCCCCGATGGCATCTTCAATCCTTCTCGGGGATACGACAAGGCCGTAGCCCAAATTTTCTGCCGCAAGTACGGCTTGTGGTTGGACATTAGGCTGCGAAGCAATCCCAATGAGCTCGCGAAGTTCGTTTACCGTGCTAAAAGAGCTCTTGGTAAGGTCCCACTGCACTTGCAATGCCATTTTGGGACTGTAGCCTGGTCACTTTATGAAGTTGAAGCGGGATGGTAAATAATGGAATGAGAGTGACGAGCTGGGTGGAGAAGCTGATGGAAGTAGGCACCAGCGTGCTAAGATAGCCTTGGTTGTGGGGGTCAGGGATTCCCCGCTCGTCTGTCAATTCCTCATTCACAGGCGGGCATTCTTTTGCTAGGCTAAAGAGCTACGGAGGCAGCGTTCAAAAGTGACGGACCCCCCCCCCCCAGTCGGTGTGGCACGCGCTAGCCATTAGCGGCTTAATTTGGCGCATATTAGGCTAGTTTAGATTTAACCGAGTCTTAGCGCACATAGCAGGGTTGTCACGTATACAACTCTCCCCTTAATACTATACTCTAGAGGCTTTTAAAATATACTAAATCTATATTATATCTTACTATTTATTATACATACTTTATATAATATTACTACTAGGGCTTAGGTCCTTTGCATAAAGATTTCTAGGGCCATAAATACTAATATTAAAGCCGTTATCCCTTAACCCGCCGAGATACGTCCATCTGTTATCGATAAGATTTAGCCAATCGGATCAATAGGATCAAGGCTCCGTGACCACACGCGTACTTTTAATTCTGGTGTTCCGCACGGACCATCTACTAGATGGACGCCGGCGGGTTAAGGGATAGGTATAAGCGAAACCTATATTAAGAACCTTATTAAAATAGCTAAAGAGCGAGGCTTTAATAAGACTAAAGACTATAGAATTCTTAATATCTACCTTAAAGATAAAGACCGATTAGGAAGTCTAAAAAAGCGTATATCTGCTAAAATTTAATAGGTTCTTAACCTTATTTATTATAATTAATATAGTAAAGAAAAATCTACCCTCTAACTCTCCCTTAACGCCAGCGGAATTAGAGCCTTAATAGTATAGTAAATTCTCCGCTTATTAAATATATAAAAGACAAAGCTAATATATAAGCCCGGCCTTATAGCGCAGATAAAGAAAAATAGACTTAAATTCTGCCTTTGCTATAAGGATTAAAAGCTAAAAGATTAAAAGAATGTTATCTAGACTAAGACGTCAGTTATTTTTAGCTATTACCTTAGAGGCTACCGCATTTAGAGGACTCTAAAAGAGCGTATTCTTACCCCTAAATCAATTAATTTAAACGTCAATAATATAAAGGAGGTGCTTAAGCGTAAGCTATAGGGCCGAAATTATATTTATTATATCGCCTTAATAAAGAAACGTACGTTACTAATATAGCTTTAGGGTAAGGATCTATAGCAAAAGAAAAGCGACGGCTTAACGATATACTACTATTATTACCTTTATAAGAAGTTAAAGAAGTTATAGAAGATTCCTATTATATTAACTAGAAGATCTACTACGTTAGCTTACTACTATTAATATTACTAAAGAAGGCCTTAAAGGCATAAGTTGCTATATATAAGAAGGCTATAGAGGATACTATAAAGGCAATAGTAGAAGTAGAGGACACTTTAGCGGAGCTAAGTGAGCTAATTAAGCTAAACTTGGATAATAGGAATAATAGCGATAATAACACCCACGCTGCCTTTAAGGATATTAATAATATTAAGGCAATTAGGGTAGAAGAGAAGGGAGGTTTTATATTAGACTAAGTAGTTTAGGCTCTATTTAATAAGTTTAATTAAATCTTCCTTTTATACCTAAATACTTACCTAATACTAAGACTTACTATTTATAGTATATATTTAATTTAGAGCTATATTAAAGTCCTAGAGCTTTACTAGCTTTTTAGTATATAGAGTAGATTTAGGGGTTAAATCTACTTTTCTCCAATCCAATAAGATCACTGCTTTTAGACAATAGGTATAATAATCTACACGTTTAAGAGGACAATAATTAATTAGATAATTGTCGACTTAAATAGGATTTCCTTACCGCTATTATACTACCGTCTGTCGACCCAGATTGTATTAACGTACTTTGTCTTAGTTGTCTCTTAACTTATAACTAATTACCATCTTTTTTAATTTTGTATATCTTATTAAATATCTTATTACCTATTTCTATTATATTACCAACCAAATAACAACGTTGTCGTTATTATATTTGCCACCTATCTAGTATATAGAGTAAGGCTCTAGAGCCTCTTATAATAAGATAGAGCTCTTATTTCTAATCGTCCGTTTACTATATTATCTTTAATTTAAAGCCTTTATTCCTATTAATTTCCATTATTATTTTTATTATAGATATTTATAATAACCTCTTAATAAGAGACTACGCCTATTATTATATTATCTATTATTCTAGCAATTCTAAATAATTAGGACAAATAGATTAAGGTTATTAAGTTAAAAGCTAATAATAATCGTCTCTAGAAGTATATTAACCCATTAATACCTAAGACCGATTTACTAATACTTAAAGAACCCATTTAAGCCTTACTAAAGGATATTAATAGCAAAAAGACAAAACTTTTAGAGCTAGATAAGGATAAGAAGAAGGAGCTCTATATACTCTAATTAGACTATAGGGATAATATAAAGCTATATAGAAAATAGGTATTAGCTCTTAATATATTACGCAGTTATATTTAAAGCTTAATCTTATATACCTACCTTATTGTTACGGCACTGACCTAACGCGTTGTTATGGCTCGTGTACGCGTATGCATGAGCACGGACCTGACCCCTGAGCGACACGTATATATACCGCCTCACCTCCTACATAGATCCTCACACAACATCGTTTGTTAATGATATACAGTCACCTCGTACCTCGTACCTCAACAGTCGGCATATACTATAACAGTTATTTATATATTTAAATACAACACTACCTATAATATTTTAGTATTATTAAAGCAGAGAATTACTCTAACTAATAGTGCCTAAAAGCTTTAAGTTATTACCTAGTATATAAAGCTTAAGAAAGCGCCTTAGAACTAGAACTTTAAGGTCTAATTATAGAAGTAGGAAAATGTATATACTAAGTATAAGGAGCTAGATCTACCTAAGGTAAATAGTAATTATTTAGTAAAAGACTTCATATATATAGTTAATTTAATTATACTAAGTTAGTTAGTATAATAAAGCCTTATAAAAAATACTACGGTAGACTTATTAATGGGCTAGGTATATAAGTATAGAATAGTTAATAATATAAATATAACTAGTAGAGTGGGTTGCCTAATAGATTAACTCCAATTATATTTTAAGATTTACTACAAAAAAAGAGAACTATCTAGGTAGGGACTGTGGTCCTTTAAATACATAATACTATGCCTAAGAAATGTACGTTAGTACGTTAGTATATTCTACGTTTTTATATTCCTATATTCCTATATTCCGAATTTATAATATAACTAACCATATAGCTTAGTTACCCCTTATTTTATAGCTTAATCAATTCTAGCGCCTTTTATACTATCTTAACTAACCTATTTATATCTCTTCTTAATAGTTGCATTACTACTAATATAAAGTCCGTAATACTATCCCCTTCCTTTTTATCTTTATCCTTAAAGATATTGTGACAGTGCTAGGGCGCGTCACCTACCAAATTCTGCCATATTGCTGCCATATTCTGCCACCCCTACAATTGGCTCGCTTACTACTTAGCGCCTTAGCAGCCGACCTATATAATTATTTACTTCGGTCCTAGCGACCCCTTTTCCCTTCTCCTTAGCTTAGTATCTTTACTAGATAGCAATCCACAAGCTTCAGTTTAGAGGCAATTATACAAGCCGTCACATTATACTAAGCTCACCCTACACTGCCTGGGAAGGCCCCAATAATATCCCACCCTAAAAGAAACTTTGTTTACAACAACGCGTTAACACGCTATACTTAGACACTAAAATAACTCTATATTGCCTGGGAAGGCCTTTATAATATCCTACTCTATTAGCCAAATAGGACTAGACCTATACCCCTAAAATTAAAACCGAAGCGTATAATACTAATAAACCTTAGGAAGCCAATAATGGCACCTAAAGCAAGCTTATCTAAAAGAGCTGCCCCGACCTAAGAAGAACATAAGATTTAATTGGGATCTAAAATTAAAGATAATGACAACATTATAGACGTATATAAACAGATTTGTACCTTAACGGCCAATTAGAAAGCTAACCGTTTCTAAGCTTAAAGTATATAGGAGACCCTATAAGAGATCCTAGATAGCCTCGCGGCCCTCTAAAATAGCTTAGCTCCCCCTTCTAAAAGTCTTAGTCGTTCTATCTACTTAATTAAATATAACACACTAGAGAGTATAGATACGATAACAAAGTAATTAAAGTCTATTAAGCTCCCTAACCCCCAACTACTATCTAATAGGATAGACCTTACCTTTAAGAATTAGAGGATTTAAGTATAAAGAAAGCTCCGCGTTAACTATAACTATTTCCTTTCTAAAGAAGCTAAAATACTCTACCTCTTTAGTCGAACTATAGGGGACGCCTAACGGCACCTTTAAGCCAAGTTTAAGGACGATTCCCCTATCCAATTTATATCCGTTAATAAGATACTATAGCACCTAGCTATTATTTATATTAACCCAAACAAAGTATAGGATGCTTAGTATAATTATAATCGCCTAATAATAAAACTGAACTAACCCTTTACCGAGTTCCAGACTTAATTCCTATACCTTACAGAAAAAGGCTAAGTCCCCCTTAAAAATTACTAATTAGACCTATGCGATAAACTAACGATTAGGCTATAAGAAAAGATTATAGTAACCTTAAATGACCTACCAAACTATAAAAGACTCGAGGCTCGTTGCCTATTATTAGATTTAGAACTAAAGCGAATTAATAATAATTCATTGCTTAACGTCCGATTCGGATCCCTATTGGGCCCATACGGACTACTCCTTATGTACATGTGGGGAGAAAACTCTATTTGAGAAAACCCCGTAATCTATCTCCCTGCCTTTTGGGACTCGCCTATAAGGCGCCTGCGAGTTACCTATAGTGCTCCTACTACCTTACTTTTTAACCTCCTTAGGAACCACTGCTGCCGTAATAAGCCTACGGACGCGCTAGTATTATATACTTTACTCTACCACTATAGAGTTATTAGGGGGCGCCCGTTGCTCACCCTCCCCACCCTTTATTACTATTTCCCTTATAACCCGGAACTAGTTTAATATATTTTAGCTAATAAGCCACTAGGTAACCACCTTAAGGCCTTTTTGTATTAAGAGCAGTATATTATAGTTCTCTATGCTAGCTACTAAGAGTATTACTTTTTGGTTAGTGCGTAAGGGGTATAACAGTATTACGTGTTTTGGTGTCTGTCTTAGCCAGCTATATTTATATCTTAGGCTACCTACTAGAACACCCACCTAGTAAAGCCAGTCTTTTAGTCCTATTATTCCTGTTCTTAAAAGTATTACTATTATATTTTCTGCCTTTATTAGGCCTTCTTAGAGCCCTAAAGTATTTACCCCCTATAGCATTAACCATGCTACGGCTTAGGTTCCTCTTACCTTAGTTAGCCTCTATACCTTTAACTCCTATATACCTCTTTAGCGTTGGTTTAACCAGTATTGCATTGTGGTGGATAGTTTCCCAGCGTTTTTTTATGCTCTACTTTAGCTCCTTTCTCTCTCTTACTAGTATCTTTACTAGCCTCTTACGCGTCTCCCTTCCTCCTCTATATAGGCCTAGGCCCTAAAGCAGCACCATTTTTCTTCTATTTTCTTTACCTATTTCTCTAATATATCTTCCCTACTTTAGGGTTATTGGTTTATTCTCCTACGGGGCGCCCTAGGATCCCTCTATAGTTTATTTAGGCGTGTCTTAATATACTTTATAATATTAGAGTTACATTTATTTTACGCCCTTTATATTATAGCGGCTTTAATATATAGTTATAGGGGGGGAATATTGGCTTCCTTCTTAAGCAGTACTGTGGCCGTTTGCTTATATACGCCTATTATGCTCTAGAGGCAGGCTATTTAGACCTTTTAGAGTAGTTTAAGGAGCGACTTAGGGGGGCCTTTTTTAGATTCTTTAATGGCCTAAATACTGGACCTATACGTTATGGTTAGCCAGACGACTACTGTATATAGTAGGCGTGACCTTTAGAAGCATAGACCCTATATAGAATTAACGATCCTAGATAATATAATATACTATACTTAGCCCTTATAGGCCGCTTGCGCCGTATATACGCTCTACTAGAGCTTGCTATCTACCTATACTCCTAATACCCTTAGGCCCTAAACTGGTTAACCCCTAAAGCCTTAAATGCGAATTATATGCTAGAGATCTGCAGATTAGTTACGTTTTCTTATAAAATGGATTAGCTAGTATTTCTCTGGTAAGAATTAGACTCTATATTGTCTTGCCTATTCTATATAGGTATTATAAGCTTTCTCTAGTATTCTGCAATTCTCTATGGCTATTGGCCTGTATATAATTAGGTTTATATTATTAACGAAGCCTATCCCCTAGGTCGCCCCTTCCTTAAAGGAGTTAAATAGGTTGCTTATAAAGAAAAGGAAGAGTATAGGCGAGAGGGGTGATCCTTATAGTATTCCTGTTGCAACTATAATAGGGGGGCTCTGGTATCCGCTAAAGACTAGTAATATTTCTTTCTAACCTATAAACCCTTAAATAAATTATATAATCTATTTTAAAAAGCCTTTTGCCCTAAGGATATATAGGAGACGCTTATAGGGTACGTTATTATAGGCGCCACTAATATCTAGGCTAAGTATTAATACTATAAAGTCCCTTTGCATCGCCTATGCAAATTTAATGGTGGTAGCGAGTAGCGTAAGTGCTAATAGTGTTAAGCGGTTCTTTCTTGCCCCTATTTAGCTCTGTAGTAGTAGGGTATATTCCTTAGCTATGTTTATTATGCGGTCCGCTATTACCTTTTCTAAGATCTTGCTAAGGGTGTTTTCTAAGGCAATAGGGCGGTAGCTTCCTAGGATTAAGTAATCTGCTTTACCTTCTTTTTATAGAATAACCATTGTTATAGATCTTCCGAGTTATGGGTAGTAGCCTATAGCAAAGCATGCTTTAGCTACGTCTGTAAGCTAGGGTGCTATAAGTGGTCTATAGGTCTTTAGGGCCTTATTTAGAATCCCATCTAGTCCTAGTGCTATATTATTTAAAAGGCGGCTAATAGTTCTGGCTATTTCCTCTATTATTATATCGCTGTCGACCTATAGGCGAGTCGCTGGTATTTTACCCGTAATATTACTAAGGTCTACTAGAGCTAATTAGGGGAAGAACCTTTTTATAAGGATCTTTGCCTTCTTATCGTTATTACTAGTGGCCTGTAATTCCCCTGCTCTTTATAAGGGTAGTAGGTATAAGTCTTCTACTAGTCGCCCTACCTTTTTCTTTGCCCATTTTGCTATAGCCTATAGGCCCTTATTATAGGGGAGGCTCGGGTTAAAAGTATACTCATTTATAAGTCGTCTCTAGTTATTCCTTACTTCTTTTTTTTAGGGTATTCTTTAACTGGTTTCTTATATCTTTATATCGTCTCTTATCTTTAGGGTTATAGCTGCTTAAGTATTTCCTTTTTACTTGTTATTGGCTAGCTATAAGAACCGCGTATTATGCGGACTATGCGTATTGCGTATAGGGGCCCGGTCTTAAGACCGGGCAGTACTCTTTTAACCTATTTTTAATTGCTGCCTAGATCTTTTCTAGTCTTTGGTTAATTTCCTTAAGGGTGGCTAATAAGCCTTGCTTATTTAGTATTGGGTAAATTTCCTCTAGGTCTTAAAGTTGTTATTTAACTATATTAAGGAAGCTGTTTACCTTAAGCATCCTTATTGCGTATCTTTTACTATTTAGTTACGCCTTAATATCCAAATCTAGCTATATCTGGATGGGGATATAGTCTAAAGTAAGTGCCTATTTTTCTTTGGGGTTATACCTTTTAAGTCTTTAGTATAGGCCTTTATCTATAAATATAAGGTTAATTATACTTTTAGCGGATCCTCATTGCCATATAATTGCTCTAGGGGGGGTGGCTAGCTTAAGGCCCCAGGTGTCTATAGCTTTTAGTAAGCACTCTATTTATTATTTAGTAGCGACGTAAATACCCCCCTACCGCGGGTAGTAAAGGTTTATATCTCCTAATAGGATAGACTCTATGCCTTTGGTTTTAAGTAAGCTTATTACTAATATAATGTTCTCTATTTATAGGACCCCTTTAACCCTAGGGTTATATATATTAATGATTTATACCGGTCCTCTATATATCTAGATTATTATAACTATAATATTTAGATTAACTGCCTGCTATAACTATAAGGATAGGCTAATAGTCTTGCTAATTATAAAGCACACGCGTATAGCTGCTTTTAGTTTATATAGGAGCTGGAAACCTCGGGGGCAGTATATTAATTATGTGTAGGTATTATAGTACGGCTCTTATATAGTAAGGATATAGTGTTTCTATAGGTCTAGACTGTCTAGTAAGGGCCTTATAAGACGGTAGTTTGTATTGCTATAGTTATACTGTATAATGGATAGGTGGTGGACCCCTGGCGAGGGTCCTTCGCCTCTTTATCGTTTTTTACTTCTTCTATTTCTACTTTTTCTAGGATATTTAGAACTTCTATCTCTTATATCTGCACCCTAGTTACTACTTATTTTATATAGAGCTTTCCATTCCTATGTTTTATGTTCCTACTAGCGCTTTTATATCTAAATCTGTTATTATTTTTAGTTCTTCCCCTATTCTTACTAGTTAGCTATACACCCTTTAAGAGTCAGCTATAAATGTTATATTTGCCACGTTAAGTCTAATTCTTAATTATCCTGGTCTTAAGCTTGCTATAGCTGTCTATAAGGGTCTTCCTATAGGGCGTCCTCTCCCTTATGTCCCCTATAACCCTTATATCCCTATACAGTCTAGTAATATTACGCGGCGTCGCTTCTGGCCCGTTAAGGCTTGGGATGGCTAGCCTAGCCCCCTAGTATTAAAGGTGGGAAACGCTAGAAAGGCACCTACGCCCCCCTAGCTTATTGCCTATTGTTTCCATTTATATAACCTTACGTACAGTTATTCCCGTAGCTATTAAGCCCTTACCTTCCGTCTCCTATATTTAATGCAGTCTTCTCTCTCCTACGCCTTATGTGTGCTTTGGTGGCAGTTTATACATTTTATTTAGTCTTAATTTAAGCAGTGTTTTATATTATAGGGGCCTGTATAGTGGCCGTAGTACACCTATACTACGCATATAGATTAGGTGTATCCCTATTATACGCAGCGATAGCATTATTTTAGGCGTAATCTATAGTTATAGAGCCTTATATTATATATAAGGCCGTTTATAATTATTCCTTTTTAGATAAGGAGTTTTTGCATTCCTAGTATATATATACTAACGATAAGGGAGCCATACATTCGTCTAGTGTCTCCCTAGCGGGTCTCTAGCGACCCTTATATCCTCTTATTATTCTTATTATTTACTTAGTTTGCATTTTCCTATTAAAGCTATTAGATTTAGGTAATCTCAAATCCTAATATAAGGCGTTCCGTTTATCTTACTATCTTCTATATAATTGCTGTGTTATCTACCTAGTATCCCTTTTCTACCCTAAGGCTTATAGGGACCGCTAGGACTTTAACTAAGTAATCCTTACAGAGTACTTTTATGCTAATACGTTCTCCTAGCCTATCCCCTGCCCTTACGGCTCGTTCCTTTGCCTATTA
>Ga0307515_10017486_pt1 | contig 13053 bp, 2 predicted proteins | sample 17_EM_MG_FD_194513 | JGI IMG/M metagenome (GOLD analysis project Ga0307515, IMG submission 194513) | Populus trichocarpa ectomycorrhiza microbial communities from riparian zone in the Pacific Northwest, United States - 17_EM | ecosystem: Host-associated > Plants > Roots > Unclassified | place...
AACGGCTATAAAACTTTTAAAGCTTATAGGGGCTACCTATAAAGTTCTATATAGGGTACTAAGTAGGGTCTAGGTTATATCCTTTCTAACTAATATAATATTTTAACGTTCCCTTTATAAGTTTACAGGCTAGTATTTCTTTAATTTCCTATTTATTATTATCGTTAACTTAAATTAGTAGGGGAGGTTTATTCTTTTATCTAGGTAGTAAGTTATTTATAGCTTTCTATAGCTTATCCGGTAAGAAAATAGGGTAAACTTTAATTAAGTCTGGGAGCTTAACCTTGTATAAGTTGCCTACTTTATTAAAAATCTTATCCGGTCCTACTATCTTATAGTTTAGCTTACGGCTAGGCCGTTCTATTTTTTAGTTCTTTATTATAACCTAGACTATATTACCTATAGTAAAGTTAGGCTTACGCCTATGCTTATTCGCCTACTATTTTATTAATTTCTAAGCCTTTTTTAGGTTTATATAGGCTACTTTTTAGACTTCTTCTAAGCGCTTAGCGTACTACTAGGCTTCCTTATAAGATATTTTTTCGTATATAGTCTGGGGCCCTTCTAGTCTTTCCTAATTAAAGCTTATATAGGGTAGGTAACCCATTTCTAGTTAAATAGGGGCAAATCCGGTAGGGTTGTGGGGTAGGGTAGCTTAGGCGTAGTTTATTAAGGGCAATAGTTTAGCCTAGTTATCCTAGAAGTAGTTAATAAAAGGCCAGAGTCTCTAGTCTAAGTATTAATTTATAATCTCCGTTTAACCGTCTATCTAGGGGTAATATACTGTAAAAAAACTTTAGCTTAATACCTAGGATCTAGGTAAACTTATTCTAAAAGGCTAATATATACTACGGCCCGTGGTCGGATATAATAGTATTTAGTAGTCCATAAATTTAGTAGATATAGTAGATATACAATTAGGCCGCCTCTTTAGCATTAATATTTTTATAATAGGGAATTAAAAACGGGCGCTTACTAAAGCGGTTAACTAGGATTATAACTATATTATATCCGTTACGGTCTAGAAGTAGCTTATAAAAGTCTATAGAGATATATTACTAGGGGCGGTCGGGTATTAGGAGGAGTTTTAATAGTCTTAAGGTCTTATCTTGTAGAATTGTAAACCTATAGCAGTTATTGCAGTTCCGTATATAGCGGTTAATATCTATAATTATTCTAGGCCAGTAGTAGCGGTTACTAATAATTCTGCAGGTCTTATTTTTTTAAGGTAGGCCGTAGAGACCTAGGTATATACTTTAGTAATAAGCTGAGTCTATAAGTTCTATTCCTCTACTACTACTAGCAGTTCGCAGTGCTTAAGCAGTTTACTTTTAAGGGACTATAGGCTAAAAACGTTCTTTACCTTTCTATAATACTCCTGTAGAGAAGGGGCCGTACGGTTTACCAATAGTAGTTTATTAATAAGGTCTAGTTCTATAAAGTTAATAGGGCATATCTCGGCATCTAAAGAGTCTATATTTAGTTCTGTCTATATTTAAAAGTTAAGGTACTCTAGTTATAGTAGCACTTAGGTCTATAATAAGATCTTTACGGCTATCTAGTTATTTATATCCTATTTACGCCTTATAAGAGCATCTACACAGTTAGTGGCGCCTAGCCTATATATAATTAGAAAGTTAAACTAAGATAAAGTATCCGCCTAGCGCGCCTATTAGGCTATAAGGACCTTTATTATTATAAAATATTCTAAGGCCTTATAATTAGAAACTACCTAAATAGACTTAGGGGTGCCTTTTAGTTAGGCTCGCTAGTGCTAAAAGCTAGAGATAATAGCCAGCATTTCTTTATCGTAAATTGGGTAGTTTAGCTTAGTATCTACTATAGTCTTTAAATAGTAAGTAATAGGGTGCCATTCTCTGTCTATCTACTTTTAGGAGTAAACGCCAGCTATAATACTATCTAAGGCATCGGTTTTTAGCATTAAGGGCCGTTTTAGGTTAAAGTAGGCAAGTAAGGGAGCAGAAACCAGTTATTTCTTAAGCTTATTAAAGGCCTACCTATATATAGTATTAAAGTAAAAGGGCCGGTCCTTATAGGTAAGTAGGCTTAGTAGCTAGGTAATCCTCCTATAGTTTTTAATAAAGCGTTAGTAAAAGTTACAGAACCCTAAGAATAACTATACCCCCTTTACGGTCCTTAGGGGTACCTATTAGTTAATTACGGCTGTCTTTTTTAGGTCTGCCTTAATCCTATTTATACTAATAATAAACCCTAAGTACTTTATACGCTTAATACTGTGGTGGTGTAGATTGGACGTCGCCTACTGCCTTGGCATTTTCCTGTATATATCGAGCCTTCGGCTTCTCTCCTTCTCTTGAGCACGACCTACCGAGAATACATTCTTTCCTTTCTTCTTACTGACTGCTTTCCTACTGATTGATTACGACTGACGACCGACCGACCGACTGACCGACTGACCGACCGACCGACCGACAGACAGACAGCATTGTGACTTCCTATCTGAGAGGGACCGCGTCCACTACCACAATACTAAATTCTAACTTTTTAATATTAGCTTAAAGGCTAGCTTCCTAAAGCTATTATAGAACTTTATAAATATACTCTTTATATTCTAGTTTATTTTTAAAGTAGATTATAATATTATTTAGGTATACTATATAGAAGTTATTAAGGTAGTTAAATAGTGTATAATTTATATATTATTAGTATATAGCCGGTCCGTTAGTTAATCTAAAAGGTAATACTTTATATTTATATATTCCGTAATAGGTCTAAAATATAATAAGGTTTTCTAATTTAGGGTTTATCCTAATTTAGTAAAAAGCCTAGCGGATATTAAGCTTCGTAAAGATCTTAGCTCTACTTATTTAGGCTAAAGTCTTATTAAGTAAAGGCAGTAGGTAGCGGTCTTTAAAGGTTAAATTATTAAGCTTATAGTAGTCGATATAGAAATAAAGTCCTCTATTTAGCTTTTTAGTAAAGAGAATAGGTAAGTTAAAAGGGGCTTAACTAGGCTTAATAAAGCCCTTATTTAGGTTATTAATAAGATACTACTTTATAGCCTATAATTCGGCAGTAGATTGCTATTAAAGGGGGCTATAGCTAAGGGTAACTACCTTATCCGGCTTAATTTTAATTTTATAGTTATACGGTTAGTAAGGCGGGAGTATATTAGACGCTACTTTAGAGAAGGTATTTTTAAATTTCTAGTATTAATAGGGCAGTTTTTATTCTACTAGCTCCTTATCTATAAGCTCGCCTTTCCCTTAGGCTAGGGCTTCTTTTTCTTTAATTATTTAATTAATTTTATATAAGCTAGTTATAAAGGTAACAGTATTAAGCTAAACTAGGTTCTGGTAGAATCCTATAGCGCTAATATAGTAGATATTAACTAGTAGAAGGTCCGTGGGTTTCTTTACAAATATTTATTAGGCTATATTTTACGGTATAAGGTTTATAATCTTCCTTAGCTTATATTCTATTTTCCCTAAGTTATCTTTTTAGTTTATTAGTTTAGTATATTATCTAATATCCCTAGCCTTTCTTTATAGCTATATAGGGCCTAAGTTCTCTATTAGGGACTTAGCTAAGCTATTACTAACTTCCTAAGTCTTTAGTGCGGGTAGTATAATATAGGTAATCTAGGGGCGGCGTAGTATATAAATCCGTTGCGGATTAAGCTATATATCCTTCTTAAAAGCCTAGTCCCTACGCGTTGCGTTAGCCTAGTAAACAGTGTTTATCTACGGCTATATAAGGTTTTCTATTATAATACTAATCTTTTTTATAAAAGAAGGCGTTAGGGGTATAGTTTTAGGCTAAATAAGCTGCCTATTTTATATATTAAGCTATAAGCCTAAATAGGCTAGCTATTTTCTTTTTAAGATTATATTATAGCTTCTAAGGTCCATAATAAGAAAGGGAATATTATACTACCTTTATTTATTAACGCGAAGGTAGATCCGCAAGATAGTTATAATAGGTAGCCCTATTTGTCTATTATAACCGCAAATAGAAATTAATTTAGGTAGTTCTTTAAGGGGTATATTTAAAAGGTTAGCTAGTTTTATAGCGCACTTTATATTAATTAAGGTAAAGGTATTTACTCCTAAGTTAGCTAAAGCAGAGGTTAAAACTTAATATTTATTACGGAATAAAGTATAAGGGATAGTGCAGCTTCTTCTACTAACTAGCTAACCTAGATTAATATATAATATATTAATCCCTTTTAACCCTAAAGAGAAGTTTTCCTCTAAGGTTCCTCTTTTTTTAGCTTTATACTATCCTTCTAAATTAATAGGACCTCGTTTATTTTTGCCTTTATTAGGTAATTCCTTATAGGGTAGCCTATTTAACTATATAAGAAATAAGCTCCTTAATCGCTAAGGGCCTATATATAGGGGTCGCTATATATAGGCTAGGTATATACTAGGCCCGTAGTAGGGGTAGCTATATAGCTAGCTACTAGGTTAATTATAGAAGTTACTAATTATACTAGGGTACTATAGGCCGTATTTATAGTACTATAGGCCTAGTTTATAAGGTTTCTAGTTTTTAGTTAATTAGCGCGTGCCTTAGTTAATAGCTAGGTAATAGTCTATAAGTTCCTTTAACATCTATACTATAGTATAAGCTAGTAATACGGCCCGCTATAGATCTAGGGTAAGCTTATTAAAGAGGTTTAGTAGTAGGTCTTTTTAGGAGATCTAGGTCTATCTAGCTAGGTATAAAAAGCGGGTTTAAAAGGCCAAAAAGGTCTCCGTTATTTTTATATTTAGGCTTTTATAGTTAAGGCGGGCGTTTTATACTTTAAAAGGGTCTTTATAAATAAAAGATAAGTATTTAATTATTTCTTCTTTAGAGATAAAGGGGTCTACTAAGTCTTTAGTATATTGCGGGCGTAAATATATCTAAGCGTCTTTGCCAGTACGGCTAAAGATATAGGCCATTCTAGCTTAGGCGTTAGGGAAGTAGTTTATACTAACTTTAAGCTTATCCTATAATTAAAGCTTTTAATTATTAAATATAGGGTTAGTTCCGTCTATAAGTAGTAGGGGATCTATAACCTTTACTAACTGCTTTAGTACTATATAGGCTTTAGTAGATCTACTAAGGCGCTAAAATAGGGCCTAAAGGACTATAGCAAGTCTTTAGTTGTCTAATAATGACTTATTATTAGATATAGGGGTATCTCTAGCTTTAAGCAGCTCTTATAGTTATTTAATTTTAGTATTAGTAGCCGTAAGCTCCGCCTAGGGGGTTAAAACGTTAATTATTTCTTTATTTAAAGTATTTAAGGGTCCTATAGCTGCTTTACCTACTACTATATTTCGTAGTATAGTAGTAGTAATTCCGGGTAATTCCGGGTAATTTCTTTAAGGGTTCTAGTCTATGCGTATCTTATAGGTCCTTTCCCTAGGGTTTTATTTTATTCTTTTAGGTCCTATTCTTATAGTCTTAGTAATATCCTTAGGGTCCTATTCTATGTTCTTATAGATATATTTAAGTTCCTTCTTAGGAAGAAAGAGTAGAGTAAGCTTTAGATAATATTAGCGACTTAGTTAATTAAGGTATAGGCACGGCAAAAGGGACGCGCAAGCCTATATAATTGGATTATCTATAAACAAAAATCTAAAGCTAGGGAAAGGAAAGGAGAAAAAGAGTAACGCCGTTTAATGTTTTATAAGATCTTCGCGTTATATAACCGCAATATACGGCAATCTATAGTAACTTGCTGGTGCGTAGTTCTACTAAGTCCTTAGTGCCGTAACATATATAGGGTAAGTATCCTATTTTTAGCTAAATTAAGGCAAACCCTATAGAGTTATGGGGTAAGGTTACTTGCGCGTAGTCCATTAAGGGTAATAGTTTAGACTAGTTATTTTAGAAATAGTTAATAAAGGGCCTAAGCCTCTAGTCTAGGTACTAATTTATAATCTCTATCTAACCGTCTATCTAGGGGTAATAAGCCGTAAAAAGCTTTAGCTTAATGCCTAGAATTTAGGTAAACTTATTCTAGAAGGCTAATATAAACTATAGCCTATAATTAGATATAATAGTATCTAGTAGTCTATAGATTTAGTAGACGTAATAGATATATAGCTAAGCTACCTCTTTAGCATTAATGTTCTTATAATAGGGAATTAAAAATGGGTATTTACTAAAGCAGTTAATTATAACTATAACTATATTATATCCGTTACGGTCCCCAGGTAGTTTATAAAAGTTTATAAAAATATACTATTAAGGGCGCTCTAGTATTAGGAGTAGCTTAAGTAGTCCTAAGGTCTTATCCTGTGGGATTATAGCTCTTTAGCAGTCTTCGTAGTTCTATATATATTAATTAATATCTATAACTATTCTTAGCTAGTAGTAGCGGCAGTTAATAATTTTACGGGTTTTATTCTTACTAGGGTATGCTATAAAGATTTGGCAATAAGCTTTGCGGATTAGTTTAATCTATAAATTATTAACATTAGGGACTATAAGCCGCTCCTAGTATAGGAGCAATCCTTCCTCTATCTTAAAATTGGGGTCTCCTTTTATAGCTTATTTATAGAGGGCCCTTAAGGCATTAGCCGTGCGGTTTATAGTTAGGAGGTAGTTAATTAGCCCTATTAGCTTATTTAAGGACTCCTCTATTAGTGCTAGCTTATTTTACTAGGAGTTTAGCTTCTTAAAGATTTATAGGTTAAGCTATTCTAAATAGAGGAAAGCGCACGTCTAATATTGGATCTTTAGCTTATCCTAGGGTCCTATATCTTATTTTCTTTAGGTTAGGGTATTAGCCTTAGAATTTTACTTACTAGAATAATATATAATTATAAAGAAGAATTAGGACAGTATTTTAGCCTACTAGGCTTATTATTTAGTAAGCTGTTTTATAGTTATAAAGTACTCTAGGGCTTTATAATCTATATATATCCTAATTTGGGAGTTTATACCTTTAAGCTCTGCGCGCTATTAGGAGAGTAATTAAATAATAGCTAGTATTTTTTTATTGTGTACTTTATAGTTATACTTAGCTAGGTTTATTATTTTTAAGAAGAAAGTAATAGGGTACTATTTACTATCTAGATGTAACTGTAATAGGATTCCTACTACGACCCTATTAAAGGCATCTATTTTTAGCATTAATTTAAGGTCTAGGTTATAATAATAAAGGATTAGGAAAGAAATAAGCTAATTTTTTATCTCTTTAAAGGCCTTTATATAGCTATTATTAAAAATAAAAAGCATATCCTTCCTGGTTAGTTATATAAGAGGTTTTACTATAATTTTATAGTTATGGATAAACCGGCGATAGAAGTTATAAAAACTAAGAAAGGATTAGATTCCTTTTACTATATAAAGGGGCTTCTAGTTGCGGATTATCTTTACCTTTTTAAGGTTAACCTTAATTCCTTTTATAGTTACGATAAATCTAAGGTATTTTATACATTTTACCCTAAACTTATATTTCTTAATATTAACTTATAAACCCGCGTTTTATAGTTTTTTTAGAACCTTCTTAATATAAACTTAATACTTAAGTTTGTTGTTTAAGTATATAAGAATATTATCTAGGTATACCGTGCAGAACTTATTAAGGTAATTAAAAAGAACGTTATTTATATACCTTTAGTATATAGCTAGTCTGTTTATTAGTTTAAAAGGAAGAACTTTATATTTATAGGAACTATAATAGGTACGGAATATTATTAAATCTTTAGATATAGGGTTTATTATAATTTAGTAGAAAGCTTGGCGGATATTAAGTTTAGTAAAGATTTTTACCTAGCTTAGACGTATAAGGGTCTTATTAATTAAAGAAATAGGATACTAATCTTTTTAAGTAATAGTGTTTAGCTTTTAATAGTTAATATAAAAGCGAAGGCCTCTATTAGGCTTTTTTATAAATAGAATAGGAGAAGTAAAAGGGGCTTAATTTAGCTTAATAAACCCTTTATCTAGGTTATTAATTAAGTACTACTTTATTACTTTTAGCTTATCTATTAATTATTAGTAAAGGGGGCTATAACCTAGCAAGTTATTAGCTTTTAATTAAATCTTATAATTATATATCTAGTAAGGGGGTAATTTATCTAAAGCCGCCTTTAAGAATGCATCCTTATAATTTATATAAATAGTAAAAAGGAGGCGTTTAACTAGTTCCTCGTTGGTTTCCTTAACTAGCTTTTCCTCCCTATTATTAATAATTTAGTTAATTTTATATAGGCTTATTATAAAGACCTTATTATCCTTTTAGTATATATTAAAGTAAAACGCTACCGCGCTAATTATAGCGATGTCTATAGCGGGGGGGTTGTATAATAATAGGGGCGTATATAACTTTAGGGACTTCTAGGGTATTAGCGATATTATTACTCCTTTTAGCTCCTATTATATCTTTTAGAGGTTATCCCTTATATCCTATTAATGCGTTCTTTTCTATACCGGTTAAATCTACGCAATTTAGATATTGTTTATATTACTATCTATTCTACTTCTATATATAGAGTTTTCTTTAAATATAGCGCTTTAGAAGAGTATCTTTATTAGTATAAAGTTCTTTTTAGCTTTATAGCAAGCGTTTTTTTTTTAAGGTAAAGGCTAGGTTATAGGCCCGCTAGTAGGTAAGATTAGCCCTTATAGCTAGTGTCTTATGGTTAGTTTAGATTTCCCTAATAAAAGAGGGCAACTTTGGTCTATCCTTTAGCTAAATAAACTGTCTTTGTCGCATATTTAGCCAAATATTAAAATAGGACATTTATTTTTGTCTAAGGATTATATTATAGGACCCTAGGTCTAGGATATAAAAAGGGATGCTATATTAGCGTCGTCCATTAAGAGTAATATATAACTTTAAGACGTGGGTAACCGGCTAACCAGCTTAGCTATTATAGCCTTTTACCTAAATAGCTTCTGCATTTAGAAATTTGGTAATATTATTTATATAGGTAGTATTTATAAAGGCGAAGCTATTTACTCTAGTGTTAATAAGGGTAGTTATATTTACTTTATATCTATTTTAAGATACTATATATAGAATGGTAAAATGCTCCCCACCTATTAACTAACTAAGATTAATCTCTTTAAGATCGATAGGGTACTTTAGGGGGGAGTCTTTCCCTAGGGCTCTTTTTTTCCCAACTTATTAGACATTTCTCCTTCCTCTATTTCCTTAATATTACCTATATCCTTTAGCTTTAGGCAAGATAAGGTAAAGCAACCCTCCTTATTATAGTTGTAGTAAGTAGCCAAGGTAGGGTTAATTAAGGTATTGCGATAAGTACTAGTTAGGGGTGTAGTACGTAGCTAGTTGGGTAAGGCCCGCTAGTACGTAAATATAACCGCTTTTAGTGCAAGAGCGGTTGTAACTTATCTTCCTACTTTAGCTCTTATAGGTATAGCTAATAAGTTTTAATTATTCTAGGGTTACTTCTGCTAATTAGGGCGGGCGTTAATTTACTTTAGTTCTAAATCTAGTAATAGGTAACGAGTTGCGAGTCTATTATACGTTAGAAGGTTATTTAAGGTTATAGCGATCTTCTTTTATAGCCGAATTGTTAGCTTATTATATAGGTCTAATTAGTAGTTCTTAAGGGGAACCTAGCCTTCTCTAGTGGTCTTAGTAATGAATGCATGCATATTTTAGGAATATATTCATTTAATTTATAAGCGCGCCAAAAATATTTATGATTTGAATGTATATAATGAATATAGCTTAGGTAAGCTCTATCGCCAGTCTTGGCATAGTATTATAATCAATCATCGCTATCACCGTCGCCGACGCCTTTTTGCACCCCTTCCTGCACCCCTACCTAATTCTTAGCTATAATATCTATACCCAATATAAGCTCCTTCCTCTATCCTACCATAAGCTCTATTCTTATCCATAACTTTAGGCACTTTGTTTTCTTAATATTACCTAGTTTAAGCCTTATTCGTTTCCAGGATATTGTCCGCTAAGCTCCTAAGAAAATACGTTCTGGTTTAGCCGATATAGGGGGTATAGAGAGAATATCAATTGCCATACGGTAGAGGCATGGGTAGCTAGCGCAATTACTTAGAGTAAGCCACCAATTAAGAGCAGTTATGCCTAGAGGAAGGCTCGTAGGGGAGGCGTTAATAAAGTAATTGAATTCGTTGTCGATTTCGTTAAGGACTAATTATTTCTTATTCCAAATATTATACGTATTAGGTTCTTAAACGTGTTTAGAAGCTTTCTATATAGCTACCTTACCCTTATATATATCCTTGTATTAAGTTACCTAGAGCTTTTAAGCTGCGTTAATTACTGGCTTCCTCCAAAAGGCCTTCCAATTACGAGTAATATAGTTCTTCCGCCGGTGAGGTGCCAGTAGTAGAGCTGCGCCGTAGGCGGTAACTTCGTCCGTCTTAAGGTAGTATTTATTAAAGGCGTGCCAACTAGTACGTATACAGTCGCAGAGCTTCGGATTCGTGGTGTACTTTTTAAGAGACGTCTTAAAATATTCCACTATAAAGTCCATTATATATAAGACCTTATTAAGCGTTATATAATTACCTTCCGTCTCCTTTATAACGCGCTTAAAGGGCTATAGGAAGTCTCTAATACTTTCTAAAGCCTTCCAGTTAGTAGCGTTAAGAATATTTTCTTTATCGAACTTATTAATATACTCTTCCTAATATTTACTAATTACCGCCCTTAATTCTAGAGCCACTAGTATTATCTTATACCACGAGTTCTAACGCATCTTATTATCTATAGGGACTGCTCGTAGGGTAATAGCGATAAAGTAGTTATAGTGGGCGTTAGAGCTTTGAATATGCGTGACAATATTATGTACCTTTCCTAGAGGGCCAATTATTTAATAAGCATATTTACTGGCTTTCCCTTTTTTAAATCTTCGAGCTAGAAGCTCCTTAATTTGATCCTCATTGAGATCTAAGTCTTATTTAAGCTTTACGCGAGCTTCCTAGAAAGCAGTATTAACGGCTTCCTTATCCTTAGAGAAGAAGAAGGCCTACGCGGCAATATTGAGTATATAGCCATGGCAGCGAATGCGGTATTGCTTGGCGTCAAATCGAGCTTCTATTTCCGCATCTTTAAGCCGTGTAGAGAGTTGTTTAAGAAGCTTGTCATTACTTCCGTGATTATCGCCAACATAATACCCAATCTTATTAAGTATTTGGTAGTCTTAGAGGACTTGCTAGAGAACCTCTACCTGCTCGTTACCTCCGTGCCCACTAGGTAGAAAAGGGAGAGCAAGTAAGGCTTTGCGTAGTACGCCGGTACTATTAATAAAGTAGGCGCAGATTGCGATAAAAGTCTTCCAATTCGGTAAGCTCTATATATTAAGCGAGAGGTATATAGGGGTAAGAGAGGTATAAAGCTTTTATTTTAGGATAGCTTTATCTAGTAGAAACAACTCCTTAATTAGCTTTAGTATAATTGCACTAGAGTTAACTAGAACTTCACTATAGGTGTAGTTTACTACTAAAAGAAGCGCTCGAAGCTCTGGCTAAGTTACTGCCTCATACAGTAGATTTTAACCGACGATTAATTGCGCCAAAGCCTCTTGAACAACTGGTTAATTAATAGACTCCCTTAGTATACGTTCCTTCTCCTCCTTAACCTTTTAAACTTAGGCTTTACCCTGCTTTTAATATAGGCCCTTAAGTCTCTACTTTATAACTTTCTTAATTACCAAGTCCTACTCCTTAACGGTAATATCGTGCTTCTTATATAGATGCGTGCGAATATTAGTAGTAATTACCTCTCGCCAGAATATATACTTAGCATAGTACCAGTATCGCCTGCCGTTTTTATTCTTAACTAGCTCGCCCTTATAAGGCTCCCATGTATAGGACTAAGTATTTATTGCGCGAATCTTTTGTTTCTTTAAGCTAGGTAGGAGAGAACCGGAGGATTGGTTAGAGGATAACGCGTTATAGTCTTCGTCGGTATTGGGGTTATTAAATTAGTTACTATTAAGCTTAGATAGTTTAGATTAAGTACTAGAACTACTGCTATAACTATATATAATAGACTCTAACTATAGGGGAGCCATAGTATTGCGATACTAGTAGTGTTAGGGGGGGAGGTAAGTAGAACTTAAGGAATAATAAAAGTATCTGCGCAGGAAACCAAAATATTAAGTTCCTATGTATTTTTAGGAACGACCGGCGTAGTATTGATACTATATAATCTACCTCAATATTTATAAAATCTATATATATTCATAAGCTTATGAATAATTCAATTTATAAGGGAAAAAAATTTTTAATGCATATTATTCGTTATAAATGAATATATTTATAAAAATGAATAAATAAAAATATTTTTAAGACCACTGGCCTTCTCCTATAAAGTATAGGAATTAAGTCTAGAATTTAGCAAAGGGTTAGTTTAGTTTTATTATTAGGCGATTATAGTTATACTAGGCGTCCCGTACTTTGTTTAGGTTATCGTAAATAGCTGCTAGGTGCTATATTATCTTATTAATAGATATAAATCGGATAGGGGAATTGTTTTTAAACTTAGCTTAAAGGTACTACTAGGTGTCCCCAGTGGTTTAACTAAAAAGGTAGAGTATTTTAGCTTTCTTAGAAAGGAAATAGTTGTGGTTAATATAGAGCTTTCCTTATACTTAAATCCTCTAATTTTTAAAGGTAGGGTCTATCCTATTAAATAGTGGTTAGGGGCTAGGGAGCTTAACGGACTTTAATTGCTTTATTATTATATCTGTACTCCCTAGTATATTATATTTAGTAGAGTAAGTATATTAGCTAGGGCTTTAAGAAGGGGAAGCTGGGCTATTTTATAGGGCTGCGAGGCTTTCTAGAATCTCTTATAGGGTCTCTTATATATTCCTTGCCTTAAGATAATTAGCTCCTAGCTGGCTATAAGGGCGCGAATCTGCTTGCGTACATCTATAACGTTATTATTATCTTTAATTTCTAATCCTAATTGGATCTTAAGTTCCTCTTAGGTAAAGACAACTCTCTTAAATAAGCTTGCTTTAGGTGCCATTATTAGCTTCCTAGGGTTTATTAGTATTATATACTTTAGTTTTAATTCTAGGGGTATAGGTCTAGTCCTATCTA
>Ga0307515_10017487_pt1 | contig 13053 bp, 8 predicted proteins | sample 17_EM_MG_FD_194513 | JGI IMG/M metagenome (GOLD analysis project Ga0307515, IMG submission 194513) | Populus trichocarpa ectomycorrhiza microbial communities from riparian zone in the Pacific Northwest, United States - 17_EM | ecosystem: Host-associated > Plants > Roots > Unclassified | place...
TCTGGGGCCCGTGTGTCGCGGAGTTCGCCCGGATCGGCCTGGCCTGGGACCGGGTGATCGACCAGCTCGCCCCGGCCTCCGGACCGACCGGCCCGAGGCAGGACACCGCCCGGATCCGCGCGGCCCTCGACAAGCTCGGTCCCATCCTGGCCGACCGCAAGGCCCACGTGCGGGCCCGCGACCTCGCGCACACTCGCGAGCAGTGGATCGACAGCCTCAAGGGGTTCTCGACCCGCAGCGCGGCGTATCCGATCGTCAAGCTGCTGCGCAACGCGATCCGGACCGGCGACTACGATGCCTACGTCGAAGGTCACACCCGGCTCCGCGACGTCGAGGCGCTCGCCGACGATGCCGCGCGGCGGCGCGAGCTGCTGGACCGTCTCGAAGCCGCGGCTCCGGCGTGGGCGGGCGCGCTGCGCGCGCGGACCGTGCCGCACCAGGGCGGCGAGCCTCCCGGGAACCTCGAGGAGGCGCTGGCCTACCGGCTGTGCGAGCAGGCGCTCGCGGCGCTGCACACCGTCGATCTCGAGGACCTGCTGGCCCAGCTGGCTCGCGTCGATCAGAAGCTCCAGGACATCACGGCGCGCTACGTCGAGGCGCTGGCGTGGCACGCCCAGTTCGGCCGCACCGCGCTCAAGCAGCAGCAGGCGCTGAGCGGGTGGTTGGCCCTGCACAAGAAGATCGGCAAGGGCACCGGCAAGCGCGTCGGGCGGCTCAAGGAGGAGGCGCGCAAGACCCTCATCGAATGCCGCCACGCGGTGCCGGTGTGGATCATGCCGCTGTCGCGCGTCGTCGAGAGCTTCGACATCGCGACCGCCAGGTTCGACGTGGTGATCATCGACGAGGCCAGCCAGAGCGACGTGCTCGGGCTGGTCGCGTTTGCCATGGGCAAGGAGGTCGCCGTGGTCGGCGATCACGAGCAGGTGAGCCCGTACGCCGTGGGCTACAAGACCGAGGCGATCGCCGGCCTGATCGACGAGATGCTGGTCGACATCCCCAACAAGCAGCTCTACGACGGCCGGACCTCGGTCTACGATCTCGCGCGGCAGTCGTTCGGCGGCACGATCCGGCTGCTCGAGCACTTCCGCTGCGTGCCCAGCATCATCCAGTTCTCCAACCAGCTGTGCTACTCCGGCGAGGTCCAGCCGCTGCGCGAGGCGTCGGCCGCCAAGGTCGAGCCCGCGCTGGTCGAGGTCCGGGTCGCGGGCGGCGAGGCGGTCGACCGGGTCAACGAGAAGGAAGCCCAGGTGGTGGCGTCCCTGGTCGCGGCGATCTGCCGGTTTCCCGAGTACGACGACTGCACCATCGGCGTGATCTCGATGGTGGGGACCGAGAACGCGCTGCTCATCGATTCGATCCTGCGCCGGCGGCTCACCGTGTCCGAGTACCAGAAGCGGCGGCTGCTGTGCGGCAACGCGTTCCAGTTCCAGGGCGACGAGCGCGACCTCATGTTCCTGTCGATGGTCGATTCGCCGGCCGACCTGCCGCTGCCGATGCGCCAGCGCGAGGAGGCCCGCAAGGTGTTCAACGTGGCCGCCAGCCGCGCCCGCGATCAGCTGTGGCTGGTGCACTCGCTCGAGCCGGGCCGGGATCTCAAGGCCGGCGATCTGCGGCTGCGGCTGATCGAGCACGTCGAGCACACCGGCGGCCAGAAGCCGATCGAGCTCGATCTCGCCGCGACACTGTTCGATTCCGAGCTGCAGGGCGAGCTGTGCCGCATCCTCGACGGCGAGGGCTACCGCGTGGTACCGCGCTACGTCGTCGGCGCCCACGCCATCGACGTGGTGGTGCAGGGCCCGGGCAACGCGCGGGTCGGCATCCTGTGTGACGGCGGCCGGGCGCTGCCCGACCACGACATCCACGGCGTGCTCGAGCACCAGATGATCCTCGAGCGCCTGGGCTGGAAGCTGATCCGGATGCGCGCGTCCGAATACTTCCGCGACCCGAAGAAGGAGCTCGAGCGCCTGCGGCGCCGGCTGGGCGCACGCGGCATCAAGCCGATCGACGCCGACCGCGGCCTGCGCCGGGGCAAGGGCAAGGACAAGCCGAGCGAGCCGCCGGCGCCGAGCCTGCACGAGCGCGTGATCCAGCGCGCCGAGAGCATCCGCAGCCGGTGGAACATCCCGATCCCGCCCCGTCCCGACGTCGCCGGCTCGCAGTGACGTCCCGGCCCGACGATCCGCACCGGGCCCGCTTCGGCTCACGCCGCTAGGGAATCGGGCAGGAGCCCGCGCACGCGCTGGTGTTCATCTGGCTCGGCGCGAGCAACGTGACATCGCTCGGGCTGACCAGACAGTGCGGCGTGTTGAACTCCACCCCCAGCGCCTTGCTGCTGCCGTTGCCCTTCACCACGCCCTTGTAGACCTGGCAGATCTTGGTCTTGCTGGTGTTGCTGTTGTTGAGGGTCAGGTTGCGGATGGTGACGATATCGCCGAAGTTGGTGTTGATCCCGACGACCGTCGGCACGTTTCGCGTGATCACGTTGTTGATGGTGATCCGGCGCGGACCACCGTTGCCGGTGCAGTCACCGCACGACCGCACCAGCTTGCCGGAGTCGGCGACGTAGAAGTTGCTGATGCGCAGCTCGCCTCGGCCGTTGAACTGGAAGGTCTTGTCGGAGCCCTTGAACGCCGCGCCGCAGTTGATGGTCATCACCGTGCCGGCGGCGCCGAGCGCTGTGGCGGCGTCCTCGCCGGTGTCTTCCCACCAGACATGGTCGAGCGAACAGTTCCCCAGGCAGTGGATCCCGTCGGCTGCCAGCGGCCCGATGATGACGTTCCTGACGCTGCCACCGTCCTGGACCTCGAACACGGGAGGCTGCCCTTCACTCTGGCTGCCGCCGGACAGGTTGTAGCGCCGATTGCCCCCGTCGAAGACCTGCCCGGCCCTGACCACCTGGGTCTGCGTGAGCTGCACGGTGGCCGTGGCGGTGGGCACGGGACAGCCAGGGAAGAACCCCAGATCGGGGGCCGGATCACCCGGATCATCCGGGTCATCGGGCACGCTGCCGGTCGGGACCGAGCACTCGTTCACGCCACCGGCGATCTTTCCACCGAACGTGACCTCCGAACACGCGAAGCTTCCGCTCAACACCTTGAACAGGAACTGGTCGGCGCGGCCGAACGCGACGTTCGTGTTCGCGGACACCGAGCAGGTTTGCCCTTCGTGGCAGATGGTGGTGAAGCCGCTCGGGCGATTTGCGGCGGATGCGGTGCTGGCGATCGCCGTCATCCCCAGCGCAAGAACAAGGTGTCTGGCTGTCATCGTCTTCGCCTCTCGTGATTCGGTCGTTGGATGGATCGTGTCGGCTCTGCCACGCGATGCGCTCACATGAGCACATGGCTACAGCTCGCTCCGGGCTCGACCGGCCGGTTCGCTGCGTCAGCGAGCTCGATTGGCCGGCGGAATCTACGTCAACAATGTCTGATTGTCGAGAGCTCCAGTAAAAGCAACTAATCACTTTCGGGAGTAGCGACGAGATTCCCGGATCGAGAGAAATATCCAGTGTGCCGAATTACATGATATCGAGTTGCCGCGCCGTGTAAAGAGGACAGGTAGTAAGGTGGCAAACTGGTAAGGCGGTCTGGTGGACAGGTGGTTCGACCAATAATCGGACACCGCGCAGCGCACGACCCACCGTTGGCTCGCGAAGTCCTCGCGTGACGCATCGCGGCGAGCGACGTCGCATTGCCAGATCGCGACTTCGCCATCCGACCTGCGTCTTGCTTGATCGAGAGCGGGACGGGCCTTTCGACGGTGTCGGCGGTCGGGCGCTCGCGAAACAACGAACGAAGGGGAAGCGGCGATGAAGTGGGCAATGAAGAGACTTGTGTTTGCGGCGCTGCTGGCATCGTTTGCCGCCGCGTGCGGCGATGGCACGGGGCGGGTCACGATCGTGACGGGCGACCCGCCTGCGCTGATCGTGTACGGTGACGAGACCAGCACCGAGTGGAAGACGCCCGCCAGCGCCGGTGACGGCAAGTTCGAGATCGAGGTGACAGGGCCGTACCGCGTCGTCGTCGTCTGTGGCGGCTCCGGTCGTAGCGTCCTCGTGACGCAGTACGCGCGGACCCCGGCCGATGCGCGCTTGATCGAGCACACATGCGCGAAGCGCGAGTACCCGTTCCATCTGAGGGGCGAGATGCTGCAGGAAAGCGAGGTCGCCTTCGGCGACTTCACGAGGGGCCAGAACCCCGGACCGTGGAGCTTCGACCTGCCGGCTGCGGTCGGAACGTTCGACTTCGTCGGGTTTTTCGGAAGCCTCAGCACGGGGTTCGATCAGATCGAGATCCGTCGCGACCTCGCGATCACCGGCGATGTCCAGCTCGGAACGATCGACGTCGCCCAGGAACACACGGAGGCGCTGGTGCCGACGCGGTTCACCGCCGCGAACCTCGATCCAGACGAGGAGCTGTGGTCGCATCAGCAGCTGCAGTCCGGCAATACCTCCGCCGGCCTCGTTTCGTTCTTCCATCCCGCGCTGGCATGGGAGATCAGGCTCGTGCCCGACGCTGCCCTGCGGACCACGGACGGCCAGCACGTGTTGCTGATGGCCACGCGCTCGACGTCCAGCGAGCCCGCGCAGCAACGCGCTCGCAGCGTCAGTCGCCGTGTTCGCGTCGGCGGCCCGACGTCGGTCACGCTGATGGACCCGCTGACCGCCATCGCGTTCGATTCCACCGCCGAACGATTCACGGCCACCTGGACGTCGCTCCCTGCGTACGATGAGCTCGATCTCTCTCGCGTGACTTTCTTCAGCGACTTTCCGCACGTCGTGGTTCACGAGAGCCTGTTCAGCCCTGCGTTCATCGCCAGCGTCGGTGCCACCAGCTCGACGCTCGACTTCACGGATGTCCCCGGCTTCCGGCCCGAGTGGCGTCACGACCCGACGTTTGATCAGGTGATCTCGCTCCACGCGTTCCGCGGCGCCTCCGACGACGACAGCGAGAGCTCGGGCGTCAGCAAGGAGCTCATGGCGGCACCACCCGCCGGGCTGGGCTCCGCGCGGCGGCGCATCGACGCCCGGCAGGTGTTCGCGGTTGCGGACGCTCAGCGGGCCGACGCCCGCCGCCGGCGCACAGCGCATCCCGGCAAGCGATAGCCACCCCGGCGGGGTTCGAGCGCGCGTGGTTTCCGTCGAGTCATCCCCTGCGTCGTTCATGCGACGACGATCTTGCGATCACGGCGGCGTGGCGCGGTCGCTGACGACGTCACCGGATGCGCTCGCGCGCATGCACTGCCGCAGCGCATCCCCCGTGTGGCCCGCGCGGCGACAGCTCGCGAGCGCTTCCATGCCGGCGATCGCGGCGATGTTGGGAGTCAGGGCCCGGGGCGCGACCGCTTGCAGGGCGTCGTTGCGCTGGTGCGAGTCCCGGCTCCCCATCGCGATGTACACCGTGCGGGTCAGATCGTGCTCGATCGCCCACAGCGCCCGCCGGAAGTCCAGCGCGAGCGCCTGGCCGGTGTCATCGAGGCCGACGCATCCAGGCCTGGCGCAGGACCCGACGCGCCAGCGCCAACCGGCGCGGGGCCGGTGGGGTAGGATGCGGCGCGAGTGTCGGCCAAGCTGCTGCGGCGTGTTCGCGTGACCGGGATCGTTCAGGGCGTCGGATTCCGGCCCTTCGTCTACCGGCTGGCGAACTCGCTCGAGCTCACCGGCTACGTGAAGAACGATCCGAGCGGGGTCCTGATCGAGGTCGAGGGCGGCGCAGGCGTGCTCGACGAGTTCATGATCCAGCTGAGGGATTCGGCCCCGCTGCTCGCCGCGATCGATCGGGTGTCGGTGCTGCACGAGGAGCCGTCCGCGGGACGCTACCGGGAGTTCGAGATCCAGCGGAGCACGGAGCGCGCCCCGAGCGCGACCTTGATCTCGCCGGACACCGCGACCTGCGATGCCTGCGTCGCAGAGCTGTTCGACCCGGCCAACCGGCGGCACCGCTACGCGTTCATCAACTGCACCGATTGCGGCCCGCGCTTCACCATCATCGAGGGGATCCCCTACGACCGACCGCTCACCACGATGAAGGTGTTCCCGATGTGCCCGGCGTGCGCCGCCGAGTACGACGATCCGCGAGATCGTCGGTTCCACGCCCAGCCCAACGCGTGCGCCAGCTGCGGGCCGACCCTGCGCCTGGTCGATCGCTCGGGCCATGTCCTCGCCAGCGGCGACGCGGCGATGCGGTCGACCGTCGACCTGCTCCGGGACGGGCGGATCCTCGCGATCAAGGGGCTCGGCGGGTATCACCTCGTGGTCGACCCGACCAACGAGGCGGCGGTCGTCCGGCTGCGCGAGGCGAAGCGCCGCAAGGCCAAGCCGTTCGCGCTGCTCGCCGGCTCGCTGGCCCAGGTCGCCGCGTTCGCGCAGGTCAGCCCGGAGGAGGAGCGCCTGCTCGCGGGCTTCGAGCGGCCCATCGTGCTCCTGGCCAAGGCCAGCAGCGCGCCGTTCTCGCCGCTGGTCGCGCCTGGTGTCGCCGAGTACGGCGTCATGTTGCCGTCGACACCGATCCAGCACCTGCTGCTCCGGGACGAGTTCCCGGCGCTCGTCGCGACCAGCGGCAACGTCTCCGAGGAGCCGATCGCGTATCGCGACGACGAGGCGCTCGAGCGCCTGTCCGGCATCGCCGACTTCTTCCTGATCCACGATCGCGAGATCCGGACCCGGGTCGACGACTCGATCGTACGCTACGTGCCTCGCCGCGGCACGGTGTACGCGATCCGTCGGGCGCGCGGCTTCGTCCCGCGCCCTTTGACGTGGCGCGCGCCGCTGCCCAGCGTGCTCGCGCTCGGTGCCGAGCTCAAGAACACGGTCTGCTTCACCCGGGGCGAGGCGCTGTTTCCGAGCCATCACATCGGCGATCTCGAGAACCTCGCGACCTACGAGTCGATGCTCGAGACCATCGATCACCTCCAGCGCATCCTGGAGGTCGAGCCGGACCACCTCGCGTGCGATCTCCACCCGGGCTTCGCCAACACGCGGTATGCGCTCGCGCAGCAGCGACTCCCCGTGATCCAGGTCCAGCACCACCATGCCCACCTGGCCGCCTGCATGTTCGAGAACCAGCTCGAGGCTCCCGTCATCGGCGTCATCTTCGACGGCCTGGGATACGGGACCGACGGGCGCTCCTGGGGCGGGGAGTTCCTCGTCGGCGACTACGCGGCGGTGGAGCGCGCCGCGCACCTGCGGTACTTCCCGCTGCTCGGAGGCGACCGGGCCGCGCGCGAGCCGTTCCGCGTCGCGCTCGCGTTCCTGTTCGAGATCTTCGGCGCCGAGCTCGACGGCATGGGCCTCGCGGTGGTCGATCGCCGATCCGCGGTCGAGCGCTCGGTGCTGGCGCGGATGTTCACCCAGCAGTTCAACGCACCGCTGACCTCGAGCATGGGCCGGCTGTTCGACGCGGTGTCCTCGCTGCTCGGCGTGCGCGAGGTCGTCGAGTACGAGGGCCAGGCCGCCATCGAGCTCGAGCAGATCCTGCCGCGCGCGGGCCAGGCCTTGGCGCCGCTGCCCTATGCCGTCGAGGTCCGGCCCGGCCCATGGGAGATCGACGTCCGGCCGGCGCTGCGCGAGCTCGCCTTGCGGGTCGGCAAGGACCCGGCGCCGGAGCTGAGCCTGCGGTTTCACCAGACGCTGGTCGAGATCGTCGTGGATGTCTGCCAGCGGATCCGCGCTCGCGCCGGTGTCGGTGATGTCGTCCTGAGCGGCGGCGTGTTCCTCAACCAGTTCCTGCTGGTCGAGTGCGCCGAGCGGTTGGTCAGCGCTGGCTTCCGCGCGTTCACGCACTCGCGCGTCCCCACCAACGACGGAGGCATCTCGGTTGGCCAGGCGATGGTCGCGAGCTATCGCGTGCGTGGCGGCGCGGACGCCTGACCGCCGATCAGAGGACGCGATCGATCTCCCGTTGCCGGGCGACGCGGTCGCGCAGTCAATGTCAGTCGAGGGCGCGCGCGTCCACGTCGTCACGCGTGCGAGGTTCTGATAGCTTGCTTTCGATGAAGGAGCCGCATCAGCGGGATGTTCCTCCCGAGAGGCGCCGGGAGGCGGAGTTGTCGTCGGGTTCCGAGCGGACGGCCGGGGCGATCTCGCTCGCGTCGGGGAGCGCGTTCGCCGGGCACCTGCTCGCGCTGATCGCAGCCGTGACCGATTCGGTACCGCCGAACACGGCCATCGTCGCGGCGGTCGCTTGCTCCATCATCGCCCTGGCCGCGTTGGCGGCGTTCGGGCCGCAGGACGTGCGAGTGCAGCGCGCCGTCACGGCGCTGACCGCCGGGCACGGCCTTGCCGCCGCGATCATGGTTCTCGGGGTCGCGCCCGGCGTCCCGTGGTCGATGCCGCTGGCCGGGCTCGGTGCTGCCGCGACGCTCGGGGGTGTTTTCGTCATCGTGGTCGGACATGCATCGAGGGTGAGTAGCCCGTCGCGGCCGCTCACCATGGCCCCGCGCGTCGCTGCGGTTGTCCTGGTGGTCCAGGCGCTCGTCCAGCGATGGGTCGCTTCCGCATCGGGCCTGTCGATGCCGCTCCGCGCTGCGATCTTCCTCTCGATCGTGGCGCTCGGCATCGCACTGGTCGCGAGCTTGTCGGTCATCGCGCTGCGTCTGGGTTCTCGCTGGGCGATCGCCGGGGTCCTGGCCTGGACGGTGGGGTGGGTGGCGGTCACGGCCGATCTCGTCTCGCTGGTCCTGGCGTCGCTCGGACAGCCGTCCCCCGTGGCACCGCATCAGCTACATCCGCTCGGTGCCGTGTTCGCACAGAGCGTGGCCACGGCGGGAGGCCTCGTGATCGGCGCTGCCCTCGTGACGTCGATCCGCGACGTGCGATTCCGCCACTCGGCAATCGTGCTGCTGGTCGGCTACGCCGCCCTCGGCGTGGTCGCAGCGGTTGCCGAGCACCGGATCGCGGCGGCGACGGACTTCCCCAGCATCGCGGCGCTGCGCAGCGACCGAGACCTCGCGAATGCGATCGCGTCCTTCCCGCTGGCCGGAGTGCTGTGGCTGTACTGGCGTCGGGTCTACGCCAGGTGATCAGCGCGCCTCGCTCGCGCTCCCGGCGAGCCGCGCCCCGGATACCCGGCGGACGGTGACATACAGATATGCGAGGAACGCGATCCGGATTCCGGCCCACACGTAGCTGATGACGTCCGATTGCAGGTGGCCAGAGCCGAGGGCTGCCATCAGGTTTGCCTGGGGGGCCGCGAAGCCGACGAGGTGATGTGCGATCGCCTGGTGCAGCACGAACTCGCCCACGACGGCCAGCCCCGCCACGAGGACGAGCCACCGGAGCCAGCGCGCGTTCGTTGACACCGCCTGCTCCACGACGAGCCCGGCGATCACGAATCCGATCCCGAGAGCCAGGTATGCGATGGTGGAATACTGGATCTCGACCTCGAAATCCCAGAACGGCGAGCGGAGATTCGAGACCCGCCGCCATGACAGCCTCGCGAGCCGGGGCACGTGGGGTAGCGAGGCCACCGCAGCCAGCGCACCGCTGGCGATCAACATGACCTGCAGCCTGCTGGCAGACCTGGTTGATGCCACCTGTTCCATGGATGCGTCCGTGCTGACTACGGGTGAGCTGCGGGTACGTCGGGTGAAGTGGGCGGAATCCCTGGGTCGTTCATGATCAGGTCGTAGGCTCCGAGCCGGACCATGTCCGCAGGGTCCCACTCGTTGGAAAACTGAAACTGGTGGTCCCGGGTCAGGTGCACCTGGGAAAGGTCGACGATCGTGGTCGGCTTGCCGAGGACGTTGCAGTGATAGCGGTCGGCCGCAAAGACCGCGGTGAGCTGCCGCGGCAGTCCGACACCGAGCATGCTGCTCATGAGAGACAGCGCCTTGCCGTCGAGGTACTGGAAGAACTTGATCTCCACCCCGGAGCCTCGGGTGTCGACAGACGGCTGCTCGTCGCGATCGAGGATCACGAACAGCCTGCATGCGCCATCATGACAGTCGGGTGTGATCTGGTGCGGGACGCCTCGCCAGATGATCTCGCCCGCGCTGACGAGCGCCTCGGCCGAAGATCTCGACGGATCTGCGATGATCGCCCTGGCCTCGTCGAGGTCGGACTTGCACGCCGCGCACGCGAGCACGGCGACGACGCCGGCGACGTGCGGCGATGGAAGCGACCGAGGCATGGCCGGCAGTCTACGCCAGATGGTGTTGTCGGGGCAGCATGCCCCACACGGTTCCATGTTTCGCCAGGTGATGACGGTTCTTACGGCGGGATGATGTTTCTTACGGCGAATCCCTCGGCACTGACAGGCGCCCATCTCTCCCGTCTGTGTGCGACATCGACAGTATCGATTGATGTCTTTCGCCGCTGGTAGCGGAGGGCTACCGTCCGCTCCGTGAGTGCACCATCGAATCGAAATCCTCATCCCGTATCTCGCAACCCGCGCCGGCCGGGCCATCTCGCCCGGCTCGTGCTCACAGCATCGCTGGCCTTGCTCGTCGCCATCGCCGGCGGCGGCTCGACGACGGCCGCGACCGACTTCACCCAGAGCGTCACGCAGCTGAACGCGTCGCAGGTCCGGGTCTCGTTCACACCGACCACACCCGCGACGTTCGTCGATATCCACTATCTGCCACCGGCCATCGGCCAGCAGAACGTCCGGATGACCAACACCGCCGGGACGTGGCAGCTCACCATTGGCTCGCTGACGAGCGGCTTCGTGCTGGAGTACTGGTTCACCTACGACAAGAACGGTCCGGCATTCGACACGCCGCACTTCACGTTCACCAACGGCGGCAGCACCGGCACCGTCGCGACCCCGACCTTCAGCCCGGCCGGCGGCAGCTTTTCGACCGCGCAGACCGTGACGATCACGACCGCGACCCCCGGCGCGAGCATCCGGTTCACCGTCGATGGCTCCACGCCCACGGCGAGCTCGCCGCTGTTCACCGGACCGATCAGCGTCCCGTCGTCGCGAACGATCAACGCGATCGGCGTGCTGAGCGGGTTGTCGAACTCCGCGGTGGCCAGCGCGAGCTACACGATCGGCGCTGCCACGGGGTGCCCGATCCAGGCCGACATCCCGAACTTCGGCCCCAACGTGCGCATCTTCGATACCACGATGTCCACCGCCACCATCCAGGCGCGGCTCGACGCCGACTTCAATGCCCAGAAGGATACCCTGACCGCCCAGATGGGCACCGGGCGCGTGGCGCACCTGTTCAAGCCGGGCTCGTACAGCGTCCACGACGACGTCGGCTTCTACACCTCCGTCGCAGGCCTGGGGCAGAACCCCGGCGACGTGATCATCAACGGTGATGTGACCGTCGATGCGTTCAATGCCTCGGACCAGGGCGTCGCGCTGCAAAACTTCTGGCGGTCCGCCGAGAACCTGGCGATCAACCCGAGCAGCGGCTCCGACCGCTGGGCCGTGGCGCAGGCCGCGCCGTTCCGCCGCATCGACGTGCGCGGCAACCTGCTCCTGTTCCCGGCGAGCTTCGGCTTCGCCAGCGGCGGCTACATCGCCGATTCCAGGGTCTCTGGCCAGGCCTCGTCGGTCTCGCAGCAGCAGTGGTACACGCGAGACTCCAGCCTCGGCAGCTGGGCCGGTGGCGTCTGGAACATGGTGTTCTCGGGCACCGGCGGCGCGCCGTCGAACACGTTCCCGAGCCCGCCGGAGACCACGCTGGCCACCACGCCGGTGTCGCGCGACGTGCCGTACCTGTTCATCGACGGCACGGGCAGGTATCGCGTGTTCCTTCCGGCGCTGCGCACCAACGCGTCGGGCCCGAGCTGGGCAGGTGGCAGCACGCCCGGCACGTCGCTGCCGATGAGCCAGTTCTACGTCGTCAAGGCCAGCGACACCGCCTCGACCATCAACTCCGCACTGGCCTCCGGCTGCAACCTGTTCTTCACCCCGGGCATCTACCACGTCAACCAGACGCTCAACGTGACCCGGGCCAGCACCGTCATCCTCGGCATCGGCTTTCCGACCGTGATCCCGGACAACGGCGTCAACGCGATGCAGATCGCCGACGTCGACGGCGTCCGGATCAAGGGCGTGTTGTTCGATGCTGGCACGACCAACTCGGCCGCGCTGCTGACCGTCGGGCCGAGCGGTGCGACCGCGAGCCATGCCACCAACCCGACGACGATCCAGGACGTGTTCTTCCGGATCGGCGGTGCGACCGTGGGCAAGGCGACCACGAGCCTCGTCGTCAACAGCAACGATGCCATCATCGATCACACCTGGGCGTGGCGCGCCGATCACGGCAACCCCGGCACCGTCGGCTGGACGATCAACACCGCGGACACCGGCGTGCTCGTCAACGGCAACAACGTCCTCGCGACCGGCCTGTTCGTCGAGCACTACCAGAAGTTCGAGGTGATCTGGAATGGCCAGCGGGGAAAGACCATCTTCTTCCAGAACGAGATGCCGTACGACGTGCCGGATCAAGCATCGTGGAACAGCGCCCCCGGCACCAACGGATACGCCGCCTACAAGGTGGGCAACAACGTCACCAGCCACGACGCATGGGGCATGGGCAGCTATTGCTTCTTCAACGTCAACCCGGCGGTGAGCGCCTCGCACGCCTTCGAGGTGCCGAACACGGCCGGCGTGCACTTCCATGACTCGTTGACCGTGTCGCTCAACTTCCAGGGCGTCATCACCCACGTCATCAACAACACCGGCGCAATCACGCCCTCGGGCACGGTCCCGGTGAATGTGGTGAACTTCCCCTGAGATCGATGGCGTCGTCGATCCGTCATCGGCAGCGCGGCGTATCGAGCTCGACCGCGAGTCGACCGGCGCGATCATGGACGAGCACCCTGCCGGTCTGTGGCGAGCCGAGCACGGCCGCGACGCGATCGGGAGAGACCGCGACCACCACGTCCCGTGCAGTCGCACGGGTCACCACGCGCCCGGTCCTGGTGTCGATCAGGCTGAACCCGCCGAACTCGGGGTGCGTCGCGATCCAGAGCTCGTCGTGAAAGCGCCTCGTGATGGCCTCGCTCGCTTCGAGCGGGAACAGCCCGAGCTCCCTGCCACGGGAGTCGTACATCGTCGCGCGGCCCCACGGTCCCGCGCATTCGGTGTACAGCGCGAGGAC
>Ga0307515_10017488_pt1 | contig 13052 bp, 13 predicted proteins | sample 17_EM_MG_FD_194513 | JGI IMG/M metagenome (GOLD analysis project Ga0307515, IMG submission 194513) | Populus trichocarpa ectomycorrhiza microbial communities from riparian zone in the Pacific Northwest, United States - 17_EM | ecosystem: Host-associated > Plants > Roots > Unclassified | place...
CACAATCAACAACGACCCATGTCCGCGATGATCCATAAGAGCCTCCCTCCCCTCCCTCCCGGTGAAACCCCTGTTGCCAACCCAGCTGGGCCGGTGTCCTTTGCCTCACTCCCACAAAACTATGGTAAACCCGAACCGAACATGGCCAGCCTACCCAACGGAGACCAGTCTTCTCAAAACCCTGGCATGCCGAACGCTCCCTTCCGCCCGCAAGGACACGACGGGCGACGATCATCCTTCGGCGGCGTAACGACCCGACCCGTGGTGCAGCTCGATTCGCCACCGCTTGGCGCGCAGACAATGCAGCCACAGCGAGCCTATCAGCAGAACGGAAACGGGATGGTGTCCGATGATATTGGGTACCTCCTCAATGGCACCGTTCCGAGTGTGAAAGGTCAGAGGAGCTCACCACAGCTGCGGCCCAACACCTCACCTGCCACGCCTAAGAGTGATAAAAGTAGCAAGCGCAGGAGCCGGTTTGGGTTTTCTGCGCTCTTGGGAAAGAAGGACAAAGATCGGGATTACGCCAATTCGAGGAACGGCGATTTTGCGCCCCAAGGAGCGTTGACGTCTAGTGTGCACTCGCAGCCCCTCTCCTCGGCGGATGGTGATTACCAAACCTTGAGGAACCCGAGTTCGGACGGGACGGGATACACCAATGGGCTCCAAGCGCCCAACTGGCGGTTCGCCCAGCCGAAGGGAGTCGGATCGTCGTCGAGCTTGGTGATTGTGGATCCAGAGATGGCCATGGGCCGACCGCAGTCTATGCTCCTCAGCTCACCCAGTGGGGAGAACGTGCCGCGCAGTCTCAACGCGACGCAGCAGCGTCAGCCTTCGCACACCAGTTCGATGACGAGCAAGAGAGTCGAGGACCTCGTGGCGCGGGACGATGATTTTGTCGCATATCGGTATCCTTCCGCGGACCAGCAACTCGACCTTCCCCGCCGGTAAAATATACACATATTGCTCATCAATGCTACACTCTCTTATTCTTCTCCTAGTGACATTGTTCCTCCATGTACCAATGTAGCCTCGCATTCATAGCTGTCGCCACTTTTTCCGGACTTTACGCTCCTTCTGCTCGAGTTTCCCTCTAACGCATATTGTGCGTCATCGCTCGTTTGGTCCTGTCACAAGCATCGTCTTTCGTCTTCACTTCCTCCCATCCTCGGACCCTGTGACAGTCTCTCGCCCTGCGTTCGTCACTCACGTTTGCGATCCATTGCAGAGATTGGTTCACACCCCTGTTTGCGTCGTCTTTCCGTCTTATAGCTTTTCATCCTGCTCCGTTTATGTATAGTAAGGTCATCGAGGCATCTTTGCTGGTCCTTGCACCGCGTATCAGTTCGTATATTACAAGCACCAATAGTTTAACTTTCCGGGTACCAAGAGCGCCATGACCTTCGCAAATCTTCTCCCAATGTCGTCTGGAAAGTGTCACGTGCAAGGGCTGTGGCTCAATATATGATAGTAATGTTAAACCCTAAGGACAACGGGCGGAAATGACGCACACATCCGTTTGGCTGACTTTATGATCAACGATCGAAGTGCTCAACAGAGGCTTCCGAGCGGTCTCGAATAAACTGGCTCCATCGCCCGAGTTGGAATCATGGGTCTTTGCACGTTATCAGGTAAGGCTGAAGTGGCTTCCTGGGTATTTGTTATTATTTTTGTGAATCAGGGCGAGCCGACCGTGTGTTACCTGCGTGGTCAATCGACATGAACTAACTTTGAATTCCAAACCTTGAACTCCCTCGTCACCCTTGGACTTGCCAGCTCATCTACAGCACCCCCAAAATGGCCGCTCTTAAAGCTGTACTGTTTTCGCATGCTATTTGCACGACGATCCACTGATGTGCTTCTCTTTCTCCAGATCGTAAAATGTAAGTCTCGATATCTCGATCTCTTGAAACGCGGCACGCGACCACTCACTGCTGCCGTTCTTTGGTACAGCCGTGATATCTGGAGATACTCTTGTTCTTAGGGGTCGTGCTTCTGGGCCTGGCCAGCCGCCGAAAGAGAGGCACGTAAATGCACGATGGCCACGCCCATCTTATGCTGGCCTCTGGCTAACTTGAGTTCCATGGAATACAGGATTCTGCATATAGCGGATATATCTGCTCCTCGCATGGGCTCGTCTACACGTGAGGACGAGGTAAGCCTCCTTCGAAGTCATTGAGTGATTTGCAATTCGTCGCTGACAAGCTCACTTCCTTATTCAGCCTTGGGCTTACGAATGTCGAGAGAACCTTCGTGGACTCCTTGTTGGTAAAGAAGTTACTTTCGTCGCCACCCACCAACTGCCCCCTTCGACGACCGACTCTGGAGTACAACGAGACTTTGGCAATGCTGAATTCAACGGAGTTGACCTTGCGACTGACCTACTAAGGACTGGGTGGGCCAAGGTCAAGGAAGGGAAGAAGGGAGAGCTTGGTGAAGAGGACTTGAGAAAAAGGGATTTGGAGGTTGAAGCGAAAAGCGCAGGTAGGGGTATTTGGAAAGCTGAGGGACCCACCGTCAGTACATTCTCTCGACTTATAAAATTGCGTGCATCTCTAACCATGCATGACTACAGGCCTACACAGTGAACTATACCATGCCGGTTGATTCGCAGGGCTTCCTACGAGAGCACAAGGACAGCACTATCGAGGGTATGCGTGCACATTATGATACCTTGCGGCCAATTTCTGATTGCGTCCCTTAGGAATTGTCGAACAAGTCCGGGACGGTTCAACCCTTCGAATTCGACTTCTGCTGCCGAACAATGTGTATCAATTGGTCAATACATCAATGGCTGGTATTCGATGCGCCAAAGCCGTTGGTAAGGACGGTGAACCCGCTGAACCTTGGGGCGAAGAGGTATGACATTAATATGCACCTCCCTCCGAGTCACTAAAGAGTGGAATTGTTAGGCCAAATTTTTTACTGAATCTCGCATGCTTCAACGCCAAGTTCGGGTCCGACTGTTATCTGTCCCTACACCAGCAGCATTGCCATTCTCGTCAACTGCAACGCAGGCACCCACACCCGCGAGCATGTTCATTGGTGTTGTATTGCACCCCAATGGCAATATCGCAGAGCACCTTGTTGCCAATGGCCTCGCCCGAGTCGTCGATTGGCATGCGGGCATGCTGAGCACTGTTGGTGGGATGGAACGTCTACGATCTGCTGAAGCGTACGTTTACACAACGTCTGTTTGGGAGAATGCGGCTGATCGACGTTCGTCTTAGGGCAGCCAAGGAAAAGAAACAGTACTTGTACGCGCCTTCCGCTTCTGGTACTGCCACACCTTCTGGAACACGGTCCAATGGTGCTGCTGCATATGGAGACAAGCGATCGTTCGAGGGACATGTTACCCGCATATGGAGTGGCGACCAGATTAGCGTCCTTGACAAGGGGACTAACAGGGAGAGGAGGGTTCAGCTGAGCAGCACTCGTGCACCAAAGTCGGTGACTAAGGTCGCTATGAAATAACCTGCAATACTGAACTGATCCAATAGGGCCACCGACCCTAAACAGGCATACTGGGCTGCAGAAGCCAAGGAGGTAGGTATTTGGCGTTGTTTCCGAACCCCGGTACTAACCGCTATCGTAGTTCCTTAGGAAGAAGATCATTGGCAAGAATGTTCGCGGTCACATCGATTTTATCCGCCCAAAGGAAGGCGAATACGACGAACGGGAATGCGTAACGATCCGTTTCGGCGGCAACAACGCGTAAGCCTTGCACCCGAGTCTGGGAGGGTCGACTCAGAGAGTGGTTTTCTAGTAACGTTGCCGAGCAAATTATCGAGAAAGGCCTTGCAACTGTGGTACGGCATAAGAGAGATGATGAGGATCGCTCCCCCGACTTTGACAAGCTCATGGCGGCAGAGCAAGTGTACGAGGCTTTCACAATCGTCTGGGCATACAGCATTGGCTCACATACTGTCTAGGGCCGTGAACGACAAACGAGGCATACACTCAGGAAAGGAAGGCGCCGTCCCAAGACTCATCAATGCGTCCGAAGTTTGTCAATGACAATTTCGAAACGGACCTCAGCTAATTGATTTGTAGAACCACGCGCGCGCGACACAATACCTCTCTGGCTTTAAACGGCAAAAACGAGTGCTTGCGATTGTTGATTATGTTGCTGCCGGCTCGCGGTTCAAGTGCGTGAATCTTCACTCTTCTTCTACTCCCACCGACGTTTTCGACTTCCAGGATTCTCCTGCCTCGGGAGAACGCAACCTTGACGCTTGTATTGGCTGGCATCCGTGCTCCAAAAACAGCTCGCAATGAGAGCGAAAAGTCAGAACCATATGGTCCGGAAGCTGCGGCCTTTGCCACTCACCGGTACATGCAGCGCGACGTCGAAATCGAATTCGATGCTGTGGACAAGAGCGGCGGTTTCATTGGTGCCATGTTTTTGAACCGAACTGAAAATGCCGCAATCACTCTGGTCAAGGAGGGACTGGCGAGCGTGCATGGTTACAGTGCAGAGGGTCTAAGCTGGTCTAAGCAGCTGCTCGATGCTGAAGCTGAAGCCAAGACCGCAAAGAACGGCGTGAGTACCCAATGTCGCCCTTGGATGAGTACTGACTCCTTGGATAGATGTGGAAGGACTACCAGGAAAAAGAAGCAGAACCTGAGCCAGTCGATGAGGCTCCCAGAAAAGTGGAATACATTGACGTCATCATCAGCGATGTCCGAACAGATGACTTTGGCTTTTCAGTCCAAATTCTCAATACCGAAGGTACACCTCCTTCCGTCAATGGTTTTGCGTGAGACTAACCTGATTGTATAAGGCATTGAGTCACTCAAAAAGCTGATGCAAGACTTTTCACTGCACCACAAGACGGCCCCACCTGCGCCGGGATTCATCCCCCGAAATGGCGACCTCGTTTCAGCACGCTTCTCCGACGGCTCATGGTATCGTGCTAAAGTTCGACGGGTTTCTCCACCAAAGAAGGAGGCGGAGGTGACGTTTATTGATTACGGAAACAAGGACACAGTCTCCTTTTCTGATATTCGTCACCTTGACCCACAATTCCGATCCTTGGCTGGGCAGGCCCATGATGCTCGTTTGAGGTGCGTCCCCTATTTGGTACTCCATACCCATACCGCGGTCTGCTGCCGGCTCGGCATAGTAGATTCCATCTTGAATGGCCGACGATTCCGCAATTTCGTTCAGGAGCTTTCCCACCATATTGACATCGACTGACATCCTCACGTCTGTTCAGTCTCGTCAAATTCGTGTCAAACAAGAGCGAGTATTATGAAGATGCGGTCCAGCGCTTCCGTACCATATGTGAAGGGCGCAAGTTGATTGCCGTGATTGATTACAAAGAAGGTCCCCTATTGCACCTGCGGCTCATCGACCCGTCGGATCCGGTCTCTTCCACCGATCCTGATTCGAGTATCAACGCCGATCTCGTTAGGGAGGGGTTCGCGACAGTTGACAAGAAGGGTACACCAGGCAAATACCTGCAGAGTCACCCTAGCATCCTCACGAGGCTAGCGGAAAACCTTCGCCTTGCGAAGCGCGAGCGGTTGGGTCAATTCGAACTTGGCGATGTGGAGGAAGATGACGATTAGGTGCTCCGGGTGTCGTCGGCGTCGGCCTCAACCCGGTTTAGTTGTGCATTGCAATACGGATTTGGAGGGACATTCAATTCTGTTACACCTGTGTGGTGACAGCCGTAGGGGCGGTGGCGGCTTCTTTATAATATAAAACCCTCCCTTGGTTCATACCTCGCCGTGACTTTGACCTCTCCTCTACCGTTCGACTGTTCTATATTTCGTCTCGTCTGCCTGCATGGGTCGCTGGTGAAGACTCCGCCAAACCTACCCCTATCAATTGTAAGAGCGTGAGCTCGAGCGGTGTCGCGATGGTGGCACAGGGGCTCTATATTCTCTACTATGGCCTTCATCTACTCGCGTTGGTGACCCTGCCTATCCTCACCATCACGATGATATGGCCAAAACGTTTGACGCCAAACCGACACCCGATCCTCCCTGTGAACACGGGGTTATGGGCATGCTATGCTCTTAGCTCACTGCTCCTGTACGCTCTTCGTATTCACCCCTTATTCTACTTTCTGAATGGCCGCCCTTGAGCAGATTCTTCACCAACTCCTTTTCTGGCCCCCAGCCTGCTCGCATCACGTGCTACATCCAAAGTGCCCTTGTATTGGCCTCCGGCCCGGCTGTTGCTTCAGCAGCCTTCTCGCTCGTTGTTACTGTGAGCCCCTACGTCGCGATATCCGTTTCCTTTCAACTGACGTGCATAGGTCTGGATGCATGCCTGGTTCGTTGAGAGCGAACGAACCTTTCACGTCACTCGCCGGAAAACTAAGTTGATGGTCTGTGGACGACCGGAATGAGCGAGCAATACATTGACGTCCGTGCATTTGACAGCTCATTGTACTACCCTTCCTCACCTTTCTTTCATTCCTCATTCCGGGACTCCTCGTACGTGAACTAAATCATCGCATCTGTGCACACCGTCCACTACCGCTCACCGGTGTCACTACACAGGTCGGTTCTCGTACTTCTGTCAGTCGCGCAATCTTCTACTGTCTACCCGATTACCGGCCTCTGGTCACCCTCTCTGGCGCCACCTCTGCGACCCTCTTATTTGGCACGGCCACCTTCCAACTGTGGACTATTGCCATTGTATATCGACGGTTTGTCGGATCTCGACGAATAGGAGCCACCGAAATTGGTGACATGGAAGTTGCCACATTCTTTCGCGTGCTCGTTTTTGGGCTTTACGTCTTAGTAGGTTTGATGTAAGTATATGCTTGGCTCTACTTCTTCATGTACTCAAGGCATTTTTTGACCAGCATATGCTTCATTTCGATCAAATATCCCACGCGACTTGCCACAGACTTGATCACAGCTGCCATTGGACCTACCATCTTCTTTGCTTTTGCAAGCGAAGACAGTGTACTTCGAGCGTGGCGGTTGAAAGCACCACTTCCAGTTCAAAGCCGGAGCGACAGTACCGTCAGCATGAATCAAGCGCGTCGACAATCGACTTACCCATCCCCACAAACTATTTCAAGTGAATCACCGTCAAATATTACACGAGTTCTGGCATCATTCAACTTCCTCAATCCTCCCACTCCCTCCACAATTCAAGCGACCACTTCACAATCATTACCTCCACAACCCGTTATCCCATTCATCTCCACTGACCCTCTCATACGAGAATCACCAAGTTCCGTTGGTTTCCTCCTCACGTCTGAGCAGTACATAGCATTGGAATCGCCTACAACTCCGACCGAACCGCATCACACGAAATCCCACCATTACTCAATACCACAGTCATTTGTATCATCACCTGCACTCTCAGAATCTCACTGTCATCGAGCTCATTTCAATAATTGCAGCTGGGGAATCTCCAGACCTTTCTGATACTGTTCTCGTTTTCGTTCTTATACTCCTGTTTGTCATGTTCCCTGTTTGTCACGTTCTCTGCTGCTCCACCATGGTTTGACATCTGCGACTTGGTGGGCTGACCCGATGCACGGATACGCATGAAACGTGCATGAAACGGGGGGCGAGAGATAGGCACACAGTGCATTTAATTGAACTTCAGATGTATATAATAATTTGTAACACGTCGTTTCGCAATCCTGTGATTAGCAGAAGCGGAGGGTATGCCCATGCCTAAGCGCGCGTATTGTTAATTTTGCATGCTCTGGAAGTCTCTCCACTCTTATTACTGACCCTAGTGCATTTTAATCTTTGATAGAGAAAACTAGCGAGTTAGTAATATTCACGACACACGTGGTGTAATGGTTAGCATGCTTGCCTTCCATCCGGGAGCGAGCAAGCGGCAGGGGTTCAATTCCCCTCGTGTGTATTTTTGAAGGGCCTCGGTTGGACTTCGACTTTTTAGCTTTTTGCTAAGGTTCCTTTTGTAAGTTTTATCAAGTTCCTCTAGGAGGATCATGAATCTAGTGCATTGTCCGCAGGAAGCTAGTTGGTACATGAGAGCGCGGGTAGATACAGGACAAGGAGAACGAGAAAAGAGATGGTAAAGTGTACTTTATAGTAAATCTGGTTCTGCTATTCCCACCTGGGGCGTTTTCTTGGTCCAAAGTCATTTCCTCCCTCGCGTGCAAGGAGTTCCCGTTCCTTATCTAGGCCTGTCCCCTCTGGTAGCCCATAACTCCCGATTCCTAACCCACCGCTGCCGCCGCCGCTGCTGCGACCAGTACCACCAAAGGCCAGACCAAAGGGGAAGTCATACGCGCCCCCAGCAGAGGTGTGTGACCCGCCTAGGGCGGTGGGATGGTCTGCAAGGAGGCTCAGGGACATACTTGTCGACGGCATGGCGAGGAAGTCCAACCACGAGTCGTCCCCACCACCGCCGCCTCCCCCGGCCGCCCCCGCGAGCGAAGCGGCAGGAAGTGGCGGTGTAGCCGCCGAGTAGGGTGTGTCCAGTCGGTCTAGTCGCCGGGCCATACTCGGCCCACCTGTGGAGGCGGGACGCGCGAGCGTACTCGCGCGGTGACGGGCGAAATTCGAGAGGAGTTCTTGGTGGTGTCCGCCGTGGTGAGTACCGAGGCCGAGGAGGGAGCTGGAGCCCAGGAAACTGCCAGTGGGTGGGTGTTGTGCGCCGCTGTCGAGACGCGAAGGCGGAGAGGGCCAGTCGGACCTGAGGCCACCACGGAAGTGGGAGATTCGCCGATAGTCGGGGTTGGAGCCGCTGGACCCCGGGCGGGGGATTGAGTTTCCTTGACGGGAGGCGGTGGGGTGATCATGGTCGTCTAACCGCGAGCGATCGAGCAGTGGGGCCGAACGGTCGTTCATGGAAAATGCAGAGGAGCGCGGGAGGGACTCGGCTGATGATGTCAATGTATGGGGACTGTCATTGCGGTAAACGGGGAGATTGTCGGTCTGATCCTGGCCACAGGCGTTTCACGTCAGGGATTTGGGAACCAAAGTGGACGACTGATTTGAATTTACTTACGGTAGGCGTAGCACCACGTACGGGACGCGAACGAGTGCCACAGGTTTTCAGTTTTGAGGGCCTTGTGTCAGAGAGATCATCGTCGTCGTCTTCAGAATCGACGATTCCGGCGGATGCTGAATTTGCACCTTTAAGCTGACTTCCTCCGCTGGTGAAGTCGATTGTGGTTCTCAGGTCACGTTCACCTTCGTACTGTGGGAAAAAAGGTGAGAATGAGAAATAAATTAGTGGGGAGAGAGGACGGACATTGAGGCGACGGAGGACCATTTCGTCTATATTGCTTGAACAAAATTCAAATAGTTTATTGCTCTGACCTGGGGCTGGATGAAGATGGAGGTCAGTGAGGTGAGGAGGCCAGTGGGGGGAAACTCGCGACGGACTGAAGATGATGACGGCGACGTCTACGGAGCATAGGACGCCGAGTTCGTATGCCTTCTTGAACAGGCCATTCTTGCGCTAGGGACGGTACACGTTCAGGTGTTCAGTGTCAGTGGGGCATTCCGACAGAGGCTTGGCACCCAAAATAGCCACCTATCGCGGTATGATGAGCGGAGACGGCAAGACGGCGAGAACGGAAGCGTGGCTAACCTTTTGAAACGTCACGAGGCGATTACGCTCGTTCTGGAGGGAGATGAGGAGTCAGAATGGATCGGATCGGGCGCAGGGGCGGAGAAGTCGGCTCACGGTGAGGGGCTGGATGTCGATTTTTCTTCTGCCCATGGTTGTGTGTCGTAGTGAGGAGTGCGAAGGAGTGCGAGGGGGAGAGAGGGAGAAAGAGAGAGAGGTGGCAAGTTGCGTCGGTTGTCGCTGCGCTCACTTCATAGTGGTCCCGGCTGCCGGCAGATGACAGATGACGGATGACAAATGACAAATGACATTTGGGGCTTTGCTTCCCACGTGACACTGCCACTTGGCCCACCGGCTGCCCACCCTCGTTCCAAGATTAGACGCTCCCAGAATATCTCTTGGGCTTGGCAATGGTCTTGGCCCAAGTCGAGAGAGCATAAGAGGCCAAGAGGCCTGTGCAAGCGTCCATCCCTTCTTGCTTTCCCCCTCGCCTTTTTTTCGCACCCCCCCCAACCCGCTTTCGGTCCCCGGCGTTGTCTCGACCAGTCGCTCTGGTTCCGGGGGGCATTGGACCCCAGACAGCCTCCAGATCTAACTCGGCCAATAGCTGCAATAGCCGCGGTAACCCTTTTCAAACCCTTTGTCATTGTCCATCGCACAACCGCAGCGCGCCGTGTGGAACGTATCAAACTCGGGTGCTCGGGTGCTCGGGTGCTCAGATGCTTGGGATGCTCAGATGCTCGGGATGCTCAGATGCTCAGGTGCTAAATGCTAAATACTAGATGCTAGATCCTGGATGCTAGATGCTCAACGACTTCCTGTCCCTTCAACTCGCCGACAACCCACCGACAGACCACCGACGCACTCCTTTGGCGGCGCAGCAGGGCAGCAGGGCAGAGGGCAGCAGGGCAGCAAGAACATTCTAGAAGCCCATGCACTGCCCGTACGCTCTTTTCGCCCTTCCATCAACCAACCTCAGCCACCGGTCATGCATTTCGCGCTCCTGTCACTGTCCAGACCCTTCCCAGACCCTTTCTTGCGGTCAGCTGGTGGTCCATGCATGTCCGAGTCTTCCGTCACCAGACAGGGGCGCTGCGATAACGAATTGGGATCAATGCGCGTTTGGCGTTGAATGCATATCATCACATAGCGCTCGACCACCTCTCGACTTCTCTCCTTATTTTCACTTCCGAGGATTTCAAACAAGATCCGGGCTGTGGAGTGGAGCCCCTTCTTTGATTATCAAGCTGTATATGGAAAAGGAGGCTGTTCAAGCGGCTCTCCGTTGCAACCCAGGTGCAACCTAGACCCCATTCGCATGGGCGCCCTTCCCCGACCATCAGTGCTGAGATACACGAGGACCGGTTTGCATGAGTCCGCGTGCACGTCCAGTTTGGAGCATTGTGAATGTACATCGCTCAGTAATAATAATAGTCTTCGAGTTGACTTGAAACGTTTGACACAGGTTTACTTTACGATTTCCACTTTATTCACATTTGTGCTCGACCTGTGAGGCCGTGGGAACTCTGGACCTTGTCGGGTCGTCAGGATGACTTGTACAGCGTCTGAGGATCGCGCGTTTTGGTCCCCTCTGCGTCTGCTATGGGGATTCAAGGCTTGGCCACTTATCTGAGAGAACACCGCCAAATATTGTCACGACGGTTTGAGCTATCTGTTGTCCCAGGGCCAGGGCCTAAGGATGGGACGAGGGTGGTCGTCGACGGTTGGTCGTGAGATCGTTCTTGCCGTCCGTTAGAAGCGTAACACATATCTTACGACAGATTCATCTACACACTCTTCTATCAGTCCCGGTTGCCTTGGGTTTTCGGAGGAGAGTATGACCAGTTCGCGTCGTTGATAGAAAGAACGGTCGATGCGTGGCTATCCATTGGTATCCAACCCGCATTCGTCTTCGACGGTGAGCTTATCCTCTATCCAAAATAACACACTCATCTGTCCGCCTCCCCTTCCCACCCAGGCCCGTCCGAACCGGTCAAGTTTCCAACTCAGGTCTCGCGCGTTACATCCACCAACATATACAACGGTCAATTATTCTTCCGCACCTCGTCCGCATCTCGAAATACTCCACGGTTCCTCGCGGAATCGCGCATCCTTCCTCCTCTCTGTTATGCCACTTGCATACAAACGCTACTGCGACTCCACAAGCTCCATTCAACCGTCACTCTCTACTTTGCGGATCGGGAGGCCGATGCGTTTGCCGTGGCTTTGGCTGGACGACTCGGCGCGTACGTTACAGCCCAAGACTCTGATTTTGTCGTCCTCAACTCGGCCGGGTATCTCGGCTACATTCCACTGGACGATATGCAATGGAGTAGTGAGCCCGCAGAAATAATAGCGGAGCAGCAGCAGCAGCAACAGGGTGACGACTTCGTCCCCGTGGTAAAGCGTGGCCTGAGCAAGCGATCTGTAACGTCCCCCCGAGGTGTCATTCCCCCGGCTGCGTATGTATCGCTCAGTATGGCCGTTTACACCCCTGCGTCACTCGCCAAGTCATTGAAAGTGGCTGTCACTCTCCTTCCGCTCGTTGGTGCAATCGTTGGAAATGACTATGGGTCTTCACACCAGTCACACCTGTTCGATCGTAAACTCACGTCCGTACAACGCATTACCTACACCACGGCTACACTCGCATCCATTCTACACAAGCTCGACCGACCAACGCGCAAAGCGGGGACCAAAGCTCCCAAGAACGTGCTTGATCTCATACGTACGACGGTAAACCAAATGCTCGTTCGACCCTCTGCGACTGCCTCTGGGGAGATTGACCGGATCGTCGATTGTATCGTCGAGTCTGCGCTTCAATATGCTATCCCGCCGTCTGAGGTGACGGGCCTGTGGCCTACCCCCAACTGCCCAATTCACGACGCACCGGAGCAGTGCAGGATACCTGCCCTCGTCTACCCAGATCTCTCGGATGACGAGGGCGAAGGAGAGCGAGCCGGAGACGGGGAGGTGCCAGAGAGGGCCCAGGCGAGACATCTATACCTGCAAGAATACCGAGCGGGTACGTTCGATCCCCACCTGCTGGATATCGTCACGACTGCGACTGCCTGGCCCCGTGTCTTTCTCGAAGACCCCGACGCCGAAACAGCAGCGAAAGCGGTGGGGAGACCCTTGCGCATGTGGACATATGCCATCTTGGACGAGGCGCTCGGTATACCTCTGGTAGAAGAAGAAGAGGCAGACGAAGAGGACGAGGAAGGTGATGAGGCCCTGCCTAACTTCACCGTCCGATCGGTGGGCGCCAGGTCGGCGACGGAGGGTTCTGTCACCGGCCGAACGGAAAGCTTGACAGAGTTTGAAGACGAAGACGAGGATGCGATCATTGATGTTATCGACGAGGACAGCGAAGGCGAGGATCCTTTAGAAGCGCTAAAAGGAGCATTGCATCGCCTGCGCGGGACGACGCGGCGCGGAGGACTTCCTCCTATCCCAGATCGCGAAGAGGAGGAGGACTGGGGTACGGCGGGCGAGGAGGACGGCGAGGTTCCGCCTCGGCAGA
>Ga0307515_10017491_pt1 | contig 13052 bp, 6 predicted proteins | sample 17_EM_MG_FD_194513 | JGI IMG/M metagenome (GOLD analysis project Ga0307515, IMG submission 194513) | Populus trichocarpa ectomycorrhiza microbial communities from riparian zone in the Pacific Northwest, United States - 17_EM | ecosystem: Host-associated > Plants > Roots > Unclassified | place...
TATTATTTAAGCTAGCTTATTCTAAGGATAATAGGGTAGTTAGTAAGTAGTATAATATAGGCCTAAAGCTCTTCCTAGTGCCTATTTATATCTAAGTAGAGTTATACTATATAGGTAATCTTCTATATAGTATAACTACCGTTAGCGAGTTATAGGGCGCGGGCTTTAGTAAGGGGTAAGGTAGGTAGGTTATAAGTGTATATAAGGTAGATATTTATAAATTAGTTAATAGCTTTATAGTTAATTATAAAACGGCTTTTATATTATTTTATAGCAATAGTTCCTATTATAGGTAAAACTATCTATTTCCATCCGTTTATTTTTACTAAGTTATTTATTAAGTAGGCCAATATATAGATCCCTTTATTATTAGGGCGTCCTAACCTACGACTTAGGGCTAAAACTTAGCGTTTTCCGCTTCCGTATCTAATTCTACTACTATTACTATGTCTTTATTTTATATAGTAGTGGCGTATAGTAACGTATTTAGTATTTAGGGTATTAGGTTAAGTATTAGGTAATAGGTATTAAACCTAGCTATTAGGTAGTTTAGGTTATTATAATAATAACCTTTTTAATAGTATTTATAGCAGTATTCTAATTTCTAAAGTAGCTCGCGCTTTCTATCTAGGAGTTTTTATAGAAAGGTTAGTATAGAGAGGTTAATATTGGCTCTAGTGGTACTTAAAGTAGTAGGCGTTAGTGGCTTAGTATATATAGGTTTAGTAGGCCCAGAGGGCTTCTATAGAGAGGTCTTTAAATAAGGGTTAATAGTAGCAATCTAATTTAGTTATTATTTAATCTTTTATAGGGCTGCTACTATCTTATAAATATTGTTATAGTTATAGCTAGCGGCTACGTAACTAAGGTAATAAGTAACTTTTTTAATAAAATCCTTTTAGTCTTTAGTATTATCTTAGGCGAGGGCTTTAGTATATTCCTAGAATTTAACATAGAACTTATTAAATAATTTAATAGGACTTATCTTTAGGGTATATAGTTTAGCTTAGTTAGTAGCTAGTAGGTTATAATCGCGGTATATTAGGTTAAGATTATTAAGGACTTCTTAGTAAGACTACTACTTCTAGGGGCTATTAGTCTCCTATTAGGCGAAGAGTCTATTAAATAATATACCCTTTATTCGCCCAATAATATAGCCAATCTTAGTATCTTCCGTAGGAAAAAGGTAGGCTCTTTAAGTTAGTTTTTTACGGATTTATATCTTCTAGTAGCTGTATTCCTTACGGTCTCTTTAGAAAACTAGGGGATTAAGGTAGCATATATTAGATCTTATAGTAGTAGTTTAGGTCTAATTATTATAGCTTTTATTATTACTGCTTTAGTAAAGGTTCCTATTAGGTAAAGCTACTTAGCACTAACCCTCTATTAAGTATTAAGTAGGTAAAGTTGCTAGGAGTATAAAGACTTAGGTGGCGTTATATATAGTAGAGAGGTATCTAGCGTTATTATAAATATGCTTATTAAGCTAAGATTATAGGTATTTAATTATGCCTTCTTTTTTAGTATCCGTAGTAATTAGTATAATTTTATTCTTCTTTAACTGTTAAACGTTACGTTTAGATACGCGGAGGTTATCTTTAGTTTCTTAATATATATTATTAGTGAGCGCCTTATAAGCTTATAGGTCTTAGATAATATCGCAATCCTAAGTAGTACGCATCCCGGCTTGTATAAGCTTTAGGTAATAGTTCTATAGAAGGCGGTAGTATTTATTATAGTCTTATACTACTATTTTTATAAACGTCTTAGCGTCTTAGATTTTGATTTTAATAGGTAGTAGCCCTTTTATTTGCTTATTTGTAGTTATATAGTTAATAAAAGATAAGATATTATTAGTGTCTATTTCCTTAGGGGTTAGGGCTAATAAATTAAATTCTTCTCGGATTAATTGGCGTTATAGGTTAAGTATAGGTATTAGATTATTCTTTAGGTTTAATATAATAGCTAGTAAGGAATATTATCTTACTATTATAGATTCCTTAGAAGTATAAAGTGAGGTAATTTATAGATATGCTGCTTTTGGTAGCACCTAGAGTATTATAGAGACGTAGAATTAGTTATAGGCTAAGCGTTAGTAGTAAAAAGGCGCAACGTAATGTTATGGAACGAGGGCAGTGGCTACAGAGCGTATGTATTCGAGGAGTCTATAAGACGTTACGCGATCGATCGTAAGGGTCGAGGGCGTAAGGAGGTGATATACCTACGCGTAGCTGACATAAGCTGTACGCGAGGTGTACGCGAGAGCACGGGGCTCTCCTATGGAGGCCCCTGCGGTGGGGTTCCGTGACAATCCGTCTCTTAAACGCGCCTACTTTCGCAATAAGTGGAAACGGTGGCCCTAGTGGTAAAAGCACGCCGAGCAGTGCATAGAGACTCTATTTAATGACTATATTAATAAGTAAGTAGATAAGAAAGATAAGGAACTAGTTAAGCCACGCCGTAGGAAAGTTCCTTATAAATCTAACAACAATTTAGCTAATAAATACGCATAGTCCTTAGTTATAGATAAGAGCCTTACTTTCTTAAAGCGCAATTAAAAGCATATTAAGCTCGCCAGTGAGCTTAACCGCTACTATAACGCAGGCCTTAAGTTCATTAAGATCCGTTCTGACGACGGTAATAAGCGGAACAACGTTGTTCCTAATCCTCTTAACTGGTGGCTTAAAGTCGGTTAAATCCTTTATCTAACGCTTGCTAAGATTACTCTTAATCTATTCTCTATACTAGTAATAAACTCTATATACAAACGAGCCTTTAGTTAAGTTAAAAAGATTGTCACTAATAAGCGTAATAGACTATTAGCCGACACGATTGAAGCAGATTAATGTCAGAAGTGGTAGTTAATTAAAGGCCTTTTATTAAGCAGTTTAATCGACTATATTAACTCTAATAGAGCTTTAACTACACCCTAGTTAACGAGCTTAAATGTTAATCTTACTAGCTATAAGCTAACTACAGAGGCAGAAAAGCTAGCTTGGTAAGGTAGATTCAACAGAGCTTTATATTTAATCAAATCTAATATAGAAATAGAGCCTCCGGAGCCCTTACTACCGACTATTCTACCTACCTTTTAAGCCTCTACGGGTGTAGGACGAATTTAGCTATATTTAAATACTGTATTAGGTAAATTAGGGCTAGATTTTAATTGGGCAATGTTTATATTTATATATAGAGAGGTGCTGCCAAAAATCCAAAATAAAACACCATAAAATCTATATAAATTTCCTAATTAGGACAGCTAGCTGGTAGCTTAATAGTCAGCGTACGTTATCCAACAGTTAGCGGACAGCGAGCGATCCAATTGACGCAGTCAGTTAGCTATTTTTCTCAAACTCGTAGCTAAGCTGACTGTTGGACATACTGTAAGGCATATTACTAAGGTGTATAGTAGGGAGTAGGTAAGCCAAGTATAAGTTATAAGAAGAGTTAATAAAAGAGGACGATATAGTAATAAGGGTAGGTAGTAGCCTCGTATAGAGACGAACCGATAAGGAGGGAAAGGGCTGTAAGCCTAAGGTGCTTATAAGGAGGTGCTAAGGGCTAGCCGAAGGCTAGCCTTAGCGACCCCTAAGAGCCCCTAGGTAATACAGCCGAGTAAAGGCCAAAATAACCCTTATACTAACGCCCTAAAGACCCTCTACACCACCCTGGCGCATCTCGCTGTAAGTGCCTTATTAGCGCTGCTGATCATTTGGAGAACGCCATCTGTCTTACTAGGTAAAATGGGGTTAGTCTCCGACGGATCAGCACGCTTAGAAAGACGCCCATATTAAAATTAAATGAAGCTTTTCAAATCAAGCGATTGTAAGGGATTTTGCCTATATACTGATTTCTATGGAGGAGCAATTAAGCGATCGTCAAATTGCTAAACGAGTGTTCAATTCCTTCGAGTTCTCACCTAAATCTACTACTTAGTTATGCCCCCTTCGGCTGCAATTACGTCGCGTACGCGTTGCCTTATAGATACGACGAGTCGGTATAGATCTTCTTCCGTAATCTTGTCCCACTCCTCCTAAATTGCCTGTTGCATCTGCTCCTCCGTATAAGGCTTGTTGCGACGCTGGGCAATTTATTCCTTTATCATCTTCTAAAGAGCTTTAATTGGGTTAAGATTAGGGCTATTTAGAGGCCAATTAAGTAGTTAGATTTGGTCAGCCGCGAATCTAGCTATAGTGGATTGAGCTCTATATGCGGGTGCGCCGTCTATTTGTATGATAAATAGGGTAGGATCGAACAACTAGGGGGCGTTAATATACATATAATACTCCCTATTGTAGTAGTTGTAGAAGTTCTTTAGGCTTGGGTAAATGTGATCTTGGAAGCCTTAAGCCGTAATATTACCCCATTCCTGCTTATTCTAAAAGACTAGAGGCCCTTTCTTAACACCCGCAAAGCAAGCCCAAATTATTATATAAGGTATATTGCGGAGTCTCGGCTAAAGGCAGTGGGGGTAAAATTATTTGTGAGGCCGTCGAGTTATAAAGACACGCTAGTAGCCACCATGGTGTATTGCAGATTCGTCTGTCTATATAATCTTAAACTAGTCTTTAATTGTCTACGAGCTTACCTAGTAGGCGAATACAAGTCGCTCTTAGCGCTGCCTTTGGGTGAGCCACGGCTTTAGATGAGCGACACATCGCCAGAAGCCTTCCTTTTTTAGCAATCGCCCAATTATAGAGTCAAAAGCGTAGAGTCCTGTTTCAGCAGAGAGCTCGGCGTAGGTGGTAGTACGCGCCCAGTTGTGAGATTTAATAAAGTTGACTAAGCGTCGGCGCGTAGGCGTGTCATACCTAAGGCGATTTCTAAAGCCACCACGTCGCGGAGTTAATGGCTCGTTATAGATGGCGTGTACAGTTGATAGAGGCTCTCGTAAAGTAGTCGCGATAGTAGTAAAAGGCATAGAGAGAACGTTTCGGAAGGCCTTAATTGCGCACCGTATTTTGTATGGTATGGAGCCACATCAGCAAAGATCGCGCGCCTGTGCAATTACGCTCTGCCGATACTCATTAATATGGCGGTAGTGTTGCTCAATCCTTTGGTCTTCGTGCCGTAACTCTCTCTAGGCTTTGTGTAAGGTATCCTGAACGATTCAATCACGAGCTCGGCGCTCCCGGCGATTAGGCATTAAAGAAGGAGATACCTAAGGAGAAGGAGATAACCGAGGGGAGGAAGAAAACGGTGCTGTAGATGCATCTAGTGAGGCCGTATCGGGTATTGTAGTTGCATCAAAAGCAGGTCCAGTAGAGGCCTAAAAAGGCGAAATTAAACGGAAGACAATATCGGAAAAGCTAGGTAGAGCTCTTTAATTTGGCTAAATATTGCGTTCGGTATATAAGGGAGGAAGGGTAGGAGAATACGCAGGGGGAGGCGTACTTGGGGGTCGATTTTCGTCCAAATTCTCGTTGGAGGCTATATCTAAAGAAGTGTATATAGATCAGTGTTGGAAACAATTGATTTTAGTGTAAAAAGGGCTGATTTTGATAAGAGCAATATACTGTCCTTTTATACAACCTTAAGCTCGCCATACCTGCCAAAAGTCGTCCCCTAAGTTGTCCCCCAAGTCGTCCCTCTGACCCAATTGCTTACCCGACCACTCACCACCACCGTCACCACCTCTCTACTTTGTCATGACCTCTACTATTACAGATAAGGCTGCTCAAAGAGGCGTATGAGTCTTTCTATATGAAGAAACGCGTTAAGTATCGTGAATATTAGTTAGTAATATAAAATCAAAAAGAGCCTCATCACGACCGTACCGGGAGAGCACCTGATCGTAGAGCTGAAGAAAATGAGTCAAAGGCGTCAAAGGCGTCGCGGTCGCATCACGAGTTGAGGTTGTTCGGATATTTCCATTTGATATCGGCGATCGATCTACATACGGCTAGTAGGAGGCTTGATCAACACGCACTTACAACGAGATGTGACAAGGTGGTGTATATATAAGCTATAGAAAAGAACTAGGATTTTAAAATAGAAGGACTACTTCTATACTAGGAGCGGTTTATAGTACTAAATATAGATAATCTATAAATAGAGCTAATCCGTAAAGATTATTTTTAAGTCTTTATAGTATACCCTAGTAAGAATAAAACCTATAAAATTATTAGTAGCAGCTACTACTAGCCTAGAATAACTATAGATATTAACTAATATATATAGAACTATAATAACTACTAAAGAGTTATGCCTCTATAAGATAAAACCCTAGAACTATTAAAACTACTTCTAATACTAGAGCGCCCTTAGTAGTATATCTTTATAGGTCTATTAAATAATCTTTAAAAAGACTAAGAGAATAATAATATAACTAATAATAAGTCCTTAAATAAGGAGGCTAAGCTAATTAATAGCGGCTAGGGCTGGGTATACTAGCCAATTAGGCTTTAAAATACCCAGAAATTAGCTTTAAATAAACCAAATTGGCATTTTAGCGAATTTTAATATTTAAATTAAGTAACGGAGTAAAACCCCGTATTGTATTAGTGAGTGGAGCAATTAAGCACCTTAGCTCTATACTGTTAATTTAAAAATATTTGATATCGGAAGTCAGGGCTTGATCCGGTGAAGCAGTGTTCTGAATCTGCCTCCTGGAATCATTAAGGGATGCTAGAGCCCGTTCCAATTCTCAACTTTGAGTACAAGAAAATCCCAATAATGACACCGCAATAGGTTCATTTGCAATTGCTGTATAACGTACTTTTCCGCTAGGCGTTCCTGATGTTTCTTCTTTGTCTATTGACGGCCTATGCTTATGATTGTAGATGCACGGTTGGATGGTGAATTCTTCTCTTCACTATGAGAGTAGGTTTCTGACCTACATTGAGTAACATCCTCAAGACAAATTACCTCCTCACAGCCTTGCCAGCGCTGTGTTTATATCAATTCTAGGATGTATCATTTCTGGAGTAGCGGAAACCAAAACATGGATAGTAAAACGCATATGACGGAGAAAGGCACAGAAGCATTCTGGAGGTCACCAGAATGTCGCCACGGAAAATGCCAAAGCCACCAAAATGCAAAGGGCGCTGATAGGATCAAGATATGATACAGAAGGACCCTAAATAGAGAAGGTCGTTCGATTGCCAGCAAGCCCCAGAGGAATTCACGCTCTTGTCCAGCAACATCTGGCCATGTATTCCGTTTCGGGATACGAGCAAGAGCCCCGTTCGGACCAGGATATCTTCCGCACTTTTTGCGACATGGGGTAAGATGATACCTATGCAGCTTCCCACGCCGGCGGCACAAATAGAATCTCTGGGTGAATTCATGCGGTTGAATTGGCGGTATTGGCATTGGCGGTTTTGGTCTGAAGTCATAATCGCGGTCTGTGTCTTCAGGAAACGAGGGTCGACAATGGCCGGGCACATAATCACTCTCGTCAATTTTCTCCATCTGGATGTTAAATTAGTATTTGAATTAGAGGTGATGTCATGGGGTGGACTGACCCGAACAAAGTCACAATGACTGTATACTTCGCAATTGAGATATCGACGAAAGATTCCTCGTAGTTTGTTGTAGTTTTCCCTCAGAGCCTCATAAAATGCATCGTCGTTCAGGATAGAGACGGATATTTGACCAACCGCGTAATCGCTTCCATTTCTAACTCCAAGGAAGACAACCTGCTCTCTTACTGATGGTATACTAATTGTTTGGTTACATTGATCGCTGCTAAATCTAACTTGAGGCGAAGGCTTTGAGCCACCGTTCGAGGAATGATCCCTAGGTGGTGAGTCTACTAGCTGTAAAGATGCTTTAGTGTGAACTCCTGGAGCATCTGAACTTTGTCCGAGAGCAGGCTGTGAGTCAACGTTCCCCGATGATCTCCCGCGAGGTACGGTGGCTTCTGTGACGCTTCTGTATTTGAATAATAACTTCTCTACCTTCTGCGCAAAAGTTCTAGGAACGACTTCTTGGCGTCGCTCGCCACAATTCTACAAATTGTCAGAGTATGTCCGAGATTTCTTGAGACTCACTCACGCATATCCAGCACATATAAGCAGAGTCGTGCGCTAAGGGGACAATGGGGTCAAGCAACGGCCACCAGTGCCACCGGCGTCCGGTAGCGGATTCAACAGAGAGTTTTAACTGATCTGATTGAGTACACAGATTTGCATACTCTATCAATATTGAGTCAAAATCGACTGAAATGAGGTCTAATGCCAAGCCTGAAAGCCGGTGATAGCACTCAGTTGCTTCAGTCGAATCTGCATCAATCCCTTTCTTGGCTAAACTCTGAGGAGAGAACATTTGAGTGAGACTCTCAAGCTCGGAAGCAAAAGAGGGGTAGATGAAATTTTGTAGTTTCTGCTGAAGTGTCGAGAATGCTTCGCTCCCCAAGATAAATGTTCTGACAGAGTCCAAGGCTCCCTCGGACTCCTCAGAGCTCTCTTCAGCTTCCTCAGACTCCTTAGAGCTCTCTTCAGTTTCATCTCTGAGGTTGTTCGTAAACTGGACATTTGGGTTTGGATTATACGCATCTTCGATATAATAGGCGAAATCGTGGACAGAGTCGTGCGCAAAACTTCCTTGGCTTCTTGGAATATTGTTTTCACTCCTAAATTCTTCGTTTTGCAGCAAGTCGTTTAGACATCTTTTTCTGTCTTCATCCTCAATTTCCACAGCTAAGTTCCCGCCCCTGGTCGACTGGTCCAGTCCTTCCTTCATTCCGTTGAGAATATAAGAGGTGAACGATCGAAAGCATGCAGCTGCCGCCTTCTCCTTATCTTTATTCGCCTCCTGCATCAAATCGGAAGCGAATCTCTTCAATAGACGCCTCAATGTCCGCCATAGCCGTTCAGCCGTAGGCTTTTGTAGCATAAGGGCTTCTGCACATAGATCACCGATTGTCGCCTCGTTCAAAAGCAGGGTGATAAATTCGTCTAATGCGAGGCGTGCAACTCCTGGCATAGGAGTGAATGAATTTATCGAAGATTGTGGGCCATCTGGATCCGTGAGGATTGAGTCTTCGTCGGAGTATACAATACTCATGGCATTTTGCTCATCTCCGTGCCATCGAGAATCAAATTGTGAACGCTTCCCAACCTCTAGAGGCATTGCTTGCTTGTACATTTCGTTTGCATCGTCAAATCTACCTTGGTGGGAGTATATTTCGCGCAGACTGTTAGCAATGAAGAGCGTCGATGTGTGCGTTGATCCAAATGTTTTCTCGCAGCCTTGCAGCGCCTGAATGTACATCTTCTCGGCCTCGGTGAGCCTGCCTTGGTTCTTATAGAGATTGCCCAGATTCTTGAGCGTGTCCAGCGTCGATGTGTGGTTCGGTCCAAGTGCCTCTTCCCTTCCTTGAAAAGCTTGGATGTACATCTTCTCAGCCTCAGCTAGCTTGCCCTGGGTTTTGTAGAGATTGCCCAGGCTGTTGATCGTGTCGAGCGTCGCTATGTGCTTCGGTCCAAGTGCCTCCTCTCTTCCTTGTAAAGCCCGCATGTACATCTTCTCCGCCTCGGTCAGTTTGCCTTGGTCCTTATAGAGGCTGCCCAGGTTGTTGACCGTATAGAGCGTCGATGTGTGCTCCGGCCCAAGTGCCTCCTCGTATCCTTGAAAAGCCCGCATATACATCTCCTCGGCCTCGGCCAGCTTGTTCTGGTTCTTGTAGAGATTACCCAGGTTGTTGACTGTAGAGAGCGTCGATTTGTGCTTCGGTCCAAGTGCGTCTTCGTTTCCTTGCAATGCCCGCATGTACATCTTCTCGGCCTCAGCCAGCTTGCCTTGTTTCTTATAGAGCAAGCCCAGGTTGTTAACCGTTTCAAGCGTCGATATATGCTTCGGCCCAAGTGTCTCCTCCTTTCCTTGCAGTGCCCTCATATACATCTTTTCCGCCTCGGCCAGCTTGTCCTGGTTCTTGTAGAGGTTGCCCAGGTTGTTGACCGTGTCCAGCGTCGATGTGTACTTCGGTCCAAGTGCCTTCTCGTATCCTTGCAGCGCACGTCTGTACATCTTCTCCGCCTCGGCCAGCTTGCCTTGGTCCACGTAGAGCATACCCAGCAGATGGACTGCATCCAATACCACTTCTCTTTCCCCGCTTCCGTTGCTTTCCATCATATCCATCATCCATCGAGAGCATGCCTGCGCGTGAGGGAGAAGTCGACGCTGCAGAACTGAGTAGTCTCGCCTCGAGCTGTGTGGGACAGCCCAGCCTACGACCACCATCGCCAGACGAGCCAGCTTCTCGCCGAAGTCCTGGCCCCGATAATAGCGTGCCCACTTGTGGACAACCGGGTGAGTAGCATAGCTTGTTGTTTCTTCCACGCTCTCCACTAATGAGTAGCTGCAAAGAAGCTGTATCGACTGCCTAAACTCCACCTCGTTATTAGCCAGATCTCCAATCCACCCTGATACCTCTCTCGCCACTCTTGCAGACGCTCCGCATGCCGCCGTGAACAGTTCAAACCACAAATCCTTATTGTCGAGAAATGACCATAGAAGTAGTAGATTGGCCGCCGCCTCGTCTTGCTCTCGGATCGTGTTGTATGAAATAGACCATGTCGTCCAGATGCTGCGATCTGGGTAATCCTGAAGCGGTGCCCTAACTTGGTCCCGCGTCTGCATAAGCTTTTCCCACTGCTGCTCATAGAACTCGAGATATTTTTGAAGCTTAACTTTGCTTTGCTGCAGGTATGCACCGGCTTGCGCAATTGCTAGCGGTAGCCCGTCTAGTAGGCCGAATAAGCGCTCGCTATCAATTGGATCTAGCGTCTGTTAGTTCCGACTTGCTCAGGTTATTTATGGAAATAGTAACAAGATCGAACCTAAACTTCTCTTATACCAGATCTCTAGCATCGTCTGCGCTTGTATTCTGTCGACCTCTTTAGCTGCTGTGACGCCCCCAGCTGCTCCAACCGGGCCAGACGAGTTGTTATCAAAATGGACCCATGATCAGCGCCAGTAAGGTACTGCCGAACATCGTATGCCAGAGGGTCTGAAGTCTGTGGCCTGTACTCTCGATCGACGTTGTCGAACACCACCAGCCAATCCGTGTTGTCCGGCTGTGCAAGCCAGCCCATCACTTCCGCCACCACCGTGTCGAGATCGCGACCGGAGGCCGTGGAGTACTCTCTGCTCGCGTTTGAAATCTGGCCGACAGGAATCCTACTCGCACATCTAGCAATGCTTATCTTTAGGTTGTCTTCACTGCCTCCGTCGAGCCAGAACACGGAGCTGAATTTGTGATGGTATTGTCGAGCGAACTCGACGGCCAGCTGCGTCTTGCCTATGCCGCCGAGTCCGTAGAGCACAAAGATCTTCTGTCGCGTATTTTGCCTCTGGGGCAGGAGCGTTCGTTCCAGCTCTGCCATCTCGTCTGGTCTCTCCACAAACGTCTTCACTTGAGGAACGCCTTTAAGGCTGAAATTCGTTCGATATTTTCCAATATCTACATACAAGATCGTCAGCCATTTCTCGACTGACTATATCAGACAATGCGCTGCGACTAACATTCTCTTCTTGCTAGATTACCTGCACACGCCTGCATTTGCTTAAACACCTCCTGCGACTGAACGTATTGCCGTGTCGCTGCTGCAATCTCCTTTCTCTTTGTCGACTCTTCGAGCCCAATTTCTTCCAGACCGCGGATTACATTGAAACGAAAGTACCGGCTGCTGTCATCTAGGTATGACTTGTCTCGTCGAAACCTTTCAGCCGTCTGCTCGGTTTCCGTGGCAATCGCAACCAGCGTCTCGCCAATGTGGAAGACATCGTCTCTGAACGGCTTCAGCGATGGCACCCCCGTTCCGATCGAAACCACACATTGGACCTTGCCCTCGACTGGTTCTGGTCCCCATATCAACTGTGCCTGATTCCACAGTTCCACCACGGGATTGTTTGCGCCTATCGCCCCGTCCACAAACTCTTCCTCGAACCGTCCAATAGCGATTGGGTCGAAGAAGGACGATGCGGCCGACGTTGCACGGCACGCTTCCCATATCTTGACGCTATTCAAGAGATCATTGTTGCCGCGGGGGGACTTATAGCTCGTAAGGCACACTGCTTCGCAGGTATCTTTGCTCGTCGCGCATACGAATCTATGAAAATCACTGTCTATCAGCATATGCTCCCATTTAACCCTGTAGTCAACTCACACTTTACAAGCAGCATTAGGCGCGTCTTTCAGAAGCGTATCCTCCTGGAGCCCTTGCGCTTTGACGACCTCTTTTACGGCTCGCTCGAGCTCCTCTGAGTCGAACCTTCCCTGAACTGCTCCCTTTACCGATACTCTGTGCCTCTTCTTCCGGAATACTCGATCAGAAAGCGACAGGTACGAATCGATGCACTCGACGACGCTCATCTTCAGCCGGCCGAGCATGATCGCGATGAGCCTAGTTCATCAGCATGTAGTTCTTCCTTTGCCTCTATATTGTGACAGCATACCCGCCAGTACTTGTTCCGCCGATCATGTCAAAGTAGTCGCACGGCTTCGGCGGCGAGTCTGGGTTGACCGCCTCCATAAGCTGCTCGAGAATCATCAGCGCCGACAAGCCGCGGACGCCGCCGCCGTCGAGCGCCAGTAGACGGACTTCTTTGCTCGGCATGGAGGGCTACTGAATTAGAGGTAGATGTGTTCTGACGTTAAAGCGCGAAGTAGGCAGTTGAATGAGTTTTATAGAAGGTTCAGCCGCTCGCCATCTAACTGGTCGTAGAGCTAACCGGGCTTGCGTCGCTCCGGGCTAAGCGGCGGGCTGCGCAAGACCGCTGTGAGTTGCAGCTAGCTCATCGAAGGGCTTACAGCTCGGAAAAGCTCGGCGGGGTCACAAAGTTAAACGGGGTCACAACTTTTCTGACCCTGCTCAGCTTCTAACCTCACTAAACTTCTATATATACAGCGCATCTATCTATCGCAGTCACGTGAGGGGATATTTAATTTTTGTATAATTGGGAGGTGTAGGGCTATAAGGTCGCTCTAGGGCTAGTTCTTAGCAGTTTTGCTAGTTCCTAGCACTTAAATCTGCTAAGGATTTGCCCTAAAGCGGCCAGATGTCCCTAACCGCAAGCCTATGGCTGCAAGACTATCTAACTATAGT
>Ga0307515_10017492_pt1 | contig 13051 bp, 13 predicted proteins | sample 17_EM_MG_FD_194513 | JGI IMG/M metagenome (GOLD analysis project Ga0307515, IMG submission 194513) | Populus trichocarpa ectomycorrhiza microbial communities from riparian zone in the Pacific Northwest, United States - 17_EM | ecosystem: Host-associated > Plants > Roots > Unclassified | place...
AGAGTGGAACATGTGCGCCTAATCCTTTTTGGCCGTATAACCACCAGCCTCCTCCTCCAGGATCTCCTCCTCCTCCTCCAGCTCCACCTTTATATTAATTTGTAATAAACATTATTTACCTTTAAAACTTCATTTAATATTTTTTTTGAAACACATTCAGTTTGTAATGAATATTATTTAACTTTGATTTTTGTTTTTGATGTTTAATATAAATTTTATTTGCATAATTGGTTTTTATTACCATTAATTTATATGATTTTATATTATATATTCTAAATAATTTTTTTAAAACAAATTTTGAAAAAACTATTACCAAGGGTTTTGCCGACGGAATGAATCTGTCGGCATCTGACAGTAGCATTCACCGACGCATTTACAGACAGATATATTCAGTCGGTATTTCAAACACTCACCGACAGCTTTACCGACGGACTTAATTCGTCGGCATTTGACAGTAGCTGCCACACTTACCAACGAATTTACAAACGGATATATTCGGTCGGTATTTCAAACACTCACCGACAACTTTACCGACGATACGTAGCAGTCGGTAAATCACGATATCACCGACGGAATAAAAATCCGTCGGTATATTTCAGCGAGAAACTTTTTTTTTTGGCGCGCAAATTCCGTCTGCAAAACCATCGGCAAATGGTTTTTTTGTTTTTCCGACCAATATAGCGACGGAATGGGGAATCACCGATGAAGGGAAAGCCGATGGACTTAATCCGTCGGTGAATACGTCGGTAAATAAATCACCGACGAACTTCTAATCACACACCGACGAAATATTTCCGTCGGTAAAACAGTGAAATCTTGTAGTGGTTGCAAGAATTTATTTTTCTTAACACATAGTTAAATAACAAGTTATTAATTTTTTTTTACCTAATGGAGTCCATGACCCGAGCCATGAGTCTAGCTGGTTAATATCAGTTGGTTAAGAATTAGGCTTTTAAATGTTTTGCGATTGCACAAATAATTCTCAATTTATTTAATTAAATACATGAATAAATTTTTTAATTTATAATTGAGTTTTTTTTTATATAAAAACACATATCAAATGTCTTTATATTCATTTTTTTATATTGAAAATGTTTTTTTATCCTACCCAAAACTCATGTTTTACATAAAGATAGTGTTGAAAGTATGATAATGGTTGCTTTTCAAATGTTTTTTTGCTTGAAAATAGTATTTTTTTATTTTAAAAAAATTATTTTTGACATCAGTACATCAACATAATTAAAAATATAAAAATATTAATTTTAAGTAAAATAAATTTTTTAAAAATCATGAAAGTTTTTATGCAAAAACAAACGTCTCTTTCACTAAAATAACTGTACGGTCCCAACAGTGGAAAGATGGTGAGGTTTTTCAATCAGATGTGATATTGGCTGGCTTCTATTTATTCTCTTCAATCCTCCCCTCCCCTCTTCATTTCCCTTCAAGAAAATTCTTCCAAGGTTCATCACATTTTCTAGTAACATTATATATCTGTTTACCATTGAATTCCTTTTGTTTTCCTTAGTTACTAGCTATAATGTTTTCGAAATAATTAATAGCTTTACAACTTGTATTAATTTATAGGTAGCTACAATGTTCCTAAGGGGGGTTCATCTAATTTTGTGCAGGAAAATGGCTCTTCTTGGGTTTCTTTTAGTGGGGTTTCTCTCCTCTGTCTCTTCTGTTCATGGATATTATGGAGGTTGGATTAACGCTCATGCCACTTTCTATGGAGGTGGCGATGCTTCAGGGACAATGGGTATGTGAGACATGTATTCTTTTTTTTCTTTTTGATAGGAAAATCATGTACATGCAAGCTCTATGATGTATAATCTTCTTACAATATTGTCCTGGCTAACCATAGCTTGGTTGTGTTTTAAGGTGGGGCTTGTGGCTATGGAAATCTGTACAGCCAGGGTTATGGAACTAACACCGCAGCACTGAGCACTGCATTGTTCGACAATGGTTTGAGCTGTGGGGCTTGCTTTGAGATCAGATGTGTAAATGATCCACAGTGGTGCCTGCCTGGCGTAATTGTGGTCACCGCTACTAACTTCTGCCCTCCCGGCGGCTGGTGTGATCCTCCCAACCATCATTTTGATCTCTCTCAACCTGTCTTCCAACACATTGCCCAATATAGAGCCGGAATTGTCCCAGTAATCTACAGAAGGTAGGTTAATTAATCAACACTTTTTCATGCTTTATTAATTCCGCTCAGAACTTCTTAACCTAACAGATTAATGAGGTTACGGATTGTTATAGGATAAGATGCAGGAGGAGCGGAGGCATTCGGTTCACCATCAATGGCCACTCATACTTCAATTTAGTCCTGATTACCAATGTTGGCGGTGCTGGCGATGTGCATTCAGTGGCCATCAAAGGTTCGAGAACTGGGTGGCAATCAATGTCGAGAAACTGGGGCCAAAACTGGCAGAGTAACTCTTACCTTAATGGACAGAGTCTCTCTTTTGTAGTGACGACTAGCGATGGCCGCAGTGTGGTTTCTTACAATGTCGCCCCTGCTGGTTGGTCCTTTGGGCAGACGTATAGTGGAGGGCAGTATAGGTACTAGCAACGATTGCCTGTCTTGGAAAAAGACATATAAAATATGCAGTATTATCAAGCAACACGCCGGCGGCACCATTAATGAAGATGTAGTGCTCTCTGTGTTTGTTGCAAGACAGAAAGTATATGGTCAACGTACCTTGGGTCAATGTCTCTTATGAATTAGCCCTAATTCCCTCTTTCCTATCTCAGGAGCCAAGGCTTCATTTTTACTGCAGGAGTGTGTGCATGCATATATACGTCCAAAGGCAGCTGTTTGATTACTGCTAGGGCATTTCAAATTACAAATACAAGTAAATTTTAAAATGCTTGTGGTAAAAACAAGAAGAAAAGAAGGTCACTGCTGGAAGCTCTTAGTTCACTGTGCCCTTGTTTGTATTTGATCTGCAAAATAAATGCACCTTTTGGTATAGTTAATTCTAATGAAAGTGAGATCTCAACCTTTTCTTTTTCCTTCCTTTTAATGTTGATGATTTTCCAAGAATAAAATTTAAAGAGGTAGATATCGTCCTTCTGCACCACTTTGGTTCAGTATATATATGCTTATGAACCACGTACTACAATACAGAAAATATAAATTTTTTATTTGTTTTAAATTATTTTTTCAGATATTTTTAGATTGTTTTGATGTATTAATGTTAAAAATAAAATTTTTAAAATTTTATTTTAATATATTTTTAAACAAAAAAATACTTTAAAAAACAACTAATATTACATTATCAAACACTTTAACATTTGCTATCAAACATTTGATGTCATTTGGTCATCATAGATGCTTCAAGCATTGCAGAGTACTCTAATGAAATTTCTCCCAATTCTACAAATTGTTTGTTTTTTTTAAAAGGGCATAGATATCGATTAAGCTCGCCTATCATTGAAAGTGGTGATCTTGATATTTTGATTTCTTGTCTTTGTAAAAGAACCTATAATAAAATGTCATTTTGCATTTTAAGATACTATTGGGTTTTGTCGGCAGGTTTTTCAGTTTTGGAGATTGACACGGGAAAAATGTTATGCAAACAAAGCACTCCACGGCTTAAGCTGGAGGAGCTCCACCTTCACACGTTGCCGGCCCCACTCTACTATGTGGGTGCAAGATTTATTTATTGCAAGATCTAATATATTTTTCTTATAAAATATCTCGATTTGATATTATGCATCTCTCTACCTTAATTTTCTTTTACAATTATTTAATAGGCCAAGACAATTTCCGAGCATGCATAATACACTCTCGAAAATCCAAGATTAAATATGTGGTTTTTTACAAGTTTTAATAACTATTAGGGTATAATAATAATAATAATAATAATAAAAGAAAAAAAATCAGGGTACATTTGTCATATGATCTTGTTTTAATATCACGTTATTAAACAAATTGCATAGAAATAACAAATTGCAGAGACAAAAGTCGAAGTGAATGATGAGATATTGCCTTAATTGTTTGTTCATACCATTAATGAGATTCCTGTGAAAGCCTTTGTAAGGAAGCTAGGCGATGAGGAGACATGCTAGAACTGGAAAATTTAACTTGTTCCTGTTGTGTTAAAAAAATAATTGTTCTTGTTTGGCCATGCATGCAAAGATATTTTGTTGTTTTTTTTGTTTTGTTTTACCTTCTATGATCTTATTGGAAACTTGCTCATAACACCACAAGCTTTGATTTTGCCAATATGACACTAGAATTATCATAAACAATTATATTATCATGAGTAAAATCATAATCTTGTAAAATCTTTTTTATCCAAAGAAGTTGTGTGCAACAACTTCCAACAACAATTTATTCAGCTTCAACAATTGATAAAAAAAATTGAATTATGTTTCTTGCTCATCTATGCTGCCAAATTTTCACCAACATAAAAACAACCTTTTGTTGTGCTTTTTCTGTCATCATTATTACCAACCCAGTCAGCATCTGAGTAACCTACCAAATTCAAATTCGAGTCTTTTGAATACCAAATACCATAATCAGATGTGACACTTAAGTATTTCAAGATTTTGTTGACTGTAGTAAGATGTGATTCTTTTGGATTAGATTGACATCTACTTCACACACCAACACTAAAAATAATATTAGGTCTGGTTGCAGTTATGTAGAGCAAACTTTCTATCATGCTTCTATAAAGTGTGGAATCAACACACTTGTTTGTGGGGTCTGAACTGATCTTGACAGAAGTGCTCATGGGGGTTCGAGCATGATTCTTACCTTCCATACCAAACTTCTTAACTATATCTCGGTGCATACTTTGATTGAGAAATAAAAATTCATTATCATATTGCTTAACTTGTATGCCAAGAAAGAAGTTTAACTTACCAATCATACTTATCTCAAATTTAGATTTCATCTCGTTAGCAAACTCATGAGAAAGTGAATCATGAGTAGCTCCAAATACAATGTCATCAACATAAATCTGAACAATGAGTGTTTCCTTACCTGTTTTTTCGTATAAATAGTGTCTTGTCAGTATGATCTCTTTGAAAACAGTTATCTAATAGGTATTTTGTTAATCGTTCATACCAGGCTCGCGGTGCTTGTTTTAAACCATAAAGGGTTTTCTTCAATCTGTACACATGATCAAGAAACAAATGATTAGTGAAACCCTTAGGTTGTTCTATATATACCTCTTCTTGTAAAATCCCATTCAAGAAAGCACTCTTTACATCCATTTGGTATAGTTTGAAGTTCTAGTGACAAGCAAATGCAAACAGTATACGAACAGACTCCACACGACCTACTGGTGCAAATGTTTCATCAAAATCAATTTCTTTGACTTGTGAGTATCCTTGTACCACTAGTCTTGCTTTGTTTATGATAACTATTCCATGCTCATTTGATTTGTTCTTGGAGATCTACTTGGTTCCAATTATGTTGTGAATGTCACGATGTGGAACCAACTTCCATACATCATTTCTAATGAACTAATTCAGTTCTTCATGCATGACATTGATCTAGTTTTCATCTTGTAGAGTTTGGTTAACCTTTTTAGGTTTAACTTGTGACAAACAATACACATATGAGACTTGATTAATTTTTTTTTCTCAACCTCATACCTCATCTAATTTTCCAATGATGTTCTTCATATGATGATTATGCTTTACCCATGAGGAATGTTTTTTTTTCTTCGGACTATTCAAATTTCTTAAATTGATCTTTATCTCCTGACTTATGTTTAGAACAACCACTATCTCAATACCACAAATTATTATTCATAGTTTTTAGTGTAATGTGTACTACTAAACATTCTTTTTTCTTAATTACCCATTAATTTTTCATTTTTGTTATATTAAAACTTTCAGTCTCATTAGATTTCTCACAACCTACTGACTTATCACTTTTCCTATCTATAGTACATAATTGATTTAAGACTAAATTAACCTTTTACTCTAGATTTTGATTTTTACTTGTGAAACAGTTTTTTGTTTACATGTCCTTGAATTCAGCAATGCTAATAGGTAGGGATAAACTTACCTTTCAACTTACTTTTTTAGACGTTTGTTTTTTTTATTGGCATGAAAGGTTCCTTACCATTTTACAAAGGTAATCCCGTTGGAGGAGGAAGATATAAATGTATTGTTGATGGAGTTTCCATATATCATATATCCTAATCTTGTACAATCAGTACTTGCCCTTTGAGCTTTCAACAATCCATCAAGTTTTTGTGTTGCTGGCGGTTCTTGTGACTGTTTGCACATAATTAACTCATTTTTAAGTGCTTAGACTTTCCTAAAAGATCTAGATATCTCTACTTCTAACAGATTTAGGGCTTATGCCAGATTGTTCTTCTCATTTTCCATATCTGTCAGTTTATTGAACAATTTCTTGTTCAATTCCTTGGCTTTCACTATATCTTCACACAAGTCGTCATAAGCTTCCTGCAAGCTTAGTTCATGACGACAATAACAAAAGTAATATTTGAATCAGTATAATTTCTGACAGTCTGATTTGTGTCAGAATTATATGATATCTCAATTATTTATTTCATGTCAATAGATCCATTAATAGTGTCAGAAAGAGTAACAAAAACACATTCATTATCAGATGATGGATTGGAATTTTCAAAGTCAGATTCATCACTTAAGATGACATTAAGAGCTTTTCCCTTATTTTTTTTTTAAATTAGGACATTCACTTCTCAAGTGACCTTATCCTGAACATTCAAAATACTTAACTATTTCCCTAGATTTAGTCTTAATTTTACTTTCATTTTCTGATTCATTTCTTTTGACAAAATTATTTACCTTTTTGCCTCTTTCAATTTTCTTCTTCTTAAACATGAATTTTTTTGAATTTCTTAGCTATGATAGCTATATCTTTATTATTAAGATCATCATTAGAAGAGTAGTCATGTTTTTCCTTATAAGATTTAAATGTAATTAACTTACCTTTCTTTTTATGAGGCAATGTAGATTCATATATTTGCAATGGACTTACCTTTCTTTTTATGGACTTACCAGTTCTTCAACACATATAGTATTAAAATTCTTGCTTCCTTTAATGGCTGTTACCTTTGGCCCAAATCTTTCAGGTAAGGATCTTAGGATCTTCCTTACAATTCATGCATCCTCCACTTTATCTTCTAGATTGAACCTGGAATTCATAATGTCATTAAGTTTAACATAAAACTCATCAAAAGATTCATCTTCCAGCATTCTATTTTCCTCAAAATTTGAGGTTAACATTTATAATTTGGATTTTTTCACTGATTTAGTTCCCTCATGAGTAACTTTAAGAATATCTTAAGCTTCCTTAGCTATTTCACACATAGATATTATTTTAAACTCATCAAGAGAAACTATTATAAATATAGCTTTTAGGCCTTTGTTATTCCAATTACAATTAGTAGCATCATCTATGTTCTATTATGCAAAACATGTTTCAGGTTTGATCCACCTTTGGTCTAATGAGAGCCATACTTTCTCATCTACTGATTTGAGAAAGGCTCTTATTCTGACCTTCCAGTAGGTATAGTTCTTACCATTGAATTGTGGTGGTGAATTTAGTGTTAACATCTTCAATCAGGAAAAATAGATCTCACTCTTATAGAGTGAACTTGCTTTGATACCATTTGAAAGTCCCTTTTCTTGTTTATCATCTATTAACAAATGATTTGATAACACTTTGCAAACACTGATAAGTAACTAAATAAATAAAGAATGCAGAAAACTTAAAAGCACAAGGTATTTGGTTACAAAGAGAAAACCATTTAAAGAACTCTTCAAAAGATAAAAAAACCCTCCGGGGTAGCCAAACCTAGGATAAATAATTTTTTCACTAGTTTGAATGATTACAAGAGGAATATCTCTGAACACAACTCTTTGTGTCTATACTACCTTACTTGCTGAGATAGTGAGCCATGTTATATTTCCTACCCCAGTATCTTGCCAATACATTTGACGATCTTCAAACTGTTGTCATCCTAACTGGAACCTCTAGTTGCTAACAATTCACACAAAAACTCCTCCTAAGAGTTTGTAGGCTCTCCAACTCTATAGGGACCAATTCTTCTCGAGAATTGCCTACACACTCCTCATGTGTCAAGAGTATGTGCTGTAAAACTCTGTGTAAACTCCTTAATTTGTTGACACTTGCTTCCATGTAATTGATGCTTTTAATGTTCTGAAATTCTCTTCTAAAGCATATGGGACACACATTTCTTCAAACTTTACTTTTCTTATATACATGTCTTATGTGATAAATATAAGGATAGTCTTCAAGTTTTCTAGTCTGTCACGTTGGTAACAAACTACTAACGTGTTTTACAAAAATACTAATAAAGTTATCTTTGAATAACTTTTTCTACTCTATCTGAACTTATCTTTTAAATAATCTAAACTAATCAGATAATTACATAGAAGATAATGCTAAGTAATCTTGATAAACTTCTATTTTAATCAAATTATCTTTTTATTAACCGTAAAAGAGATCTTTATTAATCTAAGCCAACAAAATGACATTTATAGAAATAATTAATAAAAGAATGAACACTTGTATTATGCAAATTTAACAAATGATGAACAATCTTCTTAATTCTTTAAATTTTTTTGAATGATAGTTCTTAACAATATAGTTAAAGTCTTATTAACTATTTCAATTTAACCACCTATTTGTGGATGAAGAGTAGTAGAAAATAACAATTTTATTCCTAACTTACCCTACAAAACCTTCTGATAATAGTTAAGAGATTTAACATTATGATTAGAAACAATTCTTTTAGGAACCATATGAAGCCGAGCTATCTCCTTAAAGAATAAGTCCACTATACTAGTTGCATCATCAGTTTTATGATAAGATATAAAATATGTCATATTAGAAAACCTGTCTACAACCATAAAAATAAGTCTGCTATACTAGTTGCATCATCCCTACTCATTTTTGACACCTAGTAAACCTACAAAAAAAATCCTTAGATATTTCAACCTAAGGTTCTTTAGGTAAAAGAGTATACAAACCATGATGTGAAACATTAGACTTAGCTTGTCTACATGTTATGCACCTATCATAAAATTTTTGCACATATCTTTTCAAATGAGGCCAATAAAAGTACTCATGCAAAATATTTAAAGTCTTAACAACCCTGTAATGTCATATTAAACCACCCTCACGAGCTTTACGAATAAACAACTCATGTGTAAAACAATTAGACACACACAATCTTTTTATTTAAACAAATATCCATTAAACTTATAAAATTTTTCAAATCTCGAATTCTTACATGATTTATAAACTTGGCCAAAATCTTCATCATCAACTCATAAACCTTTCACATACTCAAGTTCTAATAATCTAGCATTTAAACTTGAAAGAAGTACACTCCCTCACGATAGTACATCAATCACTATATTTTTCTTATCTTGCTTATATTTTCTCATAAATGAAAACATTTCAATAAACTTAACCCACTTGACATGTTGTCGATTCAACTTCGCTTGGAACTTTAGATGTTTAGTTCCCCTAATAGGTGGTAACCCACTAGTAATCTTATTAGGAAAAATATCCTCACAATTCTGTAATAAAGAAACACAAATACTAGGAATATAAGGATCAAATTCATTAGTGTTAAAATATGTCTCTTTATGCATAAGTAAAATCATAAGTATGTCATAAAAAAAGGTTGTCTTAATCTCCCTTTTTTGTATAAAAACCAACTTGCTTCTTGATTTTTTTTTCACACCCTTCTTTTCTCACCATTTCTTTCTTTTCTCTTCTCTCGGTCAAAACCTTATCTTTTTCCATCTTGTATAAAACTATTCTCTTAAGGATCCCATGATTTTCACTCTTTCTTACATCGTCATATGGTTGTTCTGAACTTTCAGCTCTACCTTTCTTCTTCGGTTTTAGTTGATCTTCATAAATCTATATAAGTGACAAAGGTACATGTGTGAAAGTTTTCTCATCATTTTCAAGGGAATATTTATTCTTAAACCCCTCATGCTTGACTTTTCTATCAAATTGCCAAAGACACCCTAACAATAGATGAGTAGTATACATATGAACAACATCACTCAAAATCTCAACCTTATACTTTCCAACCAAAAAAGATATCAAAATCTATTTAGTAACTCTTACTTCTCCACATTAACTTAACCATTGAATTTCTATAAGGTCTTTCATGCTTAATAGTGTTCACATTCAATTTTCTAGCAAATATAGCACTAGCAATATTAACACAACCCACACTATCAATAATCATATTACATAACTTGTTACTTATGTGACATCTAGTATGAAATATGTTCTCTATTTATTACTCCAAATCATTATTTTTAATTTGAATATTAAGTGACCTCCTAATCAGCAAAGCCTATTCATCAATTAGATACTTAACATCATTAAAACCATCCTTTTTATATGCTCTCTTATGGCCAAAATAATCATGTGGCTGAACTCCCCTATGTTTACGGGTCCATTGTCATTAAAACCTAGCATCATGTTTATGATCAAAATCCTTGACCTTTTCATTTGTATTTTTGGATATAGAGTCCTCTAGAGATGAAATATCTCATTTAAGAGGCTTTCTACCATTAGGACCTCTACTAACCCATCTTGAAGGCTAGCTACTTTGGTTCTTAATCTAGCCATCTTATTATTGTTTCATAGCCAAATAACTCCATTTAAGATTATTGTTATCCCTTGGCAGTGATGATCAACTTTTGATTATATTGTTAAGATATAAAAATCATGTTAGTAGCAAGAGAAAATATATCTTCAGACACCCTTTTATGCATGTGTTTACACTCAATAGATGTCACTTCCCTTATATTTCATATAAATTTTCAGCTTTTCAATATAATAAGCTCATCTTTTACCTTTTATCACTTAATTTCAAAATTTTAGTTCTTTAAGGAACTAATTCACAACAAATCAGAAAATTTTAACTGCATAATAACACGACCGAAAATAATATAAAGATTTAAGAAGCAATAAAAACTAAAAATTATCAATACAAAGCTATGAATATAAAATTGCGAATAGCAAAACGATTTAATTTTCAAAAATTACCCGTTATGAATTATTTTTGTGTAATTTTCAGAAATAACCCAACAAAACATACTTAAATAACCCAAAAGTCAAGATATGATAATAATATATCTCAAGAATAAAAAATATCAGATTTGAGATGTAGAATCCAAGTTTTGTGGAAAAACTCTAATTTTACGGCCCAAGCCTTATTTTTTTTATTTGTCTTTGTGTGATTTCTTTAACCTTTCTTCCTTTTGTTTTTGAATTATAGACAACATGATCACAATTAGTATGTCTTTTTTTAAAGCTTTGCCACAACTAGGTTCTAGATGACAACAACAATGAAATAACACATAAACTAAAAGATAAAGGGATATAATGTGATTTTAAAGCCTTATTTTGATATCAACTGATGCAAACCCTATTGGTAAAAAGATCCAGAAACCCATAGTCAAGTCGACCCTTCCCAAGAAAGTTAAATTTAGGCTTGTGATTGAGTTTGACACAATGAAGGCTTGTGATTGAGTTTGACACAATGATAACCTGTGTTGAGGCACTAAGACTCTAGATATTAAACCCCCACCTAAGACTATACAATAATAATTGCATAAATCAAAGTTTGTCAAAAAAACCTACATATAAAGCAAATAACCCTATTTACAATAGGTAAAAACATCATAAACAATAATTGAAAAATAATATGAGAATTTTAAATAAAAAAAAAAAAATTCTAAATCAACTGAAATTTTAACCCAATATGAAACTAGTCCTCTGGAATCTTCTAGTAAAAGCTTAGTTTGATCCAACAGTTGGATAAAAAATTATATTTGTTATTGTAAAACTATGCATTAGAAAAAATATGCTTCTAACTGCTAAAATTAAGTAGCTCATGAAATAGATGAATTAGACCTCTCTTGTAAATAGATTAAATTAACTAAGGTTTGATCATTACTTGTTGAAGATGTAATTTTTTTAAAATTTATTTTAATCCAAATATTCTGAATATGTCCATTGAATGTATCTATGAGTTTTTTTGTTCATAATTTTTTAATTGACCCATCTTCAATTTCTAATGGATCCTTTGATTTAGTTTTGATTGCATCATGTAGCTTCCAATCTCCACTGCTTTCTTTTACTGTTTTTCTTGCATTTGGCCCATGAAAATGACCTCGCAACACTTCCACGACATCATTTTGTTGTCACCAAGAAAATGATGGCATTCCCCGTCATTATACCATCTATGCTTCTACACCTTGCAACTCATCAGTACTGCCACTGGAAACTTTTAATGACATGGGTTCTCCCTCTGTTTATAGACTGCCACAGAATACTTGCTCCTCTCAGTGTTTTGACAAGGCCTAAATGGACAAATGCTGCAGTAGTAGGTTGGAGAACGAGCAATATAGTGAAGTTGGTGATGATGGGAGAAAACACGAAGACAATGATGCACTTATAGAAAACACTAATAAGAGTTTAGTGAGTGGGAAAGAAAGAATGGAAGGTGACAAGTAGAAGGTGCTCTTCATGGACCTCAAAACCGGAACATTATAGCATAAAGTTACAAGGAAGACCAAGTAATTAAAGAAGTTGCATGTTTGTCCACATTAAGTGTTTTATTTTTGGTTTAGCCAAAGGTTTTTAACGTTTCTTATATTTGTGTACATTTTATTTTACTTGTCTTCATTGTCGGGATTGAAGGTAAGAGCTGTAGATCGAGATGGTCCCATCGATTGAATCCGAAGATCAATAGAACAGCTTTTAAAAAAGAGGAAGAAGAAAGGCTAATGGCTGCTCATAAAGTTTATGGTAACAAACGGGCCTTGATTACTAGATTTTTCCCGGGAGGACTGATAATGCTGTCAAAAATCACTGGCATGTTGTAATTGTGATGTAGCCGGCAGGGCTGGTAGACATGTACGGTTTTGAGTATTTAAGTGATAATTTAATATTATTAAATAGGGATTTGGTTTAGATAGAATATATGATAGTCTAACAACTATTTTTAAGGATAATTATACAAGTTTAAGT
>Ga0307515_10017493_pt1 | contig 13051 bp, 1 predicted proteins | sample 17_EM_MG_FD_194513 | JGI IMG/M metagenome (GOLD analysis project Ga0307515, IMG submission 194513) | Populus trichocarpa ectomycorrhiza microbial communities from riparian zone in the Pacific Northwest, United States - 17_EM | ecosystem: Host-associated > Plants > Roots > Unclassified | place...
TTTAGTACTCGCTTATAAATACACTACCCTTTTAAAGACGATATTATTTAGAGGCCCTATTTACGTAAAGACTCTAAATAAGAGTTCTGCGAGTTACGTAGCATTAATTATCTTACGCACTAGATAGTAGCGTACTAGCTTTATAAAATAGTCTATAAGGATAAGGACGGAGTTATACTCTACGATATTAGGAGTCTTAAACTCTAGAAATTCTATAATAAAGTTAAGTAAATAATACCGGTAGGCTTAGATGGGGACTTAAAGAGGCTATAGCTTACTATAGGGTTTATAGCGGCGCGATTTAGAGTGTTAGTAGGTATTATAATTATCTAGGTATTTGCGGAGGTCCTAAGTAAGGCCGTTCTAAGTATACTTTTACGCGATTACCTTAAAGGTATAGTTAAAACTATAGTAACCGCCTATAGGATCGTCATAATTCCGCTTAAGGATCTCCTATTATAGTAGTATGCAATTTAGCACCTAGACCTTATTATTTTACCTTAAAAGTCCTTAATTATTAAGGGTGTAGTCCTTATTACTAGTAGGAACTCGTTCCTAAGTTAACTAATTATATATAGAGCGTATAAAGGTGTCCCTTTTTTATACTCCATAAATAAAATTAATTAGTGACTTAGGGGGTTATTCCGTAAACGCAGTTTTAGCTAAAGTAGCTACTACTACCTCTTACCGTAGCACGAGACTTTGCGTAAAGTTAGTGTTAGTAAAGTAATATATAATGTGTAGGTAACTTACTAAGTTATTATAGGGGACCGTAGCCTAGGCTAAGGGGTCTTCTCTAGTGTTAAGCGCTATTAGGTTAGTTAAAGTAGTCTTAAAGAGAATAGTAGGACGCTCTAGTTCGCCGGCGCTAAGTTCATAAGGGTCGCTTATATACTACACGCATGCTACTTACTAGTTTAGTATAGTAGTACTAGGGCCGCCCATTAAGCCTATAACCTATAACTTTTACTATAATATAGGCAGTATAGTATTAAGGATTATCCTCTTACTACTATCTTTAAAGCCTTTAGTATAATTTAGGCGCTAAAATAGTATATTAGCGGGATTTACTTTACCTAGCTTATATTTAATTTTAAAATTAAACTTAGCTAGTTTCTTAATATACTAGGCCTAGTAAGTAGATAAGCTCTTAGTGGTTATAAAGTACCTAAGATTGTTATAATCGCAGAGTATACGCGTTACATACGCGGCGTATTTAAGGTAATAGCGCCACGTCTTAAAGTACTGCACTATAGTAAGTAGTTTTTTATTATACGTATTATACCATACTTTTAGGCTAGTAAGCTTTTAACTATAATAAGCAATTAGGTGCTGGTGGAGTTAATATTCCTACCCTAAAGGCTGTAGAAGTATACCGCTATAGGTATAGTTAGAAGCGTTAGTAATTACTATTAGGAGTAGATTAGGGTTAAAGTAATAAAGTAAAGGAGCCTGTATAAATGCAGCGCGTAGCTTATAAAACGCCTACTATATATTATTAGGCTAGAACTAAGGTTAATACTATTTAGTAGGCCCTTTTAACTTGCACTTCTACTTCTTCTCCCTATTTAATATTAGGTCGCGATATACCTATATAAGATATACATATAGGGGGTATATAGTATTTAAGTAGTTCTAGATAAATCGCCTATAGAAGTTGGCAAAGCTAAGGAAGACCTAGATGTCCCTATAGGACTTAGGCTTAGGTCATTCCTTAATAGCTTTTACGCGGTTAGGGTCTATTATAATACCCCTAAGGGTAATAATAAAGCCTAGGAACTTAACGTTCTTAGTATAAAAGATATATTTTAATAGTTTAGCGTATAGGCCCTAAGCGCGGAGTTATCGCAGTACCTACTTAACGTGCTTAATATACTTATCCTCGTTATTTAAGTAGATAAGAATATTATCTAGGTAAATTACGTAAATAGTATTTACTAGGGTTTTTAAAGCTTTATAAATATAGCTATAGAATATTATAGGGGCGTTAGTAAGACTAAAGGGCATTATTAAGTACTTAAAGTAACTATAGCGTGTCTTAAATACGGTCTTCTATTTATTTCCCTTTTTAATATAAATTTTATAGTACGCATTATAAAGATCTAACTTTGTAAATATCTTTATATAGCTAAGCCTATTAAAGAGTTCGCCGACTAGCGGTAGGGTATACCGATTTTTAATTGTAATCTTATTTAGGCGTCTATAGTTAACGTATAGCCGTATTATACTATCTAGTTTTAGTATAAAGAGGATGGGCGCTCTAGTAGGCAACTTACTAGGCCTAATCCAGCCCCTTTTAAGAGTACTGTCTAGGTACTCTTATAAGATCTATAACTCCCTCCACAAGAGGCCACAGAGGGGCATTTACAGTAGCGCCTTACCTTCCCCTAAGTCGATTACATAGTCGTACTTAGAGCCCCATAATAGTATACTTACTAGCTTATTAGAGAAGATATTAATTTCCTCTTTATATATATCTAGTAAGCTAAGGGCTATAGAGGTTAAAGCGATTATTATATAGTAGTGTGTTTCTAGGAGCTAGTAGAGAGAAGGGTGCGGTTAATATACGTTTTATAGGTATACTTATACTAAGAGTGCATATAGCTCTACTATAGTATACTTAATAGTTTTAGGGTTTTAATTACCTCTCCCTTATGTATAGGTAATCTACGTTAGCACTAGAGCGTCTCTATAAGTACTCGCTGCTAGTAATAATAGGTTCTCTACTATATTTATAACTAGTATCTTTATGTCTGGAGGGTCTATACGAGTACTCACTGCTAGTAATAATAAGTCCTCTATTATATTTATAACCAGCGTAAAGAAGAAGTCTTTTAGCTATAGTAAATAGACTATTTCGCTAGCCTTAATATCTACTAGAAGAGCGTTAAAGGTAACTATTTAGAGGTGTTTAGGGTTTAAAGTACCCTAGATAAACTATCTAGAATAGAAGCTAATTAATAGATCTGCTTTCGCGAGCTAATCCTATCTAAAAACTATATTATAACTATTAAATAAGCCGCTCTAAAAGGTCTGCGGGCTAATAGTGCAAGGGGTACACTAGGAGTCGCTAGTAGTAACTATTAGATTATAAGTATTCTAGATTATTATCTGGTTGCTATTAAGGAAACGTATAATAGGTTTACGTAAACGTAGCGCGTAGCGTATAGATAGGTTAAACCTATAGACAATATCTTAATTAATAAGGTTAATTTAGTACCTATTATTGTATAAAATATATAGGCGGACTTTACCCTAGGGCGTATTTATTATAATATATACTATAATTATAAGGGATATTATTGCGGTCACTTTGGGTTGCCCTTAAGATAACCCCTAAACGCCCCTTAGAGAGTTACCGGTTACGTACTAGAGGTATATACCCGTAATATATAGTCTCCACAATCTTAAAGGCCTTACCTCCTTAAGGATTTATCTCTCTTACTAATCTATTCTATTCCATAATTATATTTTTATAGCCCCCTATCTATAAGATCCTCTTATATTTAAATCCTTTCTACTTCTTTTTAGAAGGGTAGTTGGCTTTAAGGACTAGATTATTTGTTTATATCTTTTATTTATAACTATTATTCTCCCTTAAAAATCTCGTAATAACTTAAATGGAAACTCTACGGGCACCTTATAGAAAGGTCTCTCTAATAGCGAGAAATTGCGATAATATAACCCTTTAGGTAAGACGGCTAAATAAACCCTAATACCTAGATGCTCTAGGAGCTTAAAGACTCTTATACACCTATAGTTACCGCTAAGGAAAACGCAGATACCCTCTATAACGGTTATAACGCTACTAGAAAGCAACTAGAACCCCTTTAGCCCTACTTAGGCCAATTAAAAGATTAAGCGCTAGAGGTAACTTTAAAATCTTCCTTTAAGCTAAAAATGCTAGAGGAATATATTAACGTATTTAACTAGGGAACTAACTAGAACCCTCCTAGAAGACCACCGGCCTATAATTAGTATAGTGGCGGTATATAGACTACTTATAAGCTAAGTAGGCCTACCCCTTTAGGTAATCTAAACTAACTACTAACTTAAGACCTAAGTCTCGTTAGGAAGCCTATACTAGCTACTAGTACTAACACTACCTTTATAGTAGGAGCTTCCCTAGGCCCAAGTTTGGAAGGTTAAGAGCCCTATACTAATCTTCTTTAAGGCGGATATTAGGAAGCTATTATAAGGCTCTTAAAAGCCATATAGAAGGAAGCCACTAATAAATATATTAAAACCCTTTAAGGGTAAATCTATATCTAGTAGGGTTTAATCTAAGCTAGGTAAATTCTTTTATAACTTAGTTAAGGCTAAGGGCTTTCTAGGGGCTACTTAGTACCCTCTTAAGGAGGTATGGAAGACTTAGAGAGTTATCTATACTATAAATAGAAAAAGGATATAGACTAATTAGCTAAGGCCTTTAGTAGTTTAGAACTCCGCCATAGACCTAACGCCTAGTAGTTGGACGATTGGGTTTATAAGGTAGATAACTTCTTTAAAATGCTAATAATATAAGATAATACTAAAGAGCGTATACGCTGGATTATTAGTAAGATTAAAGACTAAGTACTAAACTAGATTATACTTAATTAGCTTAATAAAAAGCAAATTACTATATAGCTATAGCTGTAAACCTTTCTAAAGAAATGGACTTAAGATCTATATATTATATAATATAATAATATAGAGCTATTTTAGAATGGGATACAGCTTAACCGCCATAACTTCCGCTAGTTTATAAACTTTATAGAAACTTATGCTTAATAGGTAGATTTAAAGCCCTTTAAAAATAAGGACGGTAGCATTTATAAGAAGAAGAAAATTGGGTTTATCTAGGCTAAGGTTAAGCTAGTAATTTGTAATAAAATAAAGCGCGTAGGAGCCCTATTGCGGATTACTATATATACGGATTTTAAATAAGTAGTTCTAAATACTAAAGACGCGGTAAGGAACTAGACCTCTTTTAGTAGAAAGCTAGGGGGTTACTAAAAGCGCGGGCACTCTAGTAGTAATATAGGGCAGACTTAACCTTTAAAAAAAAGCCGTTCTTAAAGAGAACTTTAAAAGGGTTAAAGTTAAGAGCCTTAAATAACGGGAAAGACTTCTAGGGTTAACCTAATACCTATTTAGCACCTTTACGGGAATACTTTAAAAAGTTAAAAGAAAACTCCAGAGGTAGATTCTATTAGAAAAATAAGTAGGGTAATAACCGCACTAATAATCTAAAAAAAGAAAAGCCCTAGTTATAGGCCTCTTCTAGCTAAAACTAGGGCAAGATATAAAAGAAGAGACTCTCTATATCGCTATTAAGCTAGAAAAAATACTCCCTATAGGTAAGATACGTTAGTTCTAAGTACTATATAATAGTGGCGCTGAAATTAATCTTATATAATATAATTTAGTAAAATAGTATAAACTTATCATATTATAAAGGTAGCGGAAACCTATTATAGGCTTCTTAGATGGGTATTAGATTAAACTATATAGTGCCTATAAGCCTATAGTGTTAGTAGCCGATATATATAACCGCACTAAAGTAGTTAACCCGCAACCCTTTTAGGCGGCTAACTTTATAAGTTATAACCTTATTCTTAGATACCCTTAGCTTACGGAAGTAGATTTTAAAATACGGTTTAAAACTAAAGCCTTTAAATAGTAGAATAATATATATTTAAAAGGGTATATATTACTAATAAGCCTAAAGGACATCCTAGAGAATATAGCCCTAGGTAAAATAGTATACGCTCTATACCTAAAGGAGTATTAGATTTAACCCCTATTTAATAGCAAGATGGGTATAAAGCCTAGTATAGGTAATAACCCCTCCGTAATGAAGACCCTATAGGAAACTGCTAAATAGGTTGCGAAGATATTATAGGGATGCGGCGATCTTAAGGATCTTATAAGATACTTTAACCGCTATAGGTTACTCTGGCTTAAGTAATATACAGAGAATATACTATAGTACCTTAAACGCTATATTAAAGAATTCCCTACCCTTTACTAGTTACTATATAAAACGGTGTAATATACGGTAGTAACTATATATAAGTACCCACTATAGCGTATAACGCTGCCCGTAAGTATTTTAAGGGAGCTTTAAACCCTACCTAATAATAATATAGAGGATAAACGCGACCCTAATTTATTAAATATTTTAGTAGGCCTAAGGGACTTACTAGGGTATTTTTAGGTAGGAGAGCTAAAGTCCTACCGCAGAACTCGGAGTATAATTATATAATTAATCTAGAAAAAGGTAAATAACTACTAAATTTTCCTATCTATAACCTCTCGTGTAAAGAGCTTAAGATCCTATAGGAGTACCTTAATGGCTTACTAGAAAAGGGATAGATTTGGCTTAGTAAGTTACCGGTAGGCGCGCTAATTTTCTTTATTCTAAAACTAGATAGAACTATAAGGATATATATAGACTATCGCGGTCTTAATAAGATTATAATTAAGAACTGTTACCTACTACCACTAGTTAGTAAAATGCTGGATTAACTATCTAGGGCAAAGATCTTTATAAAGTTAAATCTATAAGACGCCTATTATAGGCTCTATATTAAAGAAGGGAATAAATAAAAGACCGCTTTTAAGACCTAATATAGCCACTTTAAGTATCTAGTAATGCCTTTTAGGCTAGCTAATACACCTATAATATTCTAATTATATATCTACAGAGCCTTAGGGGGACTAGTTAACCGTATATATGTTATCTATTTAAATAGCATCCTAATCTACTTAGAAGATAAGAATTAGTATAAGTAACGCGTCCGCAAAGTACTAGAACGTTTAGACAATTAGAGCCTCTACGCTAAGGCGTTAAAGTATATCTTTAATACTAAGTAGGTTAAGTTCTTAGGTTATATTATAACGCCTATAGGTATAGTTATAGACTTAGTATAGGTGCAGATAATTTAGGAGTAGCTAGAGCTAGAGAGCTATTAGGATGTTTAAGTATTTCTAGGCTTTACTGATTTCTATAAGCGCTTTATTTATAACTACTTAGACATCGCCTAATACCTATCTAACTATATTATAGAAGCTTTTTAAGACCTAACCTAAGGAGTAAAAAGCTTAAAGGCGGTAAGGAAGAAAACTAAAAAGGAACTAACTAAATAGTATAAACTATGGTTATGGCCTAAAAGGGTTTAAAAGGCCTTTTAGGAACTTCACGTAAAGTTTATAGAAGCTTTATTACTACAGCATTTTAACCTAGATTAGCTATTAATAATAATTACTAATATATTAAATTTTGCCCTTATTAGTATCCTGTTATAACCTAATAGGTATTTAGACGCTACCTAGCTCTACTAAAGACTAGTAATATTCTATAGTAGAAAATTCTAGGGGCCTAAAGTTAGGTATTATACCCACGATAAGAAACTACTAGCTATAGTTAACTGCTTTAAATAGTAGTAACATTACCTTAAGCACGCGAGCTATACTACTTGTGTACTCTTAGATTATTATAATTTACGCTACTTTATAACTATAAAGGAGCTTATACCTTAATAAGCTAAATAGGTAGAGGAGCTCGCGCGATTTAATTTTAAGATTAAATATAAGCTAGGGGAAAATAACCCTGCTAATAGACCGTTATAACGGCTAGACTATACTAAAGGCTTTAAAACAGGAGAAGGAAAATAGATAATAAATATCTTACTCCCTATATTATAGAATAAGCTCCGGGTATAGGATGCTTAAGTACCTATAGCTCTATATACTAAGTTTTAGACAGTATAAGCCCTATTAGTTTCTACTAACGTTTTAGCTAGTACCCAGTTTATTGCCAATAAGGGTCTAAATATACCTAGATAGGACGTCCCTAATATATTCTCGGAACCTAATAATATACTATCTCTAATTGCTAAGCTATCCCCTTAACTAATAGCGAAGCTATAAAGCAATTGGAACTCGGAGCCCTATAATAACTAAAGGACTTTAACCTTATAGCAGCCTTCCTAATATATACGCATTAAAGAATTATAAGATCTATAGTACCATCTAGTCTTATACTTAGAGTAGTATAGGACAAAATAGCTTTTACCTAAAAACTATCTAAAAGGTTAACGGATTTTATCTATAAGGTATAATAGAGGTCGCTTTCTATACTATCCTTAATGCGGAAGTAGACCGGAAACGTAACGGAAAGGAAGCTGCTAGGCGCTACTATTGGGAACTAGACCCGATAGGCCTATTACGTAGAGGTAGTAAGGTTTAGGTACTATAAGAAGTAAATCTACGACAGAAGATTCTTATAAGGAATTATAATAATCCCCTAGGCGGCCACTATAGTTAAGTAAAAATAGTAGAATTACTTTAGCGCAAATATTATTAGCTAAGGCTTAATTAGGAAGTAAAGAAGTATATTAGCTATTATAAGAAGTGCTAAGTATATAAGATCCGCAGGCATAAGCTATAGGGTCTACTTAAATTAGTTCACCCTACTAGTAAGCTATAGTAATATTACGCTATAGACTTTATTACGGATCTCCCGCTATTTAAAGATAACTAAGGATAAATATATAATTTAGTTCTTATACTTATTAATAGGTTTTTAAAGTACGTTTAATATCTTTCTATTAATAAGATGATTAATATATAAAAGCTTGCTAACCTAATTAAGGAGAAATGCTTTCTTAAAGTAGATTAGCTATACTCTATTATTATAAATAGGGGTAGCGTCTTTATAAGCTAATACTGGTCGGACCTATACTTCTATTTAAAGATAGACTATTATTATAGTACGGCTTTTTATCTATATATGGACGGATAAATAGAACGCCAGAACTAGGAACTGGAGTCTTACCTATAAATGTATTTAAACTACTAGTAAGACAATTAGTATGAGCTACTTTTGTACGCGGAGTACGCTTATAATTTAAAGCAATATTTGTTATATTGGTTTGCACCAATCTAGATTACCTATAGCGTTTAATAGTATACCTAATAATTACTAGTTAAGGCCGTATAATTAGTTATAGGATCCTATCGGGAAGTCTAAAGATATCTACTAAAGAGTATAAGGATACCTTTAGAAATAGGAGGAGCAATAAAAGTATGCGAAGTAGAGCCTATAAGATGCCTAAGAGTAGTAAAGACTTTAGTACAACCGTAAGCACTAGGATAAGCATTTTGGAGTAAGCGATAAGGTTCTATTATATTTAACAAATATTAAAACCCATTAACTATTAAAGAAACTTAATATAAGATACCTAGGTCCCTTCTAAATTAAGAAATAAATTAATAAGCTAGCCTACTATCTCTAGCTACCCATCTATGGCCTATATATATTTAGTGTTTTATATAAACTTACTAGAGCTATAGTATAGACTACCACTAGAAAAGAATTTCCGTTTAGGCCCAATTAAACACCCTAAGGTGGTAGGCGAGCGGTATAAGGTTAGAGCTATATTATACTATAAGTTTATTAAGAATAAGCTTTAATATAAATTTAAATAGCTAGGCTAGCCCGCTAAGGACTCTATATAGGAACTAAAGGATTACCTTAATTATTATAAAGATATTCTAAAAGAATATTAAGACTAAGGTCTATAATCTATAAATTGCAGAAAGCGCTTTAATATTATAGTGTTATCGCGACCTATAAAAAAAGCTTACGAAAAGAGTAAATAGGTTAAATTGGATATAGAATAGACAAGCTCTAGAAACTATAAGGATTAGGGCTACAGCCTAAGGCAGGACTAGTCCTTAGCCTTTTACGTATATAGCATAGAGTTAATAGGGCATTTTGCTAGAATTGCATTCCTATTTATTAATCTATACTAGGAATACTATTCCTAGGGCTCCTAAGCCCTTTCTAAAAGCCTTTTAAGGCCTTTCTAAGCACCTAATTAAGGTCCTTAATTGCTACTATATATAAGAATAAATCCTAAATACCTAATCTAAAAAGCCACTATGCTTTATCCTTAGGAGTAGGATTAGTATCTATTAGCCCTCTAAGGGATAGCTAATAAGAATAAGATCTAGAACCCTTAGTAAGGGTATAGGTAGGCATAAAAATAGGGGTAGGACGATAAGGTGTAGCTAGAGTAGAGACTCTTAAACGCTTAATACTAATATTAGGTCTAAACCAATACTAATAAAGCTCTTAGGGAGTAAACTTATAGTTAATAAAGATACGCTTAAGCCCAGAATAAATAGAGACGTTAGCTGGCTGGTATAGTCTAGAACTACTGAGACCTTACTATAGTAACTGTTAGTTACCTATTTATTAGGTACCTAAAGGGTAACCTACCTAATACCGCATCACATTACACTCTTTTAAAACTTAATATATATGCGCAAACTCCTTTTTATAGTAAATAGAAACCATCTTCTTATTACCCCTATCCCTTACCCTATCCTTAGTATACTAACCTTACTCTTATATTAGGCGTTACTAGCTAGCTTACTAAAAATTATAGGCGGTATAGATGGCTGTAGTATAGTCTTAAATTTAACTAAGTTGTTTAGCATTTGCGCTGGAATGAGAAAGAGCTTAAGTAATGTAGTAGTTAAGAATATTAAAAGAACGTCGCTACTTAGGCCTAGGCTATTAAAGTTTAAAGTTAGTAATAGAAGCCTATTAAGAATAGAAAAGCTTACCTTAATATAACTGCCGCTCTTAATATGTATGCATTAATTATAAGGACTAAAGGTATTAGATTTAATATAGTGCGTCTTATTATAAGCCTCCAGAATCCTATTATTAGATTTCTTATAGGCCCTTAGTAATTAAGGAGCTTGCTTCTCTTATGGTTAAAAAGGCCACTATATAAAGGATTGCCTAATAAACGTAAAAGCGGACGAGGTTTTACTAATCCAGAAAAATAGCACGGAGTTAGAAAAAGAAAAACTCTAGAGGAAGACTCCTTTTTAGGGTTAAAAGGGATTAATATATTAGATGTTAATCTAGGTCGGCTAGTTGGTAAAAGAAGCTATACTATTCCTTATACTTTATTCCGTAATAAATACCAAGTTTTAACCTCTACTTTAGCTAACTCTAGAGTAAATGCCTTTACCTTAATAGATACCCAGTATGCCGTAAACCTAGCTAACTTTCTAAATATACCTATTAAAGAACTACCTAAACTAATTCCTATTTATGGGTATAACGGGCAAATAGAACCACCTATTATAACTATCTTATAGATTTACCTCCGTGTTAACAGATAAAGGTAGTATAATATCCCCTTCCTTATTATAGACCTAGATAGCTATAATATAATTATAAGGCGAAAATGGCTAGCCTATTTAGGCTTATAGCTTAATATATAGAGTAGGCGGCTTATTTAACCTAAAACCCTACCCCTAACCCCTTCCTTTATAAAAGAAATTAGCATTATAATAGAAAACCTTATACGGCCCTAGATTAATACTATTTACTAGGCTAATACTATACGTAGAGACTAGGCCTTTAAGAAAGATATATAGCTTAATTTATAATAGATCCGTATACTATATTACCCCTAGACTACCTATATTACACTACCTGCATTAAAGACCTAGAAAGTTAGTAATGACCTAAAAAAGCCCCCTATAGAGAGCTTAGGCCCTATACAGCTATAAAGAATAGTAAGGAATGTTAGACGTTATACTAAACTAATAAATTAGAGGGATAACCTATGGAAGATAGAATAGGAGCTAAGAAAGGGTATAAATCCTAAACCGTAAAATACGGTCTAGAAAACGGCTGTAAGAAAACTAGCGGACCTCCTACCAGTTAATGTCTACTATATTAGTGCCGTAGGATTCTACTAGAACTTAGTTTAGCCTAATATTATCGCCTTTATAACAAGCTTATACAAAATTAATTAAATAATTAAGGAAAAGGGAAGTAAGCTTATAGATAAGGAACTAGTAGAATAAAAGCTGCCCTATTAATACTAGAAATTTAGGGACGTATTTTCTAAAGCAGTATCTAATATACTCCTACCTTAATAACTATATAACTATAAGATCGAGATTAAGCAGGGCAAGAAAAACACCCTTAGCTTTAGCCCCCTCTATAAGCAGTTTATTACCAAATTATAGGCCATAAAGTAGTATCTTATTAATAACCTAAATAAAGGCTTTATTAAGCCTAGCTAAGCCCCTTTTACCTTACCTATTCTCTTTATTAAAAAGCTAAATAGAGGACTCCACTTTTATATTAACTACTATAAGCTAAATAATATAACCCGCAAGAACCGCTATCCGCTACCCCTACTTAATAAGACTCTAGCCTAAATAAGTAGAGCTAAGGTCTTTATAAAGCTTAATATCCGCCAGGCCTTTTACCAAATTAAAATAAACCCTAGGTCTAAAAATCTTACTATATTTTAAACCCGTTATAAAACGTATAAATATAAGGTATTTCCTTTTAGACTAACTAACGGACTACTATATACTAGCGGTATATAAATAATATACTCTTTAACTACCTTAATAACTTCTATACAGCCTATTTAGATAATATTATAATCTACTCTAAGAATAAGCTAGAATACAAAAAGCACGTCTATAAAGTCCTATAATAGCTCCGCGAGGCTAGCCTCTAGGTTAATATTAAGAAGTTAGAGTTCAGTATTAAGCGTATAAAGTACCTAGGTTTTATTATTAGTATAAATAGAATTAAAACTAACCTAGAGAAAATATCCGTAATTAACTAATAATAATTCATTGCTTAACGTCTAATTTAGATCCCTATTGGGCTTACGCGGACTACTCCTTATATATATATAGGGAGAAAACTCTATATAAGAAAACCCCGTAATCTATCTCCCTGCCTTTTAGAACTCGCCTATAAGGCGCCTGCGAGTTATCTATAGTACTTCTACTACCTTACTTTTTAACCTTTTTAGAAACCACTGCTGCCGTAATAAGCCTACGGACGCGCTAGTATTTTAAACTTTACCCTACTACTATAGAGTTATTAGGGGGCGCCCGTTGCTCGCCCCCTACCCTTTATTACTATTTCCTTTACAACCTAGAACTGGTTTAGTACATTTTAGCTAATAAGCCACTAGGTAACCGCCTTAAGGCCTTTTTATTT
>Ga0307515_10017494_pt1 | contig 13051 bp, 13 predicted proteins | sample 17_EM_MG_FD_194513 | JGI IMG/M metagenome (GOLD analysis project Ga0307515, IMG submission 194513) | Populus trichocarpa ectomycorrhiza microbial communities from riparian zone in the Pacific Northwest, United States - 17_EM | ecosystem: Host-associated > Plants > Roots > Unclassified | place...
ACTCCCGTCGCCGAGTTGGCGCTTCCGGTCGCCGAGCCGGTCAGCCGAAAGCCCACGGGCACACCGGAACGGCCAACACACTGCCCCGAACGGCCAACACGATGCCCGGAGTGGCCAACACGACAGCGGAGTCAGTTCACGCAGCCGGCGGCCGTCGAGGTCGCCGGCTGCTTCTGCGTGGTGCCCGGCGTGGGCGTCGAGGTGCCGGTCGCGGCGACCGGGCGGACGCCGATCGACGCGGCGTCACCGGAGGCCTGCACCGCCGGGGTGCTGATCGCCGTGTGGACGAACTGCTGGACCTGCGCCGGGTCGACCTTCACCGCGTCGCCGTCGGACGGCGTCTGCAGCGAAAGGCTCTGCACCGGGATCGTGGCGAACCCGATCGCGCCCGATGTCATCCCCCGCAGCTGCTGGGCGAAGCTCAGGACGTCCCAGCCCTTGTCCAGTACCACGGCGCCCTGCACCGCGCCGACCAGCGCGTTCAGCTTCGACGGGTCCGTGAACGTGCCGGCGTTGAGGACGTTCTTCGCCATCCCGGACAGGAACGCCTGCTGCCGCGCGATCCGGTCGAGGTCGCCGTTGAGCAGGCCGTGGCGCTGCCGGACGAACGCGAGCGCCTGGGCGCCGGTCAGCGTCTGCGGCCCGGCCGGGAAGTCCGCGCCGGAGTAGCTGTCGTGCACCGGTGCCTTGAGGCAGACCTCGACGCCGCCGACCGCCTGCGAGAGCGCGTCGAACCCGGCGAGGTTGATCGCCGCGTAGTGGTTGATCGTCAGGCCGGTGAACTTCTCGACCGTCTGGATCGCCGTCTTCGCGCCGGCCTCGTTCGCCGCCACCTCCAGCTGCGGGCCGGAGAGCCCCTGGGCGCGCAACCCGGACATCGCGGCGTTCTTGCCGCGGCTGTACGCCGAGTTGATCTTGTGCTTGCCGTACCCGCCCGCGATGTCCACATAGGAGTCACGCGGGATCGAGATCGCCGTCGCGGCGGCCCCGCCGGCCGGGATGTGCACCACGATGATCGTGTCCGTGGTGTCCCCGCCGTCGTCGCCGCTGCCCGCGTGCAGGGCGTCGAGAACGTTCTGCGGCAACGGGTTGCCGTACGCGTCGGTCCGCGCGTCGATCCCGACGAGCAGGATGTTCTGGGCCACCTTGAGCGGTTCTCCCGCCGGCGCGTCCTCGGTGTCGATCTGCGCGGCGGGCGGGATGACGTCGGCGGTGACGATGCCGTTGTCCAGCTTGCTCAGCTGCGACCACGCGTACCCGGTGGCCGCGAGCACCAGCGTCGACACGACGCCGAGCGCGACACGGCCGCCGATGCGGCGCCCCCGGGACGACAACAGCACGACAGGTTCCCCTTGCTTCCCTCGAAACGACTCCGACCCCTGTGTTCGAGGATCACCGCGTTAGCTGGGAATTACCTGAGAAACTTGTTGAAAGCTTGTGACGCTGCCCGATCGGCCGATCAAGAACGAGCCGATCGGCCGATTTCGCAACGGACCGTGCCGAGGCGAGCACGGGAAAGTGCTGTGGCGCCTGACACAGCTGTCCCGGCTATCGGGTCAGCGCGGCATCCTGCGCCAGATCGCGCGCGGCAGCAAGCGCATCCCGAAGAAGACCGGACGGAGTACTCCCGGCACCCAGACGACCCCGCGCCCACGGCGCAGCGCGGCGACCGTCGCGTCGGCGACCTGGTCCGGGGTGCTCGAGAACGGCGCCGGGGACATGCCTTCGGTCATCCGCCCGATCACGAAGCCCGGGCGGACCAGCAGCAGGTGGACGCCGGAGCCGTGGAGCGCGTCGGCGAGGCCGCTCGCGAAGCCGTCGAGGCCGGCCTTCGCCGAGCCGTAGACGTAGTTCGCGCGACGCACCCGCACCCCGGCCACCGAGGAGAACACGACGAGACTGCCGTGACCCTGCGCGCGCAGCAGGTTCGCGGCGTGGGTCAGGACGCCGACCTGGGCGACGTAGTCGGTGTGGACGATCGCGGCGGCGTGGACGGCGTCCGCCTCCGCACGCTCCTGGTCGCCGAGGATGCCGAAGGCGAGCACGACGACGTCCAGCGACCCGTGGTCGGCCACGACCTTCTCCAGGAACGCGCCGTGTGCGGCCAGGTCGTCGGCGTCGAAGTCGGCCGTTTCGACCGTTTCGGCGCCCGCCTCGCGCAGCGCGGCAACCTCCCCGGCGAGGTCGGCGCCCGGCCGCGCGGCCAGCACGAACCGCCGCACATCTCCGTTGACCAGGCGTTTCGCCACGGCCAGCCCGATCTCACTGCGTCCGCCGAGCACCAGCACCGTTCCGCTCACCCCGGCAGTCTCCCAGCCCGGCCGCGGGCCGCGCGCGGCAGGTCGGTGCACGAAATGCAACTTTGCATGACGTGCAAGATCTCGCTACGGTGATGGCATGCCCCCTCCCACCGGCCTGCGCGAGCGCAAGAAGTACGAAACGCACCGCGCGCTGGCCGTCGCCGCCGTCGAGCTCGTCGCCGAGCGTGGTCTCGACGCCGTCACGGTGGAGGACATCGCGGCCGCGGCCGACGTCTCGGTCCGCACCTTCTTCAACTACTTCGCGTCCAAAGAGGACGCGGTGGTGATCGCGTACCCGGACTACCTCGAGCGCACCGAACGCGCCATCGAGCGGTTCCTCGCCCAACCGGCCGAAATGTCCACCTTGGACGCCCTGGTCGTCGTCATGCGCGAGGAGGTCGCCGACGTCGGGGAGAACCCGCGGGAGTGGCTGGCCCGGGTGACCGCGATCAAGCAGAACCCCGCCCTGTTCCACCGGGCGCTGACCATGAACGCCGCACAGGTCGAGCCGATGACCGCGGCGATCGCGCGGCGCGCCGGCTGCGACCCGGCCGACCTGTTTCCTTCGCTGCTGCTGGCCGTGGTCGGCGGCGCGATGAACGCCGCGATGCTGCGGTGGCGCGAGCGGGACGGCAAGAACACCACTGTCGCCGTTCTCTTCGACGAGGCCATGGCGAGCATCGCCGCCGGCTTGCCCGACCCGAAGCGGACCCGCTGACCCGGTCCGCGTCCGACACCCAGGGGGGACACCCATGTCCATGACCGCCGATCCGCCGGAAACGCAGACCGCCGGCCCGATGAGCCGACGGCAAGTGCTCGAAGCGATGTCCGGGCTGATGATGGGCATCTTCGTGGCCATCCTCGCCTCGACCGTCGTCGCCAACGCGCTGCCGCGGATCGTCAGCGAGCTGGGCGGCTCCCAGTCGTCCTACACCTGGGTGGTCACCACCGAGCTGCTGGCGATGACCGCGACCGTCCCGTTGTGGGGCAAGCTTTCCGACCTCTACAACAAGAAGCTGCTGATCCAGGTCTCGCTGGCGCTGTTCGTGGTCGGCTCGCTCGTGGCCGGGTTCGCCGGCAACATCGAGGTGCTGATCGCCAGCCGGGTCGCCCAGGGCATCGGCGGCGGCGGGCTCACCGCGCTCGCGCAGGTGATCATGGCCGCTATCGTCTCCCCGCGCGAACTCGGCAAGTTCTCCGGGATCTTCGGCGGCGTGTTCGCCGTCGGCACCGTCGCCGGCCCGCTGATCGGCGGCATCCTGGTCGACACGTCGTGGCTCGGCTGGCGCTGGTGCTTCTTCCTCGGTGTGCCGTTCGCTGTCGCCGCGATCCTGTTGCTGCAGCGGACGTTGAAGCTGCCGACGGTGAAACGGGACGTCAAGGTCGACTACCTCGGCGCGTTCCTCATCATGGCCGGGGTGTCCACGCTGCTCGTCTGGTCATCGCTCGCCGGGCACCAGTTCGCCTGGGGCTCCTGGCAGACCGCGGTGCTGGTGACCACCGGCCTGGTCGTGCTGGCGCTGGCCGTGTTCGTCGAATCGCGGGTGCGTGAGCCGATCCTGCCGCTGGGCCTGTTCCGCAACCGCACGATCACACTGACCACGGTGGCCAGCTTCCTGGTCGGTGTCGCGATGTTCGGCGGCACGGTGTTCCTGTCGCAGTACTTCCAGCTGGCGCTGGGAAAGTCGCCGACGGTGGCCGGGTTGATGAGCCTGCCGATGATCTTCGGCCTGCTCGTCTCCTCCACGGTGTCGGGCCAGCTGATCAGCCGGACCGGCAAGTGGAAGGCCCACCTGGTGCTCGGCGCGATCCTGCTGGCGGCCGGGCTCGGGCTGCTCGGCACGATCGACGCGCACACGAGCTTGCTCATGCTCAGCCTGTTCATGCTGGTGCTCGGCATCGGCGTCGGCATGCTGATGCAGAACCTGGTGCTGGTGGCGCAGAACGACGTCCCGGCGCACGACCTCGGCGCGGCCACGTCGACGCTGTCGTTCTTCCGCAGCCTCGGCGGCTCGATCGGGGTGAGCGCCCTCGGCGCGGTGCTCGCCGACCGCGTGACCGCGTTGATCACCGCGGGCCTCGGCCCGCTGCCGGGTGGCGACTCGGGCGCCGTCCCGAACCTGGCGACCCTGCCGGCGCCGGTGGCGAACGTGATCCGCGAGGCGTACGGGACGGCGACCAGCGACCTGTTCCTGATCGCCGCGCCGATCGCATTGCTCGTCGTCGTCGCGGTGGCGTTCCTCAAGCACCTGCCGCTCAAGACGCAGAGCGGCCTGGAGCGGCTGGCGGACGAGGAGCCCGCGGTGCGCTAGCTTGCCCGGGTGGACTTCGAAAGCGTCGTCGAGCGGCATCGCCGGGAGATCCAGGTGCACTGCTACCGGATGCTCGGCTCGCTCAGTGACGCCGAGGACCTCACGCAGGAGACGTTCCTGCGGGCGTGGAAGGGCCGCGACGGGTTCGAAGGCCACGCGAGCGTGCGCACCTGGCTCTACCGGATCGCGACGAACGCGTGCCTCGACGCGCTCGCCCGCCGGCCGCGGCGGGTGCTGCCGGACCAGCTGCGCCCGTCCGGGGAACCGGACGGGCCCCTCGCGGCGGCCGACCTGCCGTGGCTCGAGCCGTACCCGGACCGGCTGCTGGAGACCACCGCACCGGACGCCCTGGTCGTCGAGCGCGAGACCATCGAGCTGGCGTTCCTCGCCGCCGCGCAGTACCTGCCGCCGCGACAGCGGGCTGTACTGATGTTGCGGGATGTGCTCGGCTGGCCGGCGAAGGAGACGGCGTCGGTGCTGGAAACGACCGTCGCGTCGGCGAACAGCGCGCTCCAGCGGGCCCGGACGACGCTGCGTGAGCGGCTGCCCGCGCGCCGTGCCGAGTGGTCCGCGGGCGATCCGACGGCCGAGGAAGCCGCGCTGCTCAAGCGGTTCATCGCGGCGTACGAACAAGGTGACCCGAACGCGGTGGCGCGGCTGCTGCACGAGGACGCGCAGGCGATCATGCCGCCGTACACGCTGTGGTTCGGCTCGCGCGAACCGATCATCCGGGCGCTGTCGCTCAGCTTGGACCCCGCCGCGCCGACGTGCGTCGGCCGGTTCCGGATGCTGCCGATCCGCGCCAACCGCCAACCCGCCGTGGCGACGTACCTGCGTCGCCCCGGCGAAGACGGCTACCGCTGGTTCGGCGTGACGCTGCTGACCGTCGAACGCGGCCTGGTGGCGGCGATGGCGGCGTTCGAGCCCCCGTCGGCGGCGCCGTGGGGCCTGCCGGAAACCTGGCCGGCGGAGGGCTTCCCCGCGCCGGAGTGAGCCCGTCGGGAGAGCACGAACGCGGATCTCGCGCGCTTGGGCACGTGACTCGATCGTGGGGTCTCCGAGCGTGCCCGGAACGCCGCCGCAGGGCACGATCGCGGATCCTGCGCGGACTCCGGAAACGCCGGTGAATGGTGCGCGGACAATGCGTCACCCACACCAGGCAAAAGAAATGCCCGGGCAGGTGATTCCCACGGGAATCACCTGCCCGGGCACACACACTTCCGGAATTTCATTCTCCGGATTCGGTGTTTCGCTCTAGGCCGCCGGGAAGAGGTCACCGGGCGGCGGTCACGCCACTCGGTCCCGCTGGGGCGCCGTGCGCACCAGCCGGCGGCGTTCGACCGCGGTGGTGCCGCCGAAGACGCCGTGGTCCAGGCCGTTGTCGAGCGCGTAACCGAGGCACTCGGCGCGTACCGGGCAGCGACCGCACACCGCCTTCGCGTGGGACGTCTGCCGGGCGCCCGGACCGACCTCGGAGACCGGGAAGAACAGTTCCGGGTCCTCGTCCTTGCAGGCCGCGAGTTCCGCCCAGCCCGTCATCGTGGCTTCCATTTCCTTCGTTCACCTCCCTAGCTCTCTTGTTTTCCATTGTCATGGCGCGTCAACCGACTTGACCGGCGCGGGCGCGCGAGCGTATCCGCGTGGGTCAAGGGGGTTTTGGCGTCGGTCCCCGGCTCACCCTCCGGGCAACCAAGACTGCAACACGTGAGAGTACGCCTTTCTTCCGAGGATCTCGATGTCGATCACGTCACCCGATCGACGGCATCGGCCCCGGCGCGCCTCCTTGCACGCCTCCGCCCGGGCCTGGTTGCCGCGTCGGGTTTCCCGCTCCGGTAAAGACTTCCGGCTCGGCCGTGACGGGCCGGGCACCGGGACGCGCGGTCGCCGGCCAATGACCGGAAGTCACCGTTCGCGGGTGCGGCTCCGGCCGGAGCGGGGACGCGCGGCCCGGCGCCCTGGCGTCGGTCTCCGTGACTCATCCCGTCCGGGTACCCAAGATCGTCGAGCCAACCCGTCACTCGGTGTGACCCATGCGGCGCACCTCATTACTCCTATCGAGCAGTCTTGACCAAATCGTTACACGTAGCGGTCACCTCACCGCACCTGTTCCTGTGGAGGCGAGGGGTGGTGAGACGGCCGTGTGCGGTCGAGACGAGTTCGACGCGTTCTTTCGCGCCGACTTCCCGCCACTCGTGGCGTTCCTGTGCAAGGCCGGGTTCGAGGTCGAAACCGCCCGTGACGTCGCCGCCGAGGCGATGCTGCACGCACTGGAGGCGTGGCCGACCATCGAGGACCCGCGTGCCTGGGTCCGCCGCGTCGCGGGGAGGCTGCTCGACGCGCCGGACTCCGCCGCGCGCGTGGACTGGGCCCCGGTCGCCGACCCGCAGGACGACGAGAAGCTCGCCGCGCTGGTGGACCAGCACGGCGACCTCATCGAGCTGCTCGCGACGCTCCCCGGCCAGCAGCGGCTGGTCCTCACGTGGTCGCTCGACGGGTTCACCCCCACGGAGATCGCGAAGGCGCTCCGGGTCGCCCCGGCGACCGTCCGCTCCAATCTCCGCCACGTACGGGAGCGCCTCCGGCGCCACCGGGCCGCACCACCCGACGATCAGCGGGACAGGGGAAGGTGAGCTGAATGCCGGCAACCGAGTACGGGGATCGCGCGATCACCGAGCAGCTGCGGGGGGCCAACGCCGCGCTGCACGACTCGCTGCGCGTCGGCCTCGACGTGGAGGGCACCCTGCTGCGGGTCCGCAGCCGGGCGCTGGTCCGCGAGATAGCGGCGGCACAGCCCGCCGGGGAGTTCCCGCCCCACTGGCGCCGGCACGACGAGCCGGTGGCCGACGCGATCGCCGGCGACGACGCCGCGACCGCCCGGCTGCTCGCCACCATCCGGCCACTGGTGGTGCGCTACTGCCGGGCCCGCGTCGGCCGCAACGAACGGTCCTTCGCCTCGGCCGACGACGTCGCCCAGGAGGTCTGCCTCGCGGTGCTCACCGCGCTGCCGTCCTACCGCGACCAGGGCCGCCCGTTCCTCGCCTTCGTCTACGGCATCGCCCAGCACAAGGTCGCCGACGCGCACCGCGCCGCGGCCCGCAACCGGACCGACCCGGTGGCCGAGGTTCCCGACGGCGTCGCCGAAACCGCCGGCCCGGAGCAGCGCGCGCTGCAGTTCGAGCTCAACGAGCGGCTGACGCGGCTGTTGGAGATCCTGCCCGAGAAGCAGCGCGAGATCGTCGTGCTGCGGGTGGTCGTGGGCCTGTCCGCGGAGGAGACGGCCGGTGCGGTCGGCTCGACCCCGGGCGCGGTCCGCGTCGCCCAGCACCGCGCGCTGGCGCGGCTGCGGCGCCTGCTGACCGGCGACGAAGAGTAGTCAGTGTCGCGTGTCTGAGGTTTGTGGACAGCGGTCCGGCACTGCGCCCCAAGGCGGCCTTGGTTGCGTCTGACGCACCGACGAAGGCCGCCTTGGGTGTATGAGACGCACCGAAGGCCGCCTTGGGGCGGAACCGTCGCCGGAGCTTCAGCGGGCGAGCCCGTTCCAACATCAAACAACTTACGACGCGCGACATTAGCGGCCGACCCGGTCGAGCACGAACTCCGCGAGCGCCGCCGCGGGCTCCTCCATCGACTCCCGCGCCAGCAGCATGAACTCGATGTCGCCGGGCTCGGGCAGGCCGTCGAGCTCGACGAGGTCGGCCGGGACCAGGCTGCGCGCGTGCAGGGTGACGCCGAGCCCGGCCGCCGCCGCGGCCCGCAGGCCGGTGAGGCTCGAGGTCTGGCACGCGGCCCGCCACTCCAGGCCGGCGCGTTCGAGGCACTCCACCGCGAGCTGCCGCGTGATCGACGGCATCGGGTACTGCACCAGCGGCACCGGCTGGCCCGGCTCCAGCACGGTGGCCGCCGAGCCGATCCACACCAGCGGTTCCCGCCACAGCAGCCGGCCGTGGTGCGCGCCCGGACGGCGTTTGCCGAGAACGAGGTCCAGCTGCCCGGCCCGCAGCCGCTGCGCCAGGACGTCCGACAGCTCGACGGTCAGCTCGACGTCGACCAGCGGGTGGCTGCGGCGCAGCCGGCGCAGGATCTCCGGCAGCTCGCCGAGCGCGAAGTCCTCGGACACGCCGAAGCGGACGCGGCCGCGCAGCCCGGCCCCGCGGAAGTGCCGCTGCGCGCGCTCTTCGGTGTCCACAATGGTCTGTGCGAACCCCACCATCGCCTGCCCGCGCTCGGTGAGCTCGACGGTGTGGGTGTCCCGGGCGAACAGCGTCCCGCCCGCGTCCCGCTCCAGCCGCCGGACGTGCTGGCTGACGGTCGGCTGGCCGACGCCGAGCCGGCGCGCGGCCGCGGTGAAGCTGCGCGTCTCGGCGACGGCGAGGAACGTTCGGCACAACCGTGGGTCCAGCACCGGCACACTTTATCGCGATTCGCGATGACAGTCAGTCCGGTCATCGGGGTTCACAATGAACGCGGGGTCGCCGAGAATGGCAGTGGAAGGAGATCCATGTCCCGCTTGCGTCTCGACCCGTTCATCCTCGCCATCCTCGCCACCGTCGGCGTCGCCACGCTGCTGCCCGCCTCGGGCGCCGTGGCCAGTGGATTCGGTACCGCCACGACGATCGCCGTCGGGCTGCTGTTCTTCCTCTACGGTGCCCGGCTGTCCACGGAGGAGGCCCTCGAAGGGCTGCGGCACTGGCGGCTCCACTCGGTCGTGCTCGCCTCGACGTTCGTCCTGTTCCCGCTCCTCGGCCTGGCCATCGCGCTGCTGCCCGCGTCCGTGCTGCCGGCGCAGCTCGCCGCCGGTGTGCTGTTCCTGTCCGTGCTGCCCTCGACGGTGCAGTCCTCGATCGCGTTCACGTCGATCGCGCGGGGCAACGTCGCGGCCGCGATCTGCAGCGCGTCGCTGTCCAACCTGGCCGGGATCGTGCTGACGCCGCTCCTGGTGGCGCTGCTGCTGTCCGGTGACGGCGCCGGCGTCGACGGCTCGGCCGTGCTCGGGATCGTGCTGCAGCTGCTCGCGCCGTTCGTCGCGGGCCAGCTGGCGCGACGCTGGATCGGCGCCTGGATCACCCGGAACTCCGCGCCGCTCAAGCTGTTCGACCGCGGGTCGATCCTGCTGGTCGTCTACACGGCGTTCAGCGCGGGCATGACCGAAGGCATCTGGCACCGGCTCGACGTCGGTCACCTGCTGGTGCTGGCCGGGGTCTGCGTCGTAATGCTCGCGGCGGTGCTGTCGGCGACCGGCTGGGGCGCGAAGCTGCTCGGGTTCGCGCGCGCCGACCGGATCACCATCGTGTTCTGCGGGTCGAAGAAGAGCCTGGCCAGCGGCCTGCCGATGGCGACGGTGCTGTTCGGGCACGCGCAGGTCGGGCTGATCGTGCTGCCGCTCATGCTGTTCCACCAGCTGCAGCTGATCGTCTGCGCGACGATGGCGCGCCGCTACGCCCGCGACGCTTCGCCCGCCGAGGAACTCGTCGCCGCCTGAGGCTCCACTGTGGACAGTCCCGCTCAGCGGGAAACTCCTTGTGACACAGGTCATACCCGAATCCGGACTTCCCCGGCACTAGTGTTGATGCTCGTTGTGCGAGGGGGATCGTCATGGCCGGGGCTTTGTGCTGCCCGCGTCACCGTCCCCTGAGCCCGTATCCGGCAACGAGGGGATTTCCATGACAGGCAAGCAACTCCGAAGATCCGCCGCCACCGCCGTGACCGCGCTGGGCGTGCTCGCCCTGGCCGCGCCGCCGGCGCAGGCCGCCGAAACCACCGTTCCCTGCGACTCCGCCGCACTGGTCCAGGCGGTCGCCGCGGCCGGCGTCTCCGCGGCAGCGGACACGCTGTCCCTGACGCCGGACTGCGTCTACACGCTCACGGCCGTGGCCGACACCACCTGGGACGCGGGACTGCCCTCCGTCGAAGGAAAGCTGACCGTCCACGGCAACCACGCCACGATCCGCCGTGCTCCGGACGCGCCGCAGTTCCGGCTCATCTCCAACTGGGGCGACCTGACGCTCACCGACCTCACCCTCACCGGCGGCCACGCGCCGGACGGCACCGGCGTCGACTCCTACGGGGACGGGAAATCGGGCGAAGCCGGCGGCGCCATCCAGAACTGGGGCCCGCTGACCATCACCGGCAGTGTGTTCACCGGCAACACCTCCGGCGCGGGCGCACCCGGCCCCGCCGCCACCGCGACCACCCGCGCCGGGCGTGGCGGCGGCGGTGGCTTCGGCGGCGCGATCTCGTCCTACGGCAGCACACTGGTCCCGCTGGCCATCTCCGCCAGCACTGTCACCGGCAACTCCACGGGCCCCGGCGGCCCCGGCGGCGACGGCGTCGGCACGGCCACCGGCGGCCGGGGCGGCACCGGCGGCTTCGGTGGCGGTGTCGAGGTCATCCGGGGTACGACGCTGGCGATCACCGGCAGCACCATCACCGGCAACACCACCGGCGACGGCGGACGCGGCGGCGCCGGCGGCCCGGACGGCGGCGGCTCCGGAGACGGCGGGGGCGGGGGCGCCGGCGCGGGGCTGTTCGCCTCGACCGACCAGGGCACACCGCTGCACCCGGTCGTCACCGGTACGAAGATCACGGGCAACCACGGTGGCCGCGGCGGCGACGCCGGCGCCCCGGGGACCGGCGGGTACCTGGGCTGGGCCGGTTACGGCGGCCACGGCGGCGGGCTCAGCGTGTTCTACGACGTGCTCACGCTCGACGGCAGCGGTGTCAGCGACAACGCGGCGGGTGATCCGGGCGCGGGGTACTTCCCCTCCCCCGCACGGGGCGGCGGCGTCGACACGCTGAGCGCGCAGGTCACGCTGGTCAACGGCGCCGAGGTGACGGGCAACCGGCCGGACAACTGCTACTCGGTAGCCGACGTACCCGGCTGCGTGAACGACACACAGGCCACGGCCCGGCGCGCGGAACCGGCCCGCACCGGGGACGCCGACCTCGCCGCGGCGGTAAAGCGCGCCGCGGCGGCGGCTGCGCGGTGAGCGCGACCGCCTGAGCGGGACGGCGTGAGGTTCGGGCCCGGCCGGGCGTTCCAGGCCGGGCCCGGTGTCGCGGGTCTGAGGTTGGTTGAAAAGCGGCCGGGCAATGCGCCCCAAGGCGGCCTTGGTTGCGTCTGACGCACCGAAGGCCACATTGGGGCGCATTGCCGGGAGCGACGGGCGAGCCCGTTCCGCCCGACGCGCGACACCAGCCGTTTTCGCCTGGGGACAAAGAGGAATCCGCGCCGCGGCCGGGGTGACGTCCGTAGGATTCGCAACCGAAGGGCGGCGAACCACCCAAGGCGACACGCGTTGCGCACCGGGGGTCCGGGGGTTGCCCCCCGGGTAGATACCGCGGGCACCGGGAGCAAACCCGAAGGGTTTGCGACCAACGGGCCCGACTCGTGGGGCGGGCGGGGCTCGAACCCGCGGCCAAGGGATTATGAGTCCCCTGCTCTAACCAACTGAGCTACCGCCCCCGGCCCCGGCGCGCGCTGGCAGCACGGGGATTTGCTGATGCAAAGAAGACCCAGTTCGGTTCAAGTTATCACAGCGGCCATCCGAGCTGATCCGGTAGGCCAAACAGGTTGTCGTGGCTGCCGAACGGGGCACGCTCGTCTAGGTTGCAAGGACGTCGCCGCTGAACGGCCCGGCGGGAGGGTGACCGATGGCCACTGCGCTCCGAGCCACGCCGTCCCGGGCACTCCAGCTGGCACTGCTCGACGCCTTGACCGCCGGGGCCGGCCTCGGCTATCTCGCGCACCAGTACCGGGAGGCGCTCGTGGCGAACTCCGCGGCCATCGGCCTGAGCCTGCTGCTCCTGTTCGCCCTCGGGTACGCGGTCCGCGCGGCGGCACGGGTGCTGCTGCGCGCCGGCTCGCGCGTCGACGCCATCTTCGCCGAGGAACTGCGGGACAAGCCGTCGCCACGGCCCAGGTGACCTGAAGTCGTTGTCGGACAAGGGGTTTGCGGCGGATTCCGCGGCGCCGGTCAACTGCCACCGCCCGGCGGGGTGGTGGAGGTCGTGGGCGGCGGATCGGTGCACGGAGAAGTGGTGGTCGTGAGCGGCGGCATCGATGTCGTGGTCGGCGTGGTGGACAGCGTCGTCATCGTGGTCGGGGGCGGTGCCGCGGAACCGTATGCGGCGTAGGTGAACCAGATCTGGCCGAAGGTCTTCGGTGTCGTCTGACTGAACATCGCGCGCACCTGGAACGTGGTCGCCGTGGCCGAGCCCAGCACCGTTTGGTGCCTGTTTCCCCTGACGGGCCTCCCCTGGAGATCGCCCACCCAGGGTCGTTCCCGCCCCTCGCGCTGTTACGGGTGCGCTAGGGACTGTCCTGCGCAAGTCACGCTCGCGGTCTTCGCGCCCAGGCGGCCCATCGAGCGGTCTTGCAGGAAAGCGCTAGTCCACCAGCCAGCGAATGCCGTACGCGTAACCGAGCTGCGGGGCCACGAA
>Ga0307515_10017495_pt1 | contig 13050 bp, 9 predicted proteins | sample 17_EM_MG_FD_194513 | JGI IMG/M metagenome (GOLD analysis project Ga0307515, IMG submission 194513) | Populus trichocarpa ectomycorrhiza microbial communities from riparian zone in the Pacific Northwest, United States - 17_EM | ecosystem: Host-associated > Plants > Roots > Unclassified | place...
TAAAATTGCGTTTTATATATATATATATATATATATATATATATATATATATATATATATATATATATAAAAACATAAATATATTTAGTTAAAAAAAGATAAATATATATAATTAAATATATCTTTACTAAAATATTAAATTGATTTTTTATCATTTAAAAATATAAAGTGACATGTTCTACTATCTTCATTTTTACTATCCTGAAAGAGCACTTGAAACGCTATTAAAAATTAATTGTGGTTATACCATGCAACCACTTTTTTCATGACCAAACAGTATGATATAGGTGGTTTTTCACATGAAGTTAAAAGAAGAAGGGTAAATTGCTGCAAAAATTGTTTAAAGATGTTTCAAATAGTTTTTTTTTTTTTTTAAGAATGTTTGTTGCTCTAGCAAAATTATATATAGTATAACATATCAATGGAAAGATATAGAAAATAATGAAATTATTAGTAATTACCGGTGAGATAAAAAAATAACAAGAGAGGATAAAAAAAAACAAGGTAATTTTACACTTTAAATTAAACACCAAATTGGAGGGTTATGATCACCACCTTAGCATCTCACAAAGGTAAATTTTAAATCTGTCAGTCCTAATTATTCAATAGGTGGTCCAGTGATAAGAGTTTGAGATCAAAAAATTTATTCTCCATGTGATCTCATATTCGAGCCCTGTAATTGTCAATATTGATAGCCACTGAAGGTTTGTCTGGTCATTAACTTCAGGGTCTGTGAGGATTGGTCGAGGTACACGCAAGCTGACCCGGATGTCCTACATGAATAATTAAAAAAAAACTTAACACAAGTTTAAAATATTTAAATGTCAGTCCTGTAGTTTTCTATACCTTTCAATGCTGCTCCTAATCGACAGGATCAAGAAACATTTTGTTTTTACTATATTTATTAGATTTTTAAAAATGATATGTCATGCCATAATGTCATAATGGGTTGATATAACTTTTATATAATTTATTTTAAATTTAAATTAGATAAGAAAGTAAATTGATTTTTTTTCTCAATTCTATTTTTATTTTTTTTATTAGTCAAACGATTTACTTTTCAACCAATAATATAAAAAACCTATATATATATTTTTTTACAGATGGTTTGTTTCAAAAATATCTTAATTATTTTTTTCTTTAAAAAACCACAAGAGTAATGTTAGTAAAATATTGATTTTTTCTCCACAAAACAAACTCCCCTCTCATTGGCCAATTTCAAAAACTCAAAATCGCCAACCTGTCACAACTCCTGCCCTCCATTCAAATGTAAAAAAAACAAATCGTACACGGATCGCCAACGTGTCACTCACCGCTATAAAAAACCATAACCACCGCACCATACCTGTCAAATCCCGCTCTCTCTGAATTTTCATTTCCCTCTAAAAACGCAATCACCTTCAACAGATCTTAAAATCTTTTGGTTATTGAATCTGTGTAACAATGGAGGCAACAACAAAGGCAACGAAAGGTGCAGGAGGAAGGAGAGGAGGAGAACGAAAGAAGTCAGTTTCGAAGTCAACTAAAGCTGGTCTTCAGTTCCCTGTGGGTCGTATCGCTAGGTTCTTGAAGAAAGGTCGTTACGCTCAACGTGTTGGTTCTGGTGCTCCTATTTACATGGCTGCTGTTCTTGAATATCTCGCTGCTGAGGTAACAGTTGTGGTCTTTTACATCTTGTTTCTTTTCTTTAAAAACAAAAATGTCTTATAATTTACAACGTTTAAATATTTTGAGATCTTTTTTTTTTCCTTTGTTTATATCCTATTGCTCTTTAAATTTTGTATCTGGATTTTTATGGGGATTTAAAAAAAAAATAATCTCCTATTTTTTTTATTAATTAGTTAATTTTGATCCACAAAATAACCCCTTATTTCCCCCCCGATTAATCTGGGATTAGGATTTTTTGTTTAGTTTTTGTTTTGTTTCCTATTGTTTTTTATTTAGACCCTGATTTGATTTGATTTATATCTGTGTGTTTTAAGGTGTTGGAATTGGCCGGAAACGCAGCAAGAGACAACAAGAAAAACAGAATAAACCCAAGACACGTCTTGTTGGCTATAAGAAACGATGAAGAACTGGGAAAATTGCTGCAGGGCGTTACAATCGCAAGCGGAGGAGTGTTGCCTAACATTAACCCAGTTCTTTTACCCAAGAAAAGTGCAAGCAGTGAGAAATCTTCTGGATCCGAGCCCAAATCTCCTAAAAAGGCCTAAGCCATTGGCTCTTTGTTTTTATTTTGTTGTAAAAAAAGTCTAGGAGGTATCATCCAATGTAGTAGGAATTTATTAGATACGCAGTTTAGATTTTGTTTTAAGGAAATAGTTGTCTTATGTTTTGCACAAAAAATGGTTGTAGCTCTCTCATGTTGATCGATCTATAATGGAAAGCAAGCTGCTGCTTGTTTTGTTACCTTTCTGCTAAATTTGTGTAAAAAGACTGGTCAATTCATCGAGGATTTGATTTCTCCAAAGGGATTTGAGTTTGAGATTCAAAGCTTTGCTCAAGAGAATACCTTAAAATCATAATTTTATCACATCTACTATGGGAAAAGAGTTTGGGTTGATTTGGGCAACTGTTGAATTTAACAACTATAATTTTTCAAATAGGCTCGTTCTATTTGATATTATGAAACTGAATTTGGAGATGCAAATGTTGTTTGATTTTAATGAATAATTGCAAATGCAAATCACAGATAAGATCCATAAAAGAACTGAGATGGTGACCTTTGTGTATTGGCTCATGGATGATCAATTGAGTTGTCCATTTGGGCCTAGATCGTGAATAAAAGGGGAGACGGGCTTCGGGTTCTGGCTAGCTGGTCTATCACTCAATTAGATATGTAGTAAGCCCAGCAAAGTAATATGAACAGGACTAAAAGGAAAGCCCCAGCAAGTTGTAAAAAGTTGACTAACAAGGAGGGTTTTAGGAATTTAAGAGACTCCCAAAAAATTCAATCTTACCTATGATCCTATGATGGATTATTTACTGGTAATGACACTACCGTCTCCGGCTGTTATTGTTTTCTTTTAAATCACTTGTTATCGCATTTTTTAGTTAAAATTTGTTGTTTCCTGCTGGGCAGAGAAAGGTTTCAACATGTCCTAGTAAATACATTCGCATTCCAGTCATTGCCATTGCTGCTGCTGCTGCTGGTGGGTCCGGTCTCTTGTATGCAAACAGCAAGCACCGTGATTCCGGTGAGATTTCCGTTTTTGGAAGACACTCCTTTTGATTTGGCACGTTAAGGAATTGTTGATGACATGTTTGCAACTTTTCAGATACAAGGATATCACTTTCATTTCGTGCTGAATCTTTGCATGAATCTTTGCTACTTCCATGGCGAACACCACTGGACTTGACCCAGCATAGTTGGCACTTTGGTTTGTAGCACTCTTTTTTATTGCCCATTTCTGAATTAATTGGATGGTTTAATGATTGTTATTTTATGTTATGGGGTTATTGATTTAAGCTAGATTTTGTAGGAAATCTCCCGTTATTCTCTTCTAGAATCAGTCCTGTTCCATCTGGTGATATAAAGAATGAAAATCCAGGGGTTGTTGGAGAGAGTCCAAAACCCAGTTGTGGATGTTTAGGCAGAGATACCATCGCAAATGCGGCTGCTAGGGTTGGTCCTGCTGTTGTTAATCTATCTGTTCCAAAGGGTAGGTGTGTTTGGCTTGGTTAGAACTACCCTCAACGCATTGTCTGGCCATAAAATACTATTTAACTGATAAACAATTAAGGAGTCGAGCACGAGCCCTTTTTTGGGGATAAAGGGACTTGATATATTGATAGGAAGGTATTGGTGAAGTTTTCCCTTTTGTTTTGTAGGATTCTATGGGATTACTACTGGAAAGAGTATAGGGTCTGGCACTATCATTGATTCAAATGGTACGATCTTGACTTGCGCTCATGTTGTGGTCGATTTTCAAGACATGAGAGATTCATCCAAAGGAAAGGTTAGTGATTATGGAGGCACTTAAATATTAAGCTTATAGTAATGTGTTCGTATACTAATTTCATTTTTGTTTCAAGGAAAATTAAATTTGTGCAAAAACTTTCCTTGGCCACCCTAAAAGTGTCTCTTTCAATGGGATGAGATCCACTGGAATGTGGTTGTATATAATGAAGGCATTGTAAAATGAGTTAATAGTGTGTCAAGTGGTGTGAATTTCCATAATTGTGTGCTCATGATCAATTATTTAAATTTTTTTCTGTTAATTTTCCAGATGACAGATTTTGAAAGCTAGGCTCAGTATTTCTGAAGCATGTGCTGTTCTTCGGTTTAACTGAGCTTAATTTGCAAACGAAGCTTTTGTCATCTTTAGGCTTTGCATGCTCTTTAACTCAGGTGTTAACTCGAATGTCATTAATTCTTTGCTCTTTGATAATGGCATGCTAGAATGAATGCCTTCAGTAGTGAATGTCTCGTATTGATTAATTTGGTTGATGCAGAATTATCATATCTAGGGAAACAAAGTTCTGAGTTTTTTTTTCTCATTGTTGTTATGATGGTCATAATTACCTGCTTTTGCTGTAGAAAATTATTTCCCTCTTCAATTAGTGGTTATGATGTTCATAAATGCAAGCCCGTTTATACTTTAGCGTATCAATCCCCTCTGATCTATTTGATCTTTAACTCCTGATGATCTGATGTGTAATGAACCCTTGCAGGTTGATGTGACTTTGCAAGATGGTCGGACGTTTGAGGGTACAGTGGTCAATGCTGATTTACATTCTGATATTGCTATTGTAAAGATAAAGTCTAAAAACCCACTGCCAACTGCAAAACTTGGTTCATCAAGCAAGCTTCGCCCAGGGGACTGGGTGGTAGCTATGGGCTGTCCACTTTCCCTTCAAAATACTGTGACAGCTGGCATTGTTAGGTATCAAGAATACTTAAGATTAACAGAGAAACCTTTTATTTTTGGCTGCCATAAAAATAGAAACTTGTTTTAGTATTGATTTTGTGTATGTTCTTTCAGTTATAATTTTTCATCACACTAGTAGAATATAGTTCCTGTTTGATTATTGAATTTCTCGTTGCTGTTTAAATGACTATCCCCTTGGGATGTAGCTGTGTTGATCGTAAAAGCAGTGACTTGGGTCTTGGAGGAATGCGAAGAGAGTATTTACAGACAGATTGTGCAATCAATATGGTAGTTCTTTCTCTCCAACTCACCCCAGAAACATAGTTTTTTGACCCCTCCTATACTGCTGATAATGCCTTCATTTATGAAGGGGTAAACATGCTCATGCTCAAGTAGCACAAACATGTTTTGTTCATTCATCTGCTTTTGCATGTGTGTTTTACCCGTGGCTATATTTAAGTATATGTTTTCTACTTTAATGGCATAGGGAAATTCTGGTGGGCCGCTCATTAATGTTGATGGAGAAGTTGTTGGTGTTAATATCATGAAAGTACTGGCTGCAGATGGATTAAGTTTTGCTGTACCAATTGATTCAATTGCCAAAATTATGGAGCATTTCAAAAGGAGTGGGTAAGCAATTTTTTTTTTGGCAATCAGTACATAGAAGTAGATGTGATTGTAGCCTACTCTACCAGTTTTCTTCCATTCCATTCTAGAATGAACCGAGAGAGTAAGCTTATGAAGGTTTAGTTTCTGTTTGTTAAGATTGATATGCTTTATTGTTAAAAGGAAGTTTAATTTACAATTTTTGGAGGGTAACAGAAGGGATACATAAAACTCAATTTAGGCAAGACAAATATTTCGTGTACCATGACAGTGAAAAATAAATTAATTAACAATGCCTATTTGAGGTCAAAGAAGAACAATAAAGATCACAATGACCCTTGCTAATTATCCATGTGCATGCAATTTAAATAGGAGGTGATATTTTGCAGGAGAGTCATTCGGCCTTGGCTTGGCTTGAAAATGATTGATCTTAATGAGATGATCATTACTCAACTTAAAGAGAGAGATCCCAAATTCCCTAATGTTAAAGAAGGTGTTCTTGTACCTATGGTAAGTAACCTAAATGCTCATTCCGCTTTCCTTTTGCATTCGTAATATCATATAATTTGCATGTTATTGACACTTTTCTTCCATGTCTTCTGAGATGCTTGCATGTAAAATTGTGTATTTGCAATTGTAGTTGATGCATATTGTCTACAAAAATGATTTAATCCTGGATATTAACTTTATAATGAAATGCTTTTATTTCCCTCTTGAATGGAAAAGAAGATATCGAGTTAGGAAATGTGGCTATTGTCAGAAAGAAGATCTCTTAGAGGTTTTGTTATTTGGAAATTTTGTATCTAACACTTTTTTTTTAGAAACCATTCTAACCTTCGAAGAATATACTGTCATAGATGAATTTAGAAATAAGCTATCATAAAAAAAATGCCCCTTGGTAATAGGCACATGTGATACACAAGTAATAATCTTGGTGTAAATATAAGGTGTTAGCCTTTTCCGTTAGTTTCCCTTTTCTTTTCCATGTTTGATGGTTTTCTTAATTTTTTCTCCAGGTAACTCCAGGCTCTCCAGCTGATCGTGCTGGATTCCACCCTGGTGATGTTGTCATCAAATTTGATGGGAAGCCTGTTCGAAGCATCAAGGAGGTATGTTTGACTCTCTCTTTCTTTTGGGGTGGGTTCTATGAAGGAGGTTTGTCAGGTGCATATTTGCAGCCGTGAAACATTACACAGCAAAATACTTAAGGGCTGCTACTTTGAGTACCCAATGATTTGTAAAAATGATGATGGTCGTTAGTGACTGGTTCCTGTATTTACTTGTAGAAATAAATCTTGGAAAATCAAAGTTTCATTACAATTTTTGATGTGTCGTTGTTCTTCTATGTGCTGATGTTCCATATAATTCATGAATGCATGGCAGATCATTGAAATCATGGGAGACAGAGTTGGCAAACCCTTGGAGGTAGTTCTGAAAAGACCAAATGATGTGGTGGTGAATTTGACTGTTATTCCAGAGGAGGCAAATCCAGATATGTGAAAGACATTAATTTTTTTTGGTGAAGATATCTTCTCTTCATATTGAATCTCAAATAGGAAATAACATACCTGAGAATCAATCCGTGCTTCGCAACATCTTGATGTAATAGAAACCCCTTCTCAAATTAACCAAGTGTTTAAATTCATCTTTTTCTGTACAAAAATCTTCTAAATATGAACTTGCAGTTTGTGAAATAGAAATATAGAATAGAAAACCTTGTTTTGGATGTCACGGTATTTAATCCAATTAAATTAAGTTTCCAGTTTCTGGGGGGATTGCACCTATGAATCTGTTGCAAGATAGGACCATACCAGACATGAAAAATTAAGAATATCACCTTTGAAAGTGTAGGAGTTTCTATTTTGTCTGACTGTACAGTGCACAACTTCATAGTCTACAATGATTTCCCAGTGCTCATGTTTGGCATCGTATTACTGATCATCTACTTCTGCCAAACCCGTTGATAAGAATTTTGCTTTATTGATGTATTTAAACGAAAGAACAATTAGGGAAGAAAAGTTTTCTCATCAGTTGCCTTGAAAGTTAAAGTGGCAAAACAAGAGGGCAGTCTCTATTTGACAGCTTAAGAAACAGTAACGATGAGGTCAACTGACTGTTCTGGTATTGCTCCAAACAATTGTAGGCTAAATCCAAATAGCCTATAGAGCTCATATTTCCAAACAAAGAAGGAATAGAGCCTCTAAATCCATTTTCAGCCATCGAAAACTCCCCTACATTTGAAAAGATCAGAGATGTATTCTTCGGACTTTGACCGTGGATGTTGTTCTTCGATGTGTCTACCGTCAAAAAGGTTCAGGTTATGACAACATTGGAGGACTGATTAAGGACTCGTCTCTAAGGTTACAGTGTTGTTGTTTCTATCATGTATTGTTTTCTTAATAACCAAGATGGGAACATTCCATGGGAAGATCACGCAGAGATCCCCAAGCCCAGCGAGTGGTTCGAGAAGAGTGCAACCATTTACAATCACCAGAAGCAACAATTGCTACTCGTGTCATTACCGAACTTTCCAGTCGCCAAGAAACCCAACATCAACGTACAAAACCATTCTAACCTTCATTGATTTGCCAATTGAACACTCAAGAAATGCTCCTGTCCTTTTTCATCATGTTCATGTTCACCGTCAAGGTTATTATTAACATGAATGTACAGGGTACCAATTTTAACAAACAGCTTGCAACAGACAAAACTCTTTTACAAACAGCCGAATGCAATGGGATAAACAACTGGCTGAAATTAAGTACTCGTGTTAATATGTAGAAGTAGAACTAATTCCAGTCTCCTGAGCAAGTAATAATATTAACAATATTTACCACACAAAACTGAAAATAATCTATTTACATTGGATTCAGATAAGTATCAGAAATTCTCCGCGTTTAGGAAATTGTGATATTCAAGCTGGATCATCTCCCCACCAGCCACTGGATCAAACTCACATCTATAGAAGCTGCAAAACCATCCAATAAACAAATCCATTAAGATTCTCCATGATCATTAGAAAAAAAAACTGTGCACCATGTATTCAAAAATGATCCATCCATGAACTTCAATAATATAATCATGATCAAAACATGTACATACAAGCAATAATGGGCATATGGTAAGTGGTTTATATGATTGCCAAGGATAATTTATCATTAACTCCTGAATCCATCAACTAATTTGCAGAGTCCAAGTTTGATGGGAATCCAAACCCAACACCGAGAAAAAACAGCTCAACTTGTTATGCATATGGAATGACAATGATATCAGCAACACTTCTGCTTCTAAGAGATTGTTCATCTACTGCTCAGCGTAGCTAAAACCAATAATGGCTTTTACTAGAAGCAGGGATCAGACAAATCTAAAGCATATTCCCATGGAAGCCAAGGAGCCACTAAACGAGGCATAAGAACTAAGCATAATGAGATTGAACATAACTGCAGTCTTATGATTTTTGTTATTTTTCCAAGGACAGTTTCCCTATCGGCCTTAGGAATGGCCTACTAGCACACCTTGGTGGCCCAGGGAATCATGCAAGTGCTGGGAAGAAAACATGCCAGAGGCTAACTCATCATGCATTAGGGATTTGATTCAATTGCCTCAACCCATAACGTAACAAAATGACAAGTAAAAAACAACCAGCATGATCTGACTTTTCATTACCTTCCATCCATGCCGATGATGACAATAGTGTTCTTCTGCTGGCCAAACCCAACAAAGTACTGCAAACCTTCAGGTAATCGAAACTGGGCTACTGACCACTCTGAGCTGAAATACTTTGGCAACACACCTGCAATAATGAGAGAAACCCAAGACAAGCTTCGCTTTAAAACAGTGAACTCCTAAAGGGGCATTATCTAGCAGGCTTGTACACTAACCAATGACAATCAGTTCTCTGACCTATGCAAGCTAATGAACTAGAGTTAGAACTTAGAAGTCATATCTTAACCTATGCAAGGTTATAAACTTATTTTCAACATGCTCAGCTACTAAATATTAAAATTTACCGGATCCTATAGCCTTCCAATAACTGCTAACACTAACTCCTCAAGATTTCATTGAGGCAACAAACTAGCATAGTAGTATTTATAGTTCAAAGACTAAGTGACAATGAGTAGGGAAATTACCTTTGAATAGGCAAAGAGATGAAAGTCTAGAATGAATTGGTTCAGATGCAATGTGAGATCTGTCATTTGTCAGTGAGGCCAAGGACCCTGAATCAACCTTGAGACTAAAGATATGTACAGTTCCCTTATCGCTTGAGACAGCTAGGAACTGAGCATTGGATGAAAATACTAGGCTGTAGATATCTGCTCTATCTGCACCTCTCCTAACCTAGCATGGGACACAAGAAATCATTCAACATCAGCAAATAGCATCAACAAACCACAGACAGGAAATTAAGTTTTTCTAGCTACACAAAAACACGCTTAACCAAAGAAAATTGAAAATTGCACACAAAATGTTCATTATGCATCCAAAAAGAAACAAATTTGAAATTCGATGTCATAAAGCAGTTAAACTTAAAGATCCTTTTGTCTTTTTTCTTTAAACCTCAAGATGTTATTATGCTCTTTGCTTAAAAACCCTGTTATCAATCTCTTCACAATCCTTCAATTTACACAAGACGGCGCCTTTCCTTATAAAAGAGAAGAGCTAAATCTTTCAATCGACAGGAGTGCTTGCATGAACAGACACTCACTTGTCCAACACGATCAATTTGGCTATAACATATCCATTAACAAAAACACTGAGAAAATCACCTTGCTAAACAGACACATGCCCGCACACAAAAAGTAAAATCCTTTCCTACTTCCAGTCACATTAAATTAACTCAACAAAGTTTTAACACCAATTAGGATCATAACAGGCTCCAAAAACACCAGAATCACCACACATTAAGATTTACAGAATAAAAAACTAGGATCACACTGATCAGCTTACTGATTACCATACCTCTTGTAACAAAGTCCCATCCAAAGTATTAAATACTCTAATCAAAGTCCCTTTAGAGCTCGCGGTCGCTAACCTCCCCCCATCTTGAGTTAAACTCATGCAAACAACTCTTGAATCATGAGCCATAACAAACTTACTCTTCTTCGACCCAAAATTCTCCACCCTAATTTGACCCTTTTGCAACCCTAGACTAACCAAAACCATTGGCGAAGAATTCTGCGAAATCTCACACAACCCATTAGGGTTCAAAACCGTCTCTATTTGAAGCAATAACTTCAAGTCCAAGAAATTGTAAACAAATATCTTTTGGTTCAATACAACTACGATCATATCGCGGCGAAGTTTTACGTTCCTGACCTCTGACCTGAATGATAATTCTCCTATACACCGGGAAACATGGTCGTCCCAAATCATCACTTTGTTGCTGGGGTAAATCGGGTCGGGTCCGCCACCAACCAGGCAGAAGAGGTTGCAGCGGTAAAGCATGGCGACCAATCCGATGCCGCCGTGTGTGTCTAATTCGCGGCGGAACGAGGGTTTGAATGGGTCCGTGTCAAAGACCCGGAACCCGTTTTGGAGTCCAACTGAGAAGCAGGTGTGGTTTTGGTTAAAGGACAGGTGATAGGTTGGAGGGGTTGCTACTTGGGTTGGGTTGTTGGTTATGGTGGTGGTGGTTGTGGTGTGGTTATCGGGTCCGGAGTCGGATTCGGTTCGGGTCGCCATGAGAGAGGAGGGGTTGAGGTTTGGAGTAGAACTTGCGAGAGAGAGGAGTGTTGGGAGGAGATAGTTTTTGGTTGGGTTTATACTTTATATAGTTGATGATGACACTTGGCATGTGGATTTGCGTGAGAGTTAGGGTCCCACTAGGATGGTAAAGTCTACTTTAGTCCTTAGAAAGTAAGATAAAGTACACTTTCATTCTTTTACTTTTGAACATTTAAGAATATATATATAAAAGTAAATGCGGTTTAAAGCCGTTAGTTGCTAAGTAAAAATTGGAGATGTTAATTTACTCACTATTTAATCTCATAGTATTAGTTTGGGTTTTTTATTAATAAAAAAATATTATCAGACCATTATTTTTTTTTTTTTAGTTTGGAACCAACGATGCTATATTACATCGAGAATTTTAGAAAAGATTATATATTTAATAACTAAGAAAAAAAAAATTATGATTTTTTTTAATGTTTTTAGTTTGTTTTAATGTGTAAATTTTAAAAAATAAAAATATATTATTTAGATATATTTTCTAGTAAAAAATACTTTGAAAAACAACTATAATTACAATATCAAACACACTTATACTAAATGTTTTGTGATGTTATATATGGTGTTCTTATAAAAATATTTTTTTAAATGAAAATATATCAAGATGGTTTTTTATATTATTTTAATTTTTGATATTATTATGTTAAAATTATTAAAAAATATTTAAAAACACATATTTTTCTTCCAAAAATCACTTTATTAAAAACAATTGACATTTATTTTCGAGGAGAGACTTTCAAGGGCAAGTCCCCCCTAAACGAATAATTTTAGTAGGAGAAAGAAAAAGGAGATTCTTCTATTACAAGGTAATAACATGTAGTGGACAAGAACTATATTACTTCGAGTCTTTGACTTGGTTATTGCTTGATTCCTTCTATACAATTATGCCATTGGCTGGTAAGTGTTGCCACGTCATGATGTTAACAGGTCTCAACGCAGTGGAGTATACTCCTCGTCCATCGTCTCCTTCTATTCATTTTCTAGCAATTTTTTAAGTTCAACCGCTTCATCTAGCCCTTCTGCCAACGGTTATCAAACCCTATTTTGTTGTTCATATAGTTCACGACCGATCCGTCTATCTTATAATTCAAGTCATTTGCTAAAACAAAATTAATATTGATAAATGAACTATCAGTCAAGATTTAAATAGATTTTTAATTTTATATTATTTTAAATGAGCTAAATCAATTATAATTAACTCGTTTAAACCATGATTCTAACGAGATCATTACCCGAGCTGAGCCGGGTCGGGTCTAATTCCTGTGTTTTGCCAGGTTTTTTCTTGCAAACGGAGAACGGATTTGATGATCTTGTTAAAGGTAATTTACATGTACCTAACCTTTTGGTAAAGTCTCGAAATCGAAGAGAAAAGCAACAAAAGAGTGCTGTATTTTAGTATGACTTGCGAAGCTTCGAGGAATCAGCATGGCTTATAATGACTCTTGGGCGCTACTGGGAAATTTACTATCAAATCACACAACACCCGATTAGAAGTTAGTGCTCTTTGAAAAAAGCAGAGACAGTTTGTCTTGGAAGATAGATATCCTTTTGCCGTTTCATATCAGGCTAGATTTTAAAATTTCACTATCTGTTCCCATGCAAGATATTAATTTTTTGAAGTGTTTTATTTTTTAAATATATTGAAATATATTTTTTTAATTTATTTTTAAAATTCTTGACACATGAACGTCAAAATCACCAAAAGAACATTAAAAAAATATATATGTTCAATAGAGTCCAATAATTGTTACAAGTTTAACCATACAAAATCAATTGGCGGTACTGATAATAGCGGTCGATAATAAGCTGGATTACACGGTAGTGACTTGGGTGCATTTAGGGTGTG
>Ga0307515_10017496_pt1 | contig 13050 bp, 3 predicted proteins | sample 17_EM_MG_FD_194513 | JGI IMG/M metagenome (GOLD analysis project Ga0307515, IMG submission 194513) | Populus trichocarpa ectomycorrhiza microbial communities from riparian zone in the Pacific Northwest, United States - 17_EM | ecosystem: Host-associated > Plants > Roots > Unclassified | place...
CTTATAGACGTTTGATTTTAGTATTAGCTACTATAAGCTTATCCTAAGGATTTAAAATAGTAACTATTTTATAATTAGAGGTATTTAAAGATTCTATAGCTTCTTTATTAGCTACTATATTTCTTAAAATAGTAAAGAGGATATATATATACCTATATAATTAGATTATTTATTAAAAAGGATCTAAAGCTAAAGAAAGGGAAGGGGAAGAATAGTAACGCTACTTAAAGTAGAGCTTTTATACGGTCCTCTACTATTATAATGCTTGTAATAGGCTTTTTCTAAAAGCTATATTAGCTAAGTTATAGTTAAATAGATAAGAGGTTTTATTAGTATCTTAAAAGGATTATAAAAGAAGCTAGTTCTCTTCTAGAGAATAACTAGTAATTTATCTTTAAATAAAAAAAGTTAAAAAGAAACTATTTTTTAAATATATAGTATATCTTATATTTAAACTACCTATAACTTTTATTTAATACTATTAATTAGTTAACTATATGTTTTAGTTAGAGGCCTTACTAGCCTCTTATAATACTTTAAAATACTTTATACTAATACTTTATATATAATTATATAATTAATATAATTTTAAAAGCTAAATAATTATAACCCTATTATATATCTTATATTCACTTAATAGGGCTTTATATAAATAAAATATAGTTAAAGAAATTTAAAACTTTTAGTTAAGTAATTCTCTAAATTTTAAGAGACTACTTAAGCACTATACTAGTGCTATAAATTAGATAGGTTTATTAGAATATCTAAGAAAATAAAAGGGGGTATTAAAATTCTTAATAACCTCCAACGCCAGAGAGAGAACTTATATTTTGTAGATCATATAGGAAAATCCTCTAGGAATCTTAGAAAATCTAAAAAATCCTCCTTAGATAAACTAAGGTAAATTATAACTAGATAAAAAAGATAAAAAACCTATAAAATCTTGGTATATCCGAGATTCTAAGCTAAACATTCCAAAATATTTAACCACTAATTAGAATTAAAATCTTCTGGAAATTTATAAGGAGCTAGTAATATTTATTAGTAAATTCTAAGAAAAATAAGCAATTTTACGTACCTAGTTAAAGACCACCCTTAGACTTAATTTTAGAAACTTTCTTTAATATAGCCACCCGCGCACCGTTAATATTAAGCATCTTAACGGAAAATCCGAGAAATTAGTTAATTTTACTCGGAAAAAATAAATAAAAAAAATATATTAGAAAAAACGAGAATTAAATACCTTTTCGACTAAGAAAGTACTAAAAAGAATCTTAAAAAAGGAAAGTAAGTAAGACCTATATCTCCTAAAAGCCTTAGGCATCCGTTTATTTTTATTAAGGTTAGAATTTCCCTAAAAAAAGTTAGTTTTATTAAAATATATAAGAAATAAACTAGATTTCTTACCTTCTAAAGGCCCTTCTTTATATACTACAGCTCCAGAATTAATTCCTAAATAAAGTAAGAAATTAAATTACTAATATCGGAATTTTTAAGAATATACTTCGTAATTGCAGCTATAAGGAAGTTTATTAACCGCCTCAGTGCCACTAATTTCACCTTTAGGAGGCATTTTCTAAAAAAATATTAAATTGGTTTTTTTTATTGGAAAAATCGCGAAAATATACTGTATTTTAGATGCGGTAGGTATAATATCTAGGATCTGCGTCTTTATAGCCCTAGAAACCAGCCCTAAAATATTAGAAAAACTAAGAAAAAATATAATATTTCTTACCTTAACTTCTCCTTAAGATCTTTGTCTTGTTTATCCTAGATAAAATTAGCATATTCTTAGAGTTACTAAGAAAAAAATATACCTTTAACGGCTTTCCTAATAACCATCTTTTCTAGTATGCTACCTTTTTGGTAGTAGTTATAGTAGCAGCACCAACAGATCTAATATCTAAAATTTAAAATAATTCTTGGAAAAAATAAGAAAATAATAAAAAGGAAATAGAGAAAACTATAAGTTAATATAGTAAGAGGCCGCATATTAAATAATTCTTCCTAGTAAGAAAAAAAGCCTGGTATATCGGAAAATCCAATAATTAAGTAATCGCTATAGTAAAAAACTAAGAAACAAATTTCCCAAAAAAATTCAAATCGTTAATTTTAAGCCAATATGTTAGAATAACCGAGAAACTACTAAGCGATATAATATAAAACCGAGAAAAGAAAAAAAGAGATCTCCGTAAATTTGAAAATATAGTTCTAAAAGACTTTTTTTTCTGAAAATATATGAAAATCATATAACTTAAAAAATTACTTACTTAGGAGGCATTTTGGAAGCTTTAAAAGAGCTGTAGGATTATTATTCTAGTATATAAGTTAGTATATAACGTATATAGCTAATATAAAGCTCTAGCTTACTTAATTTTTGCTTATTAATTAAGCGTTGGGGTGTTTAAGGTTGAAGAGCTTAATCAAGAGTAAAGTTATCTCGGGCGCCAAGCCCTCGCGTATGCTAGGCCGTTTTAGGATTGGCGCCCCAACCGTCCGCGCCTGGACGGTTACCATCCGAGAAGAAGCAGACTACGTGGTCTATATACTGATGCACCCCCCCCCTAATTAGTCAGTGCTTTATAAGTGCACCAGACGCGTAAGCGAGTGGTTGGTGCACCGAACGCGTAAACGCGTACCTGGTGTACCGAACGCGTAAGCACGCGGTTGGTATAACAGGTGCTGTAATTATACAGGTTTATTACCTCTTAGATAATAATGTAATACTTACTATTAGAGCTAATAAGTGCTTTATAGTCTTAGAGTATGCCCTAGCGATTCTAAGTATATATATAGCTTATGCACAAAGTTGTATATAGTTTTACCTTAGAGAGACCTATATAAAATGGAAGCCGCTATTATATACTATCTTAACCTTTATCCTCCTTATTCTCCTTATCTTTAATACCCTCTCCGCCGATTATATTATCTTAAGAACTATTGTCTTTATATTTAATATTAGGTAAGCTCTAAAATAACTGCGTATACTTAGTATATACGTAGTATATAGTTATATATACTAACTAGTAGGCCGTTTAACTATCCTGCTATACTCTTATTTGCTTTAGTATAGTTTTTACTTATTATTTATATAGCGAGACACGCGTAAATATATATATATCCTCTGTGCCTACGTATATATAGCATATGCCCTAAATATTTTAGTTTATACGGTTGCGTAAGTTAAATATAACTACTAATGCGCGTTTTATATAAGTAAAAGTATAACTCCGCTGACCTTTTTCCGACGCACCATTGGTGACCCCATTTAGCTTTCGCCGACCCCCATCGGTGACCCTATTTAACTTTTCCGTAACCCTAGCGAGCTACATCCCAATAGAGGTCAGTGCCACCTTATACACGGTCCTACCTCGTGCACACCGCCCAAACCCCACTAAAAAAATTAAAATGCATTTTTTTAAACGCTTATATCTTAACAACTATAATAGCTATCTATATAAAAATTTTAACATAGCTTATTAAGTAATAAATTAAGCTGTTTATGAAATAAAAATGTTAAAACTATATAGTATATAATATAATATATAAAATTTATTAATGAAAATATATAAATATATAGAAAAGGCTATATAAAGTATAATTTAAGAAAAATTATTTTATAAACAGCTTAATTTATTACTTAATAAGCTATATTTAAAATTTTATATAAATAGCTATTATAGTTATTAAGATATAAGCGTTTGAAAAAGATACATTTTAATTTTTTTGGTGGGGTTTGGGCGGTGTGCACGAGGTAGGACCGTGTACGAGGTGGCACTGACCTCTACGTTAACTAATTTACTAATATTTTCTTACCTAAAACTCAATTTTTTAGTAATAAAGCTTTTTTTTTTTTTTTTTAAATAGCTATATAAGCCACTATATAATTAAGTTTTTATAAAAATATATATAATATAATATACAACTTATTTTTCTACTGCTTTATTTAATATAATAACCCTTAAATCTATTATATTTCTCCTTTATAAAATTAAAATATTAGGACTAAATTATAGAGCTTATATTTCTTAATAATATAACTTTAATTAAATGGTGCTGCTTTACGAAGTATCCGTGGCCTTCGTAGCTGCGCCTTGACCACCCACCCGAAGGGTAGGTGGTGGACATTCAAATCGCCAGGACACCTCAATCGCCAGAGTTTAAAAGAATTAATTATATAACACCACCACATTAACAATTATAAGTCTTTCTACTGCTTATGCGCTTTATTATATTTACTATATTTATCCCTGGCGTTATTAAAAGTCTTAAGCTCTAGTATTAGTAATTTAGCCTTCTTTTTACGCTTATTTGTAAGCTTTTTTTATTGTCTATTTTTCTTTTTTTTAGCTAATAAACGGCCTTTAGCTATTATAATTACCCCAAATTTTTATATAACCTTTTTAGTATTGGCTTTTTACTTTTAGCATTACTTAATTTTAATTTTAGTGTTTTTTAATTACTATTTAAAGGGTTTAAAAGCTTAAAATTAGGTATTTGCTTTATAGACATATTTTTATATAGCCTTATTTAGGTTTTTATTTTCCTATTTTTACTAATTATATCTAATATATTAAGTTAAGTCACTTATCTGCCTAATTATCTTTAATATAATAATATTAATAGTCTTTAATATTAAGTTTTTTTTGGTGTAGTCTTATATAATAAAGGCAGTTTATTAAAAACTTTTTTTAGGCTAAGTAGGTAAAGTATAGCCTCTATAAACACTACTTTAGTTACTATTTTTGTAAATATATATTTCAGAAGTATATAGCCTATTTAGTACTATAAATAAATAGTAGTTTAGTAAAATCTATATAATAGTTAACAGGAATATAATTAATAAATTATTTAAGTATAAAAATGCTAAGGCGTTACCTAATAACATTTTTTTAATATTATTTATAATATAATACTTCCTTTTTTATAATTATTAAGTTATCTACTTATCATAGATTAATTTAATTAAGACTTTTGTCTAGTAATGCGTTGTTTAATACGACCGTATAAATTATAAATTTTATGCATTACCTTTATAATTAAAAAATATATACTATTATAGATGGCTTAAGTAAGGCAAGCGACCTAGTTTTTAATTCATAGATAATTACTTATTTTGGTGGTTGTGTAGTAATCAAATATTTAAGAAAGTTGATCAATTCTGGCGATTGAGGTGTCCTAGCGATTTGGATGTCCACCACCCACCCTTCGGGTGGGTGGTCAAGGCGCAGCTACGAAGGCTACGGATATAACTATAAAGCCTAAAAGGAAGGCCTTTTAACAAAAATAGTTCAATTTAGGTTATACCTTTAGTATTTATCTATAGAATCCACGTAAGAGCTTTAAGTCCTTATAAGTTAAAAATAAGGCGTTAATAGAGGCTTTAAGCTTTAAATAAGCTAATTGTTATTAGTTTAATAATATAGACACCCTAAAAAGGCTTTATAATATATATTAAGCAATCTATAGCCTTTATAACGAGTATATAATTAATTAAAAGACGTAGTTACTTTTATAAAAAGGAAGTCACTAACTTAAATAACTTACTATAGAGGCTATATATAAGGGCGCTTAAATATATAGCTTGTAATCGCAGCTTAAAGACCTTAAAGGCCTAAAAATTTATAGGCGGGTAGCTATAGGTCTAAATATAAAATTTAGAAGTATAGATTTGATTAAGTAAGGTATAGAGGAGGTAGAGGAGAAAGAGGCTATAATAATAATAAAGGAGTTAAAATTAAAGCCTTAAAGGGCGTTAGGTAGAAAGACCGGGACCGATTTATTAAATAGCACATAGGGGTAGAGGGTTAAGTTGATTTGATTAAGTATAGGTAGCTTTAAAAGTGGTGGGGTTCGATTCGCTTAAGTGGTTAAGTTTAGGAGGTGGCCGAGTTCTAGGGGTCCAAGCTTACTTATAGTAGCCTTTTTCGTCCTCTACTAGCTTATTCTCTTTAATAAATTTAGTTATTAATTTTAACTACTTAATTAATTAAATCTTATATATTATCTGTGTCTTTTATAAATATTAATGTCGGAATATTAGTCATGTGACGTGGTCACAAGACCACGAAGCGAGACTAGCTAATCTAACCTCGGAGTAACCCCTTACTTGAATAATAATCATCTAACAACCAACACCGCATACGTATCGCAATATAGTAATATTCGTGCACGTTAATTAAAGCATATATACCAATACTGATTAGTAAACGTATAGATCAGGAAATACGCAATAAGCTAGAGCTTAAGAACCGTACTAGAAACAGTACACGGATCGCCTAGCCTTGTCTATTTTAGTTAAAGGAGAAAGCTATATTACCCTTAAAGCTCGAGACCACGTATTAGCTTAACTGCTAACGCGTTAGATCGCCTAGAGAATTATATCTTTACTTAGAGAAGATTACGACCTCCCTTAAGCTTAAGAGAATTTATACTGGCCTTACAGCCAATATAATAGATCGCTAAGAGAATAGCAGTCTTGCTAAGAACACTTTACAGGCCTAATGGCTGTAGAGAACGTATATATAACCCTTAACCCCGACCTTAACCTTAACCTTAACCTTAACCCTTACACCTACCCTTACACCTACAACTATAGCATTAGCGGAGGAACAAGAATGGGCCATAAAGGTCAGGAAATACGGCGGCGGAATTAATTTGGGCGAGACTATAAAGGACAAACTAGCGGAGTTTATAGAAACGAAGATTTATATATATAAGAAGGAGGACTTCTTAGATAATACCCTGTGGACTATATTTCGAGAAGAATTTAAGGAGTTTACCCTAGAAGACTTTCGAAAGATACGTTCGGATACTAGAGCTAAGCTGCGAAAACACCTACTTAAAAAAGAAGTGTGTGTTGCCAAGCATAATACCAGAATTACCCTATCTAACGTATTATTTAATATTATCTAAGAAGAAGAACAACGCGAATGGACGAATAAGGACCTTATAGCAGCTATTAACGAGACAAAGGGACCGCTGAATACTAGAAGCTTACGAGATCGACTTAATCCCACCCGCGATGGTCTAGCTATAGGTTTAGCTACTGGCCTGGAATTAGCTCAGCCTATAGCTATAGCTTTAACACCGCCCGGAATATAGATACCTACCCCTATAACACCTTAACTATCTGTTACACCTATACCCCAGCAAACTGCGCTAACTGCTACCTAACAGCAGTATCACCTTTAATACATACCCCAGCAGCCTGCCCAGCAGTAGTATAACCCTTAGCAACCTAGCTAATAGCAGCATACCCTATTGTAATCTACCCTATAGCAGCAATTAGACCTAGGAGTAGGAGGAACAGCCTTATATAGTAAGGAAGCTGCTATGGTGGCAAAGATATACACGGACAGCTAGAAATACGATAGAGTTAGCGAAAGCTTTAATTTCAAATTAACTATCTTCAAAGATATCTGTAGAAGAGCTGGCCTACAATTAGACGATTATATAATCGCATTCCCTACTATGCTGAAGGGACTTGCACAAGATCATTATTATAACCGTACCCTTTTAGCCAGAATATACCTAGAAGCTTATACCTATATGCGGAACTTCTTTAAAGGACCTAAGTTCTATAAAAAGAACCTTGCGGAGTGGAACGTAATTACACTATAAGGTATTATTGACGCGAATATTGACAAGCCTGTATACTAGTGCCTTTAGCTACTAATTAATAAGCTGTGTAAGCAGCAGCATGGAATTAACCCCGAATTTTAAACACCACTATTTCTCACTAATAAGCTAGTTATAGCTTGCCAAGGAGTTCCCGCTTATAAAATTGCCGTCTTAAACCCTAGAGAAAACCTGTCTTAGTTAATTAATAAATTACAGTCTTTAATTATTGTATAGGAAAAGGAACACCCCAGCCAAGAAGCGTATACTACTTTCTTTATGGATCGTCGCTACCACAATTAAGATTAAAACCGAAATCGCGACCGAAACAACTGAAACTTTAGCCGTAATTAAATATACGGACAACTAAATACTAACAGCAGATCTAAGGGACGTTGCTACATCTACTAGAAAGAGAATTGCCGTTTATAGAGATATATAGAGGAGGAACGTAATAAGGCTAAGGAGAAGTATAAAAGCCGCTTTAGTAATCGAACTAAAGGACGGTTTAATAACCGCTTTAAGGAACGCTTTAAGCAGTATATTATTAACTGCAAAGGAGATAATAGTAAGGACTTAGAGGACTTCGACGAGATCTTTAAAACCCTTATTATAGACATCGGATCTAAACTTAACTTAAAAGAGCTAAAGCAGCCTTCTACCACCTACTTTATAACCTTTAGAGACCTTATACCTAATAAAGCAACCTCTACAAGCATAGAGCTAGCTAATAAAGCTTTTAGCCACTTACTAACAGCGGTAGATATAACAGAAATTGCCACAACCGCTCTAAGCACCGATCCTTTCGCATATAGTGCTAACGCTAAATTACAATACACCTTAACTGTGTTTATGGGCATTATAATAGACATAGGAGTATTAAGAAAGTCTATAGCTGGTTATAGATAATTTCAGGCACTACAAACCGCGGATTTTTTTATAAAATTAGACACTTTAATAAAAGGCTAAGTTAATGTATAATTCGGAATAGGTACTGCCTCTTTAATTGGAACTGTACATATTAATAGTCCGATAGGCAAGATACAGTTTCATGTCATTTAAGCTAATATACTATTCCTACTTTGCCTAGCAGATATGGATAAGTTATAGGTATACTATAATAACCTTAAGAATATCCTTGTTACTCGTACTAAGGAAGTGCCAGTAGTATAACGGTTTGGCTACCCCTTTCTCTTATGGAACACTTCTCTATAAACTTACCTCTCGGAATCCTTTAATTTGAACCCTTACTACCTAACGGATACAGAGTTACAACAATTATACCGTCGGTTTAGCCATCCGTTAGTTAAAAAGCTATAGAAAATACTAAACTGAGCTAGCCACGATACTAACAAGAAGACTCTTAAACACCTTACTAAGTACTGCTACTATTGCCAAAAGTACGGAAAGTCACTAGGACGGTTCCGCTTTACCCTACGGGACGATATTAATTTTAACTACTGTATTATTGTCAACATTATATACATTAGCGGAAGCCCGTTATTATATATAATTAATAAGAGAACACGCTTTTAAACTGGTAGGTAGTTATAGAATATAAGCGCTAAATATATATAGGACGTGTTATGAATATACTAGATTAATATATATCTGGGACCACTAGACCTAGTTACACACGATGCGGGCAAGAACTTCATTAGTAAGGAATTTAAACAGTATATAAGTACTATAGGTATTAACATAAAGGGAGTTCCAGTTAAAGCCTATAACTCTATTAGTATAGTAGAATAATACTATAGACCGCTACGACGCGCATATTAAATAATTACCGTTAAGATCCCTAATATTAATAAAGACATAGCACTATAAATGGCGTTTAAGGCCATTAATGACACCGCTAGCCCTAATGGATTAGTTTCTATACTATTAGTATTCAGCGCATACCCTTAAATGGTTGAATTAGACGCACTATTGCTGTTAGTAATATAGCAAGTAAACGTAATTAAGAAGGCTATGGTAGAAATTTAGAAACTATAAGCTGAATGTTAAATCGCAGACGCCCTAAATATGCGTAATGGACCTAAAACTAATGCGGTACACGACTTACCACCAAACTTATCCGTTCTAGTATAGAGAGAAGGAAATACGGGTTAAGCTGGATACTAGGACGGACCATATAACCTACTTACGGTTAAAGGAGAAATATATACGGTTAAGTTACTAAGTAGACCTACATCTTTTTAATCTATGGTCATAAAACTATACTTACAACCAGAACTAACCAAGGAGCCTATTCTCTATAATGCTGTAGAGCACGTAAAACCCGCGCGAATTAACGAATCTACACCTCCACTTTAGGAAGCTACCCCTTAACTAGTACCAAAGTAAGGTCGAGGTCGCCTATGTAAGTACCCCCTGCTTATAGCTATAGCAGATATCACAATCTACTTGCAAGATGATGCTACTTAATTTAGCGCCTTCCGTTAAAAGGAACTCACCGGTCTACTTAAGAAAGGAGTATTTAAGATCATAAAGCTCGCAACCGTACCCCAAGGTGTATAACTCTTTAACTCACGCTTTATAGATAAGATTAAGAACCTAGGTACTAATAAGGCCTTTAAGAAGTCTTAACTAGTTATACAGGCGTATAACAACTAGGAGAAAGAGCTTATATTAACTTAGTTACTAACTATTTAGCAAGTTAGCCAGTGATTTATCCTATGCATAGCTGCTATAGGGCTACACAGCCTCTATTTGCGGGATATATTATAAGCCTACGTACAGTCCACTATAAACCTAAATTGTAAATTCTATGTACGCCTACCCCGCGAACTGTAGAGCGAACTTGGAATTGGCAAGGATACGGTCTTAAAGGTGCTTAAGCCTCTATATGGAGTACTAGAAGCTAGTAACCACTGGTTTAAAACCTACTATTTATACTACGTATAGCAGCTATATATGGACCAATCTATGTATAACCCTTGCCTTCTCCAAAGTAATAAACCCTTTGGCATTATAGGCCTACAGACCAATAATACTCTATTCTTAGCAGATAAGACCTTTATAAAGGTAGAGCAGAATAAGCTATATAAGGCAAAGTTTATGGCTAAGGAGCGTAAGTAACTTACGGTTAATATACCCCTTAAATTTAACGGTAGCCTTATTTAACTTGTTTTGGACGGAATTACCCTTACCTAGGAACGGTAATGTAAAAACCTTAGCCTAATTAGCACTAAACTAGCCACGAGTACTAGCCTAAGAGGAGCTGCTCGTACTCTAACACTAAAAGACTAGTATATTGCCTAACGTGCTAGAGGTGTATATATCGCCTCTATTTGTTAACCAGAGGCCTTATTTAATCTATCTTTTGCTGCCTAAATAATTAACCCAGTTAAAGATAATATAAAAAGCCTTAATAAGTGATTAAGTTGGCAGATCGAGAACGCAAATAGAGGCTTAAAGTTTATTAAGCTGGATATTAATACTTTACAACTCCTGGTATTTATAAACGCTTCCTTCGCCAATAATAAGGACCTCTCTTTATAGATTAGGTACGTTATTATACTAGCTGACGCTATAAAGAAGGCCAATATCGTTTATTGGAGTTTAGTTAAGTGTAAGAGAGTTACTTGGAGCGTATTAGCCTCTAAACTCTATAGTATAGCCTATAGCTTTAATATCGGCGCTATAATTAAGTCTACTACGGATAAAATCTTACAGGTTAACCTCCCACTCGTACTCTATACCAATTTCAAGTCCTTATATAATTATCTTATACGATTAGGGACTACCTAAGAAAAGCGCCTTATGATTAATGTAATGTGCCTCTGGTAAGCCTATAAGCGAAGACAGATTACGGAGGTTAAATAGATTGATAGAGATACTAACCCTGCGGACGCTATGATAAAGGGTAAGCCCTGTATAGCACTGTTACAGCTTATTAATATAAATTAAGTCGAATTACGGGCTGTAGGGTAGGTTAAACGAATAAACTTAGATTTGGCTTAGCGTTATATAACTAGGATTGTAACGGTACTAGGGCACTAGCTGCTATATTCTGCGGACCCTAACTCCTACTAACTAATTAGGATTTTCCATGCCCGGTATAGAAAATTGCTATTAGCTCGCTTACTACTAGCGCCTTAGCGACCCTTGTAAAGAAGCTATTGTGTATTATAGATGGAAGAGCTAGTTATTGCGTATATACTACGAATAGTCTAAAAGTAGACTTAATTTTAGAGTGTAGATTAGCCTTCTTTTTAGAGTTGCTCTAGTGTCGGAATATTAGTCATATAACGTGGTCATAAGACTATGAAGCGAGACTAGCTAATCTAACCTCGGAGCAACCCCTTACTTAAACAATAATTATCCAACAACTAACACCGCATACGTATCGCAATACAGTGATATTCGTGTATGTTAATTAAAGCATGTATACCGACAATTAATATATCTTAAATTTTTGCCTTTAAGCCTTTTTAGTATAGTGATATTAACGCTTTCTTAATTTAGTCTATTCTGGTTATATATATTTAAAACTATATGGTGTACTTTAATACTAATATTCTTTATATTAAAGTATATAACTTCCTTTCTGCTATTACTTCTTCTTTAGGGCTACTATATATTTATATAAGTCTATTTATAAAGTTATCCCATCCTATAAATATATACTAAGTTTTTAGGTAAGTAGTAGTTACTTTATTTATTTGGTACTCTATTATATAAAGCTTAAGCCATTTTAATGCTTTTCCTATTAAAAATAATCCTATATACATAACTGCGTCCGCTAGTATTACTATTTTTACCCCTTTATATCTTAGCTTAAGTGCTGTTTATATAAAGTATCCTTTAAGTTTAAATCTTGTTCTATTAAAGTATTTAATTACTAATATCTTAATTTTTGCTCCTCTTATATTATTAAGCCTATTATTAAGGGCTGCTTAGCTTATATTTATTTGTTTTATAACTTCTTTAAGCTATTTTATAATAACTACCTATAAGCCTACCTCTAAACTTCCTATTATACTTATATCATTACCTAAGGTTATTCTACTTAGCGTAGTACTGGCTGCTACTTTTAGTAGTATTTTATTTCCATTTTACTATAACCTAAATAGCAAATGTATTATAAAGCCTTATAGGAAATACTATAATAGGCTTATAATTAGGTGTCTGGTATATAGATAAAATAGACAAATAAAATATAATTAAATTAATAAAATATATACTTAACAGATTAACTTTAATTAATTCTAAGATTTATTATAAAGAGTAAAACCATCTATAGTAGGGACTATGTCCTTAAATATATAAGTTCCTCCTATAGAAATCCCTTTAGTATATTAGTATGTTAGTATATCTACATTCCTATATTCCTATACAATGATGTTTATAACCAGCTTCACCCCCCCCCCCCCCCCCCTTTAGCGAGCGCTGCGAGATTTCAAATTCGCTACGCGCATCCAA
>Ga0307515_10017497_pt1 | contig 13049 bp, 16 predicted proteins | sample 17_EM_MG_FD_194513 | JGI IMG/M metagenome (GOLD analysis project Ga0307515, IMG submission 194513) | Populus trichocarpa ectomycorrhiza microbial communities from riparian zone in the Pacific Northwest, United States - 17_EM | ecosystem: Host-associated > Plants > Roots > Unclassified | place...
GAAACCAATGCATCGGATAGCACAGCGTAGATAATTCTTCGTCTGCCAAACCTCCCCTTCCGTCAGAAAAACGGGGAGAGGACGAGTGAGAAAGGCTGTGGACATTGAAGAGAGTCAGATCACCCGTGCAGTGCAATCCTTGTCAGTACTTCGTCAGTCCGCTCGGACAGCATCCACCCGGCGAGAGAGCCTCAGCCTGGCTGTCGCCATCCACGCCGCACCAGACCACCTCCACACAAAACTCGTCACCGTCGGAACACGTGTTTCGGCTTTGACACTTACCCGACCCCGACCATGCAGCAACAGTCCGCCACCGTCGCTCACAACGCCCTCCCTCCACCTTCATCCACAACCGTCGCACGCTCGTCGCGGATATCCGTTCACTCTCACATAAAAGGTCTCGGTCTCACCCAGGACGGTTATGCTGCCTCCGATGCTGCTGGCTTCATCGGTCAGACCAACGCCAGAGAGGTACCGTTCGTCCTCTATCATCCCGTCCAAGGTGAAAGCCAATCGTTAGGATCCCCTCCTAGGCCTGCGGTGTCGTCGTGGACCTTATCAAGTCGCGTAAATTCTCTGGCCGTGCCCTTCTCCTCGTCGGTGCCCCCGGAACCGGTAAAACCGCCTTGGCTCTCGCCATCTCGCAAGAGCTCGGCTCAAAAGTTCCCTTCTGCCCTATGGTCGGTTCCGAGGTCTATAGCACAGAGGTGAAAAAGACTGAGGTTCTCGCCGAAGTTTTCCGAAGGGCGATTGGTGCGTGCCCTCCACCCGCTATCTATTCTCTAATTAACCACACCTTACTCAAGGTCTTCGAATAAAGGAAACAAAAGAGGTTTACGAGGGAGAAGTCACGGAATTGACCCCAACCGAGTCCGAAAACCCCCTCAGTGGCTACGGGAAAACCGTCTCCCACGTTGTTGTCGGTCTCAAGACCGCAAAAGGCACAAAACAGCTTCGGCTAGACCCCAGCATCTACGAGGCTATCCTCAAAGAAAAAATCGTTGTTGGCGACGTCATCTACATCGAGGCAAACACTGGTGCTGTAAAACGTGTTGGCCGCTCGGACGCCTATGCATCTTCATATGACCTCGAGTCCGAAACCTATGTCCCTCTGCCCAAGGGCGATGTTCACAAGCGCAAGGAACTCGTCCAAGACGTTACCCTTGGCGACCTCGATGCCGCAAATGCTCGACCACAAGGTGGCCAGGATATTATGAGCGTCATGGGCAGTCTTGTCAAGAGTGGCAGGACAGAAATCACCGATAAACTTCGCAGAGAGGTCAATAAAGTCGTCAAGGGCTATGTTGACCAGGGTGTTGCAGAGGTCATTCCAGGGGTCGTCTTCATCGATGAAGTTCATATGCTCGATATCGAGTGTTTCACCTACCTCAACTCCCTCCTCGAGTCCCCCATGGCACCCACTGTCGTACTGGCCACAAACAGAGGCAAAACTTTAGTCCGCGGAACGTCCGATATCGTCGCACCGCACGGAATCCCTATCGACCTCCTGGACCGGTATGTCCCTTTACGAGTCGTCCCCGGCTACCCGTTCTAACGATTATTTGCCTCCCGTAGTTGTTTGATTGTCAAAACAGACATCTACGACTCGAACCAGATCGCCAAGGTCTTGCAACTCCGGGCGAACATCGAAGGTCTCAGGCTCGGTCCTGGCGTTATCGACCGCCTTGTTCAGGAAGGAGACGCTCGATCGCTACGTTACGTCCTCCAGCTTCTCACTCCTGCCTCCATCCTTGCATCACTTGCTGGCCGCGCCCAAATAGAGCTCGAGGACGTATCAGAACTAGATGAGCTCTTCTACGACGCAAAAACCTCTGCAATGCTCAACTCTCGGTGACATATCTACAGACTGTTATCTATCGTGCCTGTACTCGTATAGAATCGATTATCATAGAATTTTCTCGGAAAAGCGTCGATCTGCATAAGTAGACCTTGCGTTCAAACACTTCAACGACGCAATGCTCGATCGAGCGCGACACATTCTCGAATTTGGGTTGGTGGTAGTGGATGTCACATTAAACCAGAAATAGTGGGAATGGTACTTTACGCCAAGTCGCGAACGTCGTGAAAATACATAATAAGTAGTACTTATAAACAGCAAACGCGGGTCTAGGAAGGTGGAAGCTACCTAACGAGAGTACGGGTGGTAACCGTGCTGGCTTCGCTGGCCAGTCCTCTGCGGCCCGACCCCTGTCCCCGAACCAGCACCGGGTCCAGTTCCAGGCGCTCCACGTGGCCCTCGAGGGATATTTGGGTTCATCCCACGTCCCATTGCCGCCAAAGTGGCAGCATTAGGTCCCTGCTGCATCCCCATATTTCCCATTCCTTGCATCGGCCCTCCACGACCCATACCGCCTATGTTGCCCATGCCCATGCCCATACTCATATTGCCTGCACCCATCCCCGCAGCCATCATAGGATTCATAGCACCGCCACCCATCATTGGGTTCATACCACCTCCCATTTGTTGGAACATGCGAGTCCACAATGAGGCCAGGGCATTGGCATCGAAGGGCGTGTTTCCACCGCCTGTGGCGTTTTGCATGGTACCCACGTTGCCAAACTGTCCTTGGCCACTAAATCCCCCTGTGTTGCCGGAGAAACCGGTGTTTCCACCATCAGCGCTTGGGTTGGATGTTCCATCTCTCGCTGATCTGGGCTGAGCGAGTTTGACGTCGATCTGTAAACCCGATCAGTAAGCGCGGGGTCGTGTGGGGAGGCTGTCAAAGAGACTTACCAGTTTTCCGTCAATCTGGAGTTTTCCGAAACCAAGGATAGAGTCGACGTCTGCATTCTCGAGGGATACGAAACCAAACCCTTTGCTGCGGCCAGTTTCTCTGTCCAACATAACCGTTGAATCGACAACCCTGCCGAATTGGGAAAAGAACTCCCGCATGGACTCTGAGGTGACGCTGCCAGCGAGTCCGCCTATGAACAATTTTGTTGCACGTTGGTGCTCTTGCCTGGGGATCGCCCGCTTGGGGTCAATCTGGGGAAGGACGGATGTTAGAAAACGGAGACGAGTGATCGAGATGGCCGACAATGCTCACTATCTTTCCATCGAGGAAATGTTCGCGGACCATGACGGCGTTGACCGACGCAGGATCCTCAAAGGTCAAAAAGGCGAAGCAGCGAGACCGACCACCAGCGTCGCGCATGATCGTGCAAGCTTCGACTTTACCGAACTGGGAAAAATAGTTCCTCAATCCCTCTGAAATCGCGACTTTAGTTCCCGGGTGTGCGGGTTGACAGGCAGCATAAACTAAAATACCATCTGTTGTATCCCAATTAAGTCCGCCGATGAACATTTTGCTGGAGTGAGGGAAGGACGGCCGGGGAACCACGAGAGAGAGAACGAGGATTGTTATTAGTAATTGACGTTGTAGGCAAAGGCAGAAGGAGGGAGGACAGATAGATGAGACAGATGCTGGGAACAAGAGGGCTCGCACACACAGAAGTGAGACCGAGCGATTTGTAGCGTAGAGTAGCCTAGACGTAGACGGAGCCACGGTGGTATCCTAGGTCTAGCTAGACTGAAAGGCGAGCAGTGACGACGACGACAGAACTACGGACGACGCATGTGCTACGTGCGCTGCTTGCCACTACGACCCATGACTACTTCGGCGGGTGACCACCGAGCGGTCTTACCGTGGGAGGAATCAGCGAGGGGGAGACAAGTGGGGGACTTACCCTTCCTCCTTCATCTCCGAAGGCCGAACGGGCCTATTCATGTTCTGGTAATCATCGGGTCGAGACGTTGGGGCTTGATTGTAGTCGGGGGTCTGCTGTTGATAGGTAGGGATCTGTTGGGTAGGTGGTGGAGAGGGCTCGAGTTTTGGAACGGCTAAAGGCTGTTGGACTGGTTCCGACTTGGGTGGAGGTTTCGACGTAGATTCAGCTGGCTTGGGAGGACTGAGGGGTTCTTCACTGTCGTCTGGCTCGTGGGAGTCGAGCTTGGGTAAATCTTGGGCGGTTTCAGTCGCGCTGGCGAAGTCGTTGTCGTCGGCGCCGTAGAGGTCTTTGTAGTGTCAGCCAACCTAAATAAGAGAAAAAGATAGAACAGGGGACTGACCACCATAGAGGTCAGTGTCGAGCTCAGTCATGATGGAAGGGATGAAGAGGATGTCTGGTGGTGGAAAGAGACAAGGGGAGAGCGACGCGCGTGACTGCGTAACGAGCTGTGTGACCTCCTAAGACTCCCAGATTTGATCGGAAATTTCTGAATGCTCAAGTAGTTACTGGCCTGTGGTGTGTATACACTTGAAGATACCTACGCGTGGTCTCCGTATCGTCCGGACCGCCCATATTCCTTGCCAGTACTTTTTACATTTTTTTCACCCCGTAAAGGTAGGGGAGGATCGTGTGGGTGGCTGTGTTCGCTTGTGTGATGGCGATGCGAGTCAGATCACTCCTACACTGTTCCGCAGATTCAGAGATTGGGTCGATGAGCGAACTCATTGAGAATGGATCCAAGTCTATGGCCATCGGAATCCTTGGTGCGGTCTATTCCTTGAGTGCTGAGATATCCTTCTTTTTATCTTATGTTCCGAAAGCCCTTCAGGGTGCTTTCGTCGAGCATCAAGTCATGTTCCAACAACTGTCTCTCCAGGTAGAGATCTCTGTGAATCTTGTTCGAAGCGTTCAAGACCTTCAGAAATGTGATGCCCTTGTCATTCCTGGGGGAGGTAAGCTACTCATCTCGTCTTGGCCCTTACCTCTATCCAGTTTTTCTCTCACAGAATCGACAACCATAGCTCTCCTGGCTAAACTTTCTGGTCTCCTTGACCCTCTACGGGAGTTTTCAAAGGCCAAACCCGTCTGGGGCTCATGTGCTGGCGCAATCCTCATGTCTCGCAATGTTACAAATACCAAGAAGGGTGGCCAGGACCTTCTCGGTCGTCTTTCCGTCACCACCGCCAGAAATGGGTGGGGATCTCAGGTGGGGCGACCAGTTCAGAACCACTGCACCTTCAGTGTTGACGGTGATTTCCAAGGTCGAATCATTTGAGGTCCCGCTCGCGGTACAATCGCTGCCACAACCAGATAAACCATTTCAAGGAGTGTTCATTCGTGCCCCGGTACTGCCCTTATTTCCACTCGCTTGAGCCATGGGCTGACACCCTCCCCTAGATTGTGCTCTCGGTTGACCAGACTCCTGAAGACCCTCCCCTGCAGGTCATCGCTCGCGTACCTGTCGAGCTTTTGCCAGACGCGCAGCATCTAGCTCCAAAAACTCAAGAGTCGATCAATCCCCTAAATTCTCGGACAATCGTTGCATTTCGACAGGGCAATCACCTATTCACTAGCTTTCACCCGGAGCTGACTGGGGATGATCGTTTCCATGCTTACTTTATCCAAGAATGCGTTGTCCCCTCACTCGCCACTTAGTCGCTCGTCTGTTACACACTGATTAGATGTCATGCTTGTGGTAATACATAGGTGGGCAAATGGTTATACAGGGCAAAACCTAGGCAAGAAGCACCAACGACCCAAACGATGAATCGGTTTATAAGTCGCTGAACCCAACGATTTTCCCGTCCCAGCTCCACCAGATCAGGTCATCAGCCTCAGCACTCTCCAGTTTGTAGCTTTCGGCCCCTGGAGATTTTGCGTAGTCGCACCGAATTACAATCTCGTCCGTCTTGACACCTACGCGCCCTTTCTTTTCCATCCCCTCATGGTCTCGTAGACCGCCCACGACGGAGTCAAGTCCGGGTGACATATTCTGCCTCGGTATCCAAGACGGGTGATGAAATCTACGCGGGGCTTGTATCAGGACATGCAGCTGAGTAGGTTCTAGTGTAAGGTCGGTATTTGAGCTCAAAGGTGGAAGAATAGTTTGGACCTACCCAGTTCTGCATTGAGCGTGATCCCGTCTTCAGCGCAGGCCATTGCCAATGAGCGGGAAAGCAATCGTTCAGCGGCAGAGAGGGCTTGCTGTTCTTCTAGATGACCGGTAATCGGTTCACCTGAAGGAGGAGAGGATGGGTCAGACAATTTTGTTGAATCCAACGATGAACGGTTCTCCGTGTGCTCGGGACTGGCAGGATCGTGCTCAAGGACGTTGGTTGGGGGGAGTGATATAGAAGAGAGAGGCGAGCGGACCTGGTCCAATGTGCGCATATGATTCAGTCTGCTTCCTGTGTTTCTTCCATTACATTGGTTCTCGTTCTTGCGATGTGTCAAAACCCCTCCATCGACCCCGTAATTCCACGCTTGGACAGTTAGGCCATCGATTGTAAGAAGAAGCCGAGATCGTGGTCCAAAGAGACTGGGTCCCAGAAGGATAAGAAGGTGTACTTGAGCATGCCCAGATTGGTGGGGATATTTGAGCGAATTGAGGGCGAGGGAGGAAGAGAGAGCGGAAAACGTCGAATGTAAATGACAAGAGAGTGTATCAACAGCATCCAATAGGTCAATCCGTTTCTTTGAGGATTTGGAACCAGGTGGAAAAGGTAGTCTGCTGAGCTGCGCGACCGGGCTGTGGCGAGTTCAGCAGGCCGCATGGGGGGAGTTCGAGTCGGCTTACAAGGGGATCTGATTCTTCAAGAACAAGACATGCTGAATAGCTGCTGCTGCCAGTCTCGCGGCCATAGATTCTGATATCGAATGCTGCTCATCCAAGTGGACAATCGTCGGTGCAGGGGACATCGCGGTCATGGTTAAGAGAGACGCGTTGGTCACGTGCAGATTGTCAACCAAACTGACCTGATCCCCACGACTTGAGAGTGACTATAGCTGGGTGATTCTGTGGCACAGGGGAGGCTGCATCTGCGAAATTACGCACAAGTGGCCAGCACAGTTGACGAGAGTCAACGACTAGAACAGGCCGCCACCCGCTCTGCAGCCACCCTTATCTGGTGTCCACCGCTGAACTAGCATACCCGGGCGTCCTTGAAATCCCTCTCGGTCTTGCCTCCTCCACTTTTCTTCCAGGTAAACACCTAAACTCGTTTTCCAGAAAAACATACCCACCGGCTCGGTTCGTCGATCACAAGTTATTGCCCATCCACCCGCTGAACCCCGTTCATCCAGATATCATTATTTCTCTCTTCGAGAACAGCAAAGTTGCCTGTATCACCTCTTTCCATGGCCGCTCCAAATCAGCACGAGGTTACGTCTAGTAACGTCAACACCCAACCTTTCCCAACCCCTCACTACCGTTCTACCCACCCCTTCCAAGGGAGTGTGTCGGACAGCGCTATGGTAGGGAAGGAACACTCTCCCAAACAACCACGAGTCTCTTTCGAAAGTGACCCCTATATTGGGAGTACCTCTCGTGGTGCACACCCAAGTACGTACCCACCTCCGAGAAACGGACCTCCCTCCCTTATCCACCTCTCTTGCAAGCCTCAGGGAATGCGGGAAACACCCCGCGCACCCCCAGTCCTACAAAGCAGGCAGGAAACGCCCCCAGGAATCATAGCCCTTCAAAACCTATTGGGGGTAACAACCCCGCTGGTCCCCGGAGTGCAACACCTGGTTCGCTGACACCCAGTCGATCTGCTTCGCGCGCAGCCTCTCCGCTGCGATTTTTACAACAATGGGCTCTCCACCGGACCCACTCGCGAGATGAACCCTTCATTCCTATCGACCCATTCAAATGGAATTTTCGGATCTGTTCTCCCGGAAACATTGACGATCAATCGCTCCCACTTTCTTGCTGTATCCCTATAACACCAGTTTCGGATGATCGGGGCTTGTTCTCGGATACGCTGCCGCGCCAACTGTACCTTTGCCTTCTCCTCCGTCTGCCTGCGGTGTATTTCTCCCGCGTGGCTCGTATCTTTGAGGACGCCGAGGTCAGTAGGAACGATATGCAACGGATCATCGAATCCAGCCGACCCAGTAAACTATCGACTTCAAGTCGTCGTGCCGTGAACAATGCAGCGCCACCAGTGCTTCCATTCCCGGAAGACTGGACTCCTCCCGCAGTGTCTCCCGCTCTGGCAAGGTTCAAGAATTCCTGGGAAGAATTCATAGATTCACTGCTTAGGGAGTGGAAAACACTCAACCTTGTCTCTGCCCTCATCTGCTCGTCCGTCATCTCTCCGTTTGATAAACCCAAATAACATGCTGACACACTTCGTTAAAGTGCGATTATAACCATGTTCCAGGTACCGGAAATGGCATACGACCCGGTCACGCGAACTGCTGCTCTCGTGTCCCTAGTGTGCGCACTGATGAGCCTCGCTTTCGGTTGTCTCTTCATCGTTCGCTTTGGCACAATGAGGAGTATGCATCGCGCTTCGACCTGGGCGGAGGTGAGTTCTACCGAGGGCGATGGATGTACAATTCACTAAATTCCAGCAAAGGAGGCGCAAAAAACGCGGACCTCAATCCTGTGGAATGTATGGGTCCTGCTAGCAACTCCCTCGGTATGGTTGGCCTGGTCGGTGATCGCATTCATAATTTCGATACTCTCTTATGTGTGGAGGAGTGGGGCCACAAACGATCCAGAGAACGGTAGTTGGCCTCGTCTCACACCTACTCAAGCCCTTGGACCTCGCCTAGTGGCCACCGCTTTTGTGGTCCTCGGAATGCTCAACTTTTTGATGATTCTCGGGACATTCAAAAAGTATAGCAGGAACGGTTGGTCATTCACCGAGCCGCCCGGTTCACACCAATCTCCCGAAGGGGATAGGACAACCAGGGGCAGAGGTCGCTCTAGGAAGGTACCGATGGAACCACAGGTTAGCTTGCCCATCGGGGAAGGGAGCAGCAGTGCCGGGTTGAATGACCTTGAGAAGAGTGGAGTCGAGCAGAGGGTTAGCGCAAAGGTATGAGGCGTTTGAATGCGAATGCGAGAGCTTGTAGTTGTTACATATCAAGTGGACGATTGCTATTAATAGGTGCTGACAGGAGGTGGTTTGTATGGCCATGAGGGTTATAAACTGGCATGAAGAAATCAAAGAAATGCGGCATCATCCAGACCGTAGCTTTTTGCGGGGTGACAGAACACTGCCATCTTCCTGCCTCCTTTTTACGTTCTCTGCAGTTGGTGAAAGGGGTACATATCCTGGTTCCACAGTCGTAAAGGAATTGTTCGAAAACACCCGCCCACCAGAAGTCCTATCTGGGGATACAGTCCCGACTCTTGTCGGAGTAGATGGTCGGTCAGAAGTCAAAAGTTCTTCCCCCGGGGATGAAGGCAAGCCTTGAAGGATGAGTCGATATCCATGCTGGATCAACCCAAAGAACTGGACGTCACGGGTGTATATCCTGAGCAGAACCTCACCAAAGGTTGCAGGCATTAGTGAGGATATATCGCCAGGCTCAGCTTTGGAACACTCTAGGGTCCACATTCAGCTGAGTCTGTCTAGGAGGAGGGAGGACGCGTACCCTGGGGTTTTCTCTTGGAATAGAATCGAATCTTGTCAATGGGATTGCTGTTCCCCATGCCGTAGTGGAGGACCGCTTCGTCGATGATTACATGCTGGGTGGATAACGCCATAAGTGCAGCTCGCTCTTCATCATTTTCAGGTTTGTGCGACCTGGCAGCTGATACAATCGCCTCAGGGTTGAAGAATTTACGGAGATGCCCTTTCCAATCCCATGTGAAGACTTTATAGTCGACCGTTTTGTACAGGTCCCTTGACGTTATACGGTTCAAGATCGCCTGTGCTTCGATGAGGTTCTGAAGGACAGTTAATCTCAGCCAGGAAAATTATGGGAAAGAGCTCACTCGATCATCAGACATCTGGATCAGCTCGGTGATGCTGTCAGTGAGGTGCAAATACCTCTCTGGGTCATTGACATAGTCCGCAAAGTGCATCACGGGTTCCGCAGCGAGGAGTGCATCTACAACCATGTACTCGATTGCCCGGGCTTGAGCAAGTGGTGAGAAGAGGACGAGTGCAAATTGGTTCTTGAAATTTACCTGTCTTGTGGGTGTAGATCAATTTATGGAGACTATAGCGCGTATGGCATAGTTCAAAGAGCATGTTTGCATCTTTGATGTCATAACAGATCTGGTCCTCGATGACTCGGGCACAGTTTATTAGTCTTGGATCATACATCAATGGCAGTTGCAGGTAACATTTCTCAACAACAAACCTATCTGTACAGATAGACGATGCAATGTCACTTGTGACATTTGTATCGCGAGCAATGTAATCGAACCTGATGAAGAGGTCAAAGGTGCGGAATGCGAGAGTGTATAAAGTACTCACTTGTCAACATCAATCCCGTTCCTTCTGTTTGCGACAATTTCAAACAAAAATGGTTTCTCTGGGGGATGGCTATCTCTGTGGATGTAATATGAAAAGCACTGAAAGAAAAACACCCTTGGAATGCGTACAAACAGATGTTAGGATCACCTGCTATTAGTGCTTTGATGAATCGAATGTCGTTTTCGGGCAGATCGATGTGGTTCTTGGAAACAAGATCGTCAAACATCATCTCAGATGCATCCTCATGCTTCCAACGCTTTCCAGGGCTAGGCTTTCCGGTTAAAAAGACAGGAAATTGAAATGATGCACACAATGTAACCTACAGTGCAACTGGAATAAACCGGCCATCCCACACATGGGAAAAGGGGCCATGGCCAAGGTCATGACATAGACCAGCAAGCTGCACACATTCGACATCTCTATTTGTGATGCCAAGTTCTGGTTGCTGGTCCTTAATATGTTGCACCATGCAACGGGCCAGATGAGCAACACCTGGGGAAATTGTTGAGCGGGCGGCCAACACGTGGAGAGGGCAGGTGAAAGGGGGACCTAAACAATGCTCGAACCGGTTGTGGGCTGCGCCAGGCCAGACTCTGTAACTAGTGCCAAGCTGCTTGATATGTCGCAGCCGCTGAAAATGCGCGCTGCAGAGACGGGGATAAGCCACTGATTGATAGAGTACGTGGAGAAGCGGCGACTTGCGTATCAATAACCGCGCAGATCCTCGGAGTAAAGGGCACTAGAAATACGGAAGCGGTCAGCTAAAGAGTAAGAAACTGAGGGTACAGGCGTACTATAGCCGTGAATCGAGTCCTTGAACGACCGCATGATGAGAGATGGGGGTGGAAGGCGCCGTGTGCAATGGGAAGAGATGTACTCGAAGTACTACTTGATCCTCATGGAGCCCAGTAGTCGGAGACCGGAGCGGAGGCCCGGCAGACCGGCTTAGGTAATCCAGAAAAGAGGTCCCTGGACGAGGACGAGCAAGGTTCCACAGTCTCTCCATTCCACACAGGTATCTTATCTGATCGACTCTCGTTCTTGTACAACACACTCAGTCAATGTTCCGTCAGCTGCAATGTCTCTCGCCCAGCAGACGGCGTACCAGCAGCATCTCCAGGGTCAGCAAGTCCAGCTGCACACCTTCGACAGACAGGCCCTAGAAGAGTCCCTTAGACGGTCTATCACCCTCGTCTTTTGGTACAAGGTTTGAACCCCAGGCGTTTTTGAGTCTCCCGTCCATCCGTCTGACTTCCCACGCCAGCCACATTACGATCCAATCCGTCTTACCCAGGAGATATCAACCTTTCCCCTTTTCCAACTCTCCCATTTCTCGCAACTAGTCTCAGACCTGGGATTGAACCCCGCGTGCTTCGTCGATTGCTACAATCCTATTTCAGGTCACTGGGAACAACACGCTGTCTCCACCGTCAGGACCGTAGAAAGCGAGCAACGTGTCCTGTATAGGGTCCGGAAAAGTTTCCTTGAGGGGCTTTCTGATGACGAATGCCCAGGGCTGAGGGAGGAGATTACTCTTCAACCAAGGCCCCTCCACCAAACTGTATCTTATAACTCTGTTCTCACTCCCACCACCGCCGTCAAACGCTCGGCTCCTGACAGCGTTGACGAGAGCGGCCATTCCTCCAAGTACTATCGTGTTGATCGGGTCACGTTTTCTCCGGCAACAGTTCCGGGAAACAACTACATTGTACCTTCTGCCGATGCTCAGCCATATCCCTCACCATCGTCCACCTCTAATCAAGCATACCCCAGTCCTCCACCATTCCCCTCCCCTCTAGTTCCCAAACGGGCCACAACAGACCAAATATTTGCGTACACCCCCACGCCTAAGGAATCGCTACCGGGTGGCTCTTCATCTAGTAGCTCTTCCGTCGCATTCCCTCACCATCCCCACCCTCCCTTGAAGCGATGGCCGAATGATTACACCGTCTCTGAAGTCTCAGAAGGATTCAAGCAGATGGATTCATTGATTGCTCAACAGCCTACGCTTACCCAAAAATGCGCATTTGAGAAGGTCTTTGGTTGTCGATACGTCAAGAGTACGGTTTGTCGACATCGAAGCGTCTGGAGAAGAGCTGACGACGGAGTCAAGGCGGCCTTTGAAAGCATGGGGACTGATGAAAGAGCTGTTTGGGGAAATTTCGTGAAGCAGGTGGAAGGGAGAAGAAAGCCGGATGGGACGGCCGTCACGGAAGGCGAAGAGTCAGATACCCCCCAAAGGCATGCGATGGTGCACGATATACACTATGCGACCGGCCTACAGATTATGGCGACGAGAAATATGGACGTTGGCGGGAGCCTGGCGCAAACCAGCGTCCACTCTCCAGAGTACCAGGTCAACGACGTCTCAATCTCAGGAGGGGTTGAACTTGGTGACATGTCCGACGTTGATGAGCCAGTCATGGGGTCTCTCGGCCCGCCGCCTGCTAATCATATTATTTCGGGTGAGTGCCATTTATACCTCCAAAGCACCTTAGCCTGGGCTCAATTCATCGAACGGGGACGATCAACAGATGAGAGTGTTTCAGTTCTGCAACATCAATTAGGCGTTCCGGATTCTGTGATCAGCAAATGATTTTACAGGTTGCGGACGCTTGTGCAGGATCTAGTATAAGTTACGTTTTGGTGGTGATGTGCAGCGCGTGCCAGCCCCGCGCCATTGTTTAAACTTGTTTATCCCCACTAAATGGAACACCCTTGACGGGCACGACGAGGGCGATCTGCAATCAGCCTCTCACGGCTTTGGCGTTGCCGTTTTACACAACTTTGCTCGATACGATTTTTGGCAAACTGATGTCTTGGGTACCTTTTTTTCACCTGCTGCCGCACAAGCTTGTA
>Ga0307515_10017498_pt1 | contig 13048 bp, 11 predicted proteins | sample 17_EM_MG_FD_194513 | JGI IMG/M metagenome (GOLD analysis project Ga0307515, IMG submission 194513) | Populus trichocarpa ectomycorrhiza microbial communities from riparian zone in the Pacific Northwest, United States - 17_EM | ecosystem: Host-associated > Plants > Roots > Unclassified | place...
CGATGTTCTTCGTCGTCACCGGCCTCACCGTGGATCTCGGCGCGCTTCAGATCGGCGCGGTCGGCGTCCTCGTCGCGATCCTGGCCGTCGCCATCCTCGGCAAGATCGGCGGCGGCTATCTCGGGTCCCGGCTGGCCGGCATTCCGCCGCGCGGGTCCGCGCTGATGGGCGTACTGGTCAACACGCGCGGTCTGACCGAGATCGTCATCCTGACCGTCGGGCTACAGCAACACCTGATCGGACCGGACCTCTACTCCCTGCTGATCGTGATGGCGCTGGTCACGACCGCGATGACCGGCCCGTTGATCAACTGGTTGTACCCGCGAGCCCGGCTGCGCAATGACCTCACCGCACCCGAACGGGTCAACCACCCCGGCGACGAGATCGTACTTCCGAGCTGATCGCCGTCGTGGTCAACCGAAGACCGAAGGAGAGACACATGGATGCTGGTGTCATCGTCGTGGGCGCGGGCCCGGCCGGACTCATGCTCGCCGGGGAACTCCGCCTCGCCGGGGTCAACGTCATCGTTCTCGAGAAACTGCCGCGCCGTACCGGAGAATCCCGGGGTCTGGGCTTCACCGCCCGCACCATGGAACTGTTCGACCAGCGTGGCCTGCTGCCCCGCTTCGGGGACATCACCACCAGCAACGTCGGCCACTTCGGCGGCCTCGCCGTCGACTTCGGCGTCCTGCAAGGGGCTCACCAGGCGGCCAAGACCGTTCCGCAGTCACAGACCGAGGCGGTGCTGGAGGACTGGGCCGGCGAACTCGGCGCCGACCTGCGTCGCGGCCACGAGGTCGTCTCCTTCACCGACGAGGGCGGCGAGGTGGAGGTCGAGGCCGGCTACCTCGTCGGCTGCGACGGTGGTCGCAGCACGGTCCGCAAGGCCGCCGGATTCGACTTCCCCGGCACCCCGGCGAATCTCGAGATGTTCCTCGCCGACGTCAAGGGCCTGCACCTCGAGACCTCCATGATCGGTACCACCTTTCCCGGTGGCATGGTCATGGTCGGGCCGCTACCGGGCGGCATCACCCGGCTCATCCTCTGCGAACGTGGAGTGCCACCGAAGCGCAGAACCACCCCGCCGGCGTACGACGAGGTGGCCGCGGGATGGAAACGCGTCACCGGCGAGGACATCTCGTACGGCGAGCCGGTGTGGGTCAGCGCCTTCGGCGACGCCACCCGGCAGGTTACCGAGTACCGCAAGGGCCGCGTGCTATTGGCCGGAGACTCGGCGCATATCCATCTGCCGGCCGGCGGGCAGGGCATGAACACCAGCATCCAGGACGCCGCGAACCTCGGCTGGAAGCTCGGCGCCGTCGTCCAGCAACGAGCCCCCGAAGCGCTACTCGACACCTATCATGCCGAGCGGCACCCGGTCGGGTCGCGGCTGCTCATGAACACCCGGGCGCAGGGTCTGCTGTTCCTCAGCGGGCCGGAGGTCCAGCCGCTGCGCGACGTGCTGACCGAGCTGATCCAGTACGAGCCGGTCAGCCGCCACCTCGCGGCGATGGTCAGCGGCCTAGAGATCCGCTACGACGTCGGCGGCGGCCGGCACCCGCTGCTCGGCCGCCGGATGCCGAACCTTGAGCTCATCGGGGACGACTTCAAAACCAGCAGCACCGAGCTGCTGCGCGGCGGTCGCGGCCTCCTGCTCGATCTCGAGGACAACGCGGTCCTGCGACGGCGCGCCGCCGGCTGGGCCGATCGCGTCGACATCGTGACGGCGGCGCCGCACGACCTGGCCGGGGACAGCCCGCTGGCCGGCACGGCGTCCCTGCTGATCCGTCCGGACGGCCACGTCGCGTGGGCCGCCCCGGGCAGCCACAACGACCTGCCGACCGGCCTGGAGCGCTGGTTCGGGCCGTCGCGCTACTAGCCGGCCAGGCCGGACGCGGCGAGATTTCTGTCCACATCGGACTTTCGGATCAGGAGAAGCATGCACAGCAATCTGATCGTGGCCCGCATGGACCTCGATTCCAGCACCGAGGTCGCGAAGCTGTTCGCCGACTTCGATGCCACCGAGATGCCCCATCGGATGGGCACCCGGCGGCGTCAGCTGTTCGCCTACCGAGGCCTCTACTTCCATCTGCAGGACTTCGACGAGGACAACGGTGGCGCGCTCATCGAGGAGGCGAAAGCCGACCCGCGGTTCATCGGCATCAGCGACGACCTGAAGCCGTTCATCGAAGCCTACGACCCAGCGACGTGGCGCAGCCCGGCCGACGCCATGGCCACCCGGTTCTACCGCTGGGAGGCGGCGCAGTGACCGGCCGGCGTGTCGTGATCACCGGAATCGAGGTGCTTGCCCCCGGCGGTGTCGGGGTCAAGAACTTCTGGAACCTCATCAGCGAGGGACGCACCGCGACGCGGGGCATCACCTTCTTCGACCCCGCCCCGTTCCGGTCCCGGGTCGCGGCTGAGATCGACTTCGACCCGCTCGAGCAGGGGCTGAGCCCGCAGGAGACCCGGCGCATGGACCGGGCCGCTCAGTTCGCCGTCGTTGCGGCCCGGCGCGCGGTCGCCGACAGCGGGCTCGAGGTTGCCGAGGCCGACCCGTACCGGATCGGGGTCACCGTCGGCAGTGCGGTCGGCGCCACCATGGGGCTTGACCAGGAGTACCGGGTGGTCAGCGACGGCGGCCGGCTCGACCTCGTCGACCACCGGTACGCCGTGCCGCACCTCTACCACCATCTGGTGCCGAGTTCCTTCGCGATGGAGGTGGCCTGGGACGTCGGCGCCGAAGGGCCGGCCGGGGTGGTGTCCACCGGCTGCACTTCGGGCATCGACTCGCTCGGCTATGCCGCGGAACTGATCCGTGACGGTGCCGTGGACGTCATGATCGCCGGCTCCGCCGACGCCCCGATCTCGCCGATCACGGTCGCCTGCTTCGACGCGATCAAGGCGACGACCCCGCGTAACGACGACCCGGAGCACGCGTCCCGGCCCTTCGACGGCAGCCGGAACGGGTTCGTCCTCGGCGAAGGGGCGGCCATGTTCGTCCTGGAGGAACTTGAGAGCGCCCTGCGGCGCGGCGCTCACATCTATGCGGAAATCGCCGGCTACGCGACGCGCAGCAACGCGTACCACATGACCGGTCTGCGCCCGGACGGCGCGGAGATGGCCGAGGCGATCCGGGTGGCGCTGGACGAGGCCCGGATGAACCCGGACCAGATCGACTACATCAGCGCGCACGGCTCCGGCACCAAGCAGAACGACCGGCACGAGACGGCGGCGTTCAAACGGAGCCTGGGGGAGCACGCCTATCGCATCCCGGTCAGCTCCATCAAGTCGATGATCGGGCATTCGCTCGGTGCGATCGGCTCCATCGAGGTCGCGGCATCCGTCCTGGCCATGGAGAACGACGTGGTGCCCCCCACCGCAAACCTGCGCCTTCCGGACCCGGAGTGCGACCTCGACTACGTCCCGAACGAGGCCCGCGACCAGCTCACCGACGCGGTCCTCAAGGTCGGCAGCGGGTTCGGCGGATTCCAGAGCGCGATGGTTCTCGCCCGCCCGGACCGGAGCCTGGCATGACCGCCTGCACCGAGCGGCACACGCCCTCTGTGGTGGTGACTGGCCTCGGCGCGGTGTCCCCTAACGGGTTGGGGACGTCGGATTACTGGACCGCCACCCGGCAGGGCCGCAGCGGAATTGCCAGGATCACCCGGTTCGACCCGTCGGACTATCCCGCCCGGCTGGCGGGGGAGGTGCCCGGGTTCGCCGCGCGGGACCACCTGCCGGGCCGGCTCATCCCGCAGACCGATCGGATGACCCAGCTGGCGCTGGTCGCCGCCGACTGGGCGATCGCCGACGCTGGCATCCGTCCCGGGGAGCTACCCGACTTCGACATGGGTGTCATCACCGCGAGTTCGTCCGGTGGCTTCGAGTTCGGCCAGGACGAGTTGCGGAAGTTGTGGAGCCTCGGCGGGCAGCACGTCAGCGCGTATCAGTCGTTCGCCTGGTTCTACGCCGTCAACAGCGGCCAGATCTCCATCCGCAACGGCATGAAGGGCCCCAGCGGGGTGCTCGTCAGCGACCAGGCCGGCGGCCTTGATGCGCTGGCCCATGCCCGCAGACAAGTACGCAAGGGCACCAGCCTGATCGTCGCGGGCGGCGTCGACGCGTCCATCTGCCCATGGGGTTGGGTTGCCCAGATGGCGAGCGGCCGGCTCAGCACCAGCGACGAGCCGGCCCGCGCGTACGTACCGTTCGACGCCGCCGCGCGTGGCCACGTGCCGGGCGAGGGCGGGGCGATCCTCATCGTCGAGGACGCCGAAGCCGCCCGCCGCCGCGGAGCCCGCATCTACGGAGAGATCGCCGGATACGGCGCCACCATGGATCCCCGGCCCGGCAGCGATCGCGAACCCGGCCTGCGCCGTGCGATCGAGGTGGCCCTGCGGGACGCCGGCGTCGAACCGGCCGATGTCGATGTCGTCTTCGCCGACGCGGCGGCTGTCCCCGAGCTCGACCGCGTCGAGGCCGACGCCATCACCGCGGTTTTCGGCGCGCGGGGTGTCCCGGTCACCGCGCCCAAGACGATGACCGGCCGGCTCTACTCCGGCGCCGCCGCGCTGGACGTGGCCACCGCCCTGTTGTCGATCAGGGACGAGCTCATCCCGCCCACGACCAACACCGTCCCGGCCACCGAGTACGACCTGGACATCGTGCTCACGACGGCCCGTCCCGCCCGGCTGCGCACCGCTCTGGTGCTGGCCAAGGGTTACGGCGGGTTCAACGCGGCGATGGTGCTGCGGGCCGTCCGTCAATAGCCGCCCACCCGGATCACGTCAATCGCACCCAGATGGAAGGGACCGACATGCCTGTCCACGAGTTCACCCTCGACGATCTCCGCCGCATTTTGCTGGCCGGCGCCGGGGTCGACTCCGGCGTCGACATCGACGGCGACATCCTGCACGAGCAGTTCGAAGCGCTCGGCTACGAGTCGCTGGCCCTGTTGGAGACCGGCAGCCGGATCGAACGCGAGTACGGCATCACCTTGTCTGACTCGACCCTCGCCGACGCCACCACCCCGAAGGCCCTCATCGACGCCGTCAACGCGCAGCTGGCCGCGCCCAGCGTCGCGGGCCTCTGACGAGCCGGCCGCCACCCCGACGGGAGAGGTCCCACCATGTCACAACAGCCCAGCCGGGTCGCCCTGGTGACCGGAGCAACCAGCGGGATCGGCCTCGCTGTGGCCCGGCTCCTCGCCGAGCAGGGCCACCGAGTGTTCCTCGGCGCGCGTACCGCCGGGAACGTCTCCGCCGTGGTCAAGCAGCTGACCGACGACTCCTACGACGTCGACGGCAGCACGCTCGACGTCCGCTCCGACGATGAGGTCAAAGCCTTCGTCCAGGCCGCCGTCGACCGGTTCGGCACCGTGGACGTCCTGGTCAACAACGCCGGCCGCAGCGGCGGCGGGGTCACCGCCGACCTCACCGACGAACTGTGGGACGACGTCATCGACACCAACCTCCACAGCGTCTTCCGGATGACCCGCGAGGTGCTCACCGCCGGTGGCATGCGGCACAAGACCCGCGGCCGCATCATCAACATCGCCTCGACGGCCGGTAAGCAGGGAGTCGTCCTCGGCGCTCCCTATTCCGCCTCCAAACACGGTGTCGTCGGCTTCACCAAGGCGCTCGGCAACGAACTGGCTCCGACCGGCATCACGGTCAACGCGGTCTGCCCCGGATACGTGGAAACGCCGATGGCGCAACGTGTCCGGCAGGGGTACGCCGCCGCCTGGAGCACCACCGAGGAGCAGATCCTGGAGAAGTTCCAGGCGAAGATCCCGCTCGGACGCTACTCGACGCCGGCGGAGGTGGCCGGCCTGGTGGGCTATCTCGCCTCCGACACCGCCGCCTCCATCACCGCCCAGGCGCTCAACGTCTGCGGCGGCCTCGGGAACTTCTGAATCGACCGTCCCAGCCAAGGAGCAACGAGCATGTCGCAGCCCGGCCTCCGCGAAGTGGAGCATGAGATCAGCATCTCCGCTCCGGCCACCGCCGTCTACCAGCTCATCGCCGACGTCAGCAACTGGCCCCGCATCTACCCGCCGACCATCCACGTCGATCAGCTGGAAGCGGGCGACCGCGACGAGCGCATCCGGATCTGGGCCACCGCCAACGGCGAGCTCAAGAACTGGACCTCGTATCGGACCCTCGACCCGGACCGCCTGCGGATCACCTTCCGCCAGGAGACGTCCAGCCCGCCGGTCGCCGTCATGACCGGCACCTGGGTCATCGAGCAGGTCTCGGCCCAGGAGTCGACGGTCAGACTGCTGCACGCCTTCCGGGCGGTGGCCGACGACCCGGCCGACCTGGCCTGGATCGAGCAGGCTGTGGACCACAACTCGCGCTCGGAACTGGCCGGGCTGAAGACCAATGTGGAGCTTATCGAGGCCGCGCGGGAGGCTACCTTCTCGTTTGCGGACAGCGTCCAGATCGACGGCTCGGCCAAGGATGTGTACGACTTCATCAACGACGCCGGGCAGTGGCCGCAGCGGCTGCCCCACGTCGACAGCGTCGGTTTCGCCGAGGTGACCCCCGGCCTGCAATCGCTGGAGATGGTGACCCGCGCCCCGAACGGTTCTCAGCACACCACCAAGTCGTACCGGGTGTGTTTCCCGAACCAGCGAATCACCTACAAGCAGGTCACGATGCCGGCCTTGATGAGCTTGCACACCGGCTGCTGGACGTTCGAGGAGAACGACAACGGCGTGCGCGCCTGTTCCCAGCACACCGTCGTGCTGAAGACCGAGAACATCACCAAGATCCTCGGCCCGGACGCCACGATTGCCGACGCCCGCGAGCACGTGCAGAACGCGCTCAGCAGCAACAGCCGCGCCACCTTGGGCTTCGCCAAGGAATACGCCGAGCAGAGGCGCTGAGCGTGCCCACATCCGGCCTGGAAACCCAGGTCATCGTCGTGGGCGCCGGACCGGTTGGGCTGCTGCTCGCCGGTGAGCTGCGGCTAGGCGGCGCCGAGGTGATCGTGCTGGAGCAGCGGGAGTCGTCGACCGGCGAGTCGCGGGCTTCCACGTTGCACGCCCGCACGATGGAGATCCTGGACAGTCGTGGCCTGCTGAGTGCCCTCGGCACCCCGCCGCAGGAGCCGCGCGGTCACTTCGGTGGCCTGCCGCTCGACCTGACGCTGCCCGGCCGGTACCCGGGCCAGTGGAAGGTCGCCCAGACCCAGACCGAGGAAATTCTGCAGCGCTGGGCGCTGAGCCTGGGCGCTGACCTCCGCCGGGGGCATCGGCTCTGCGGGCTTTCGGTACGGCCCGATGGCGTCGAGGCGGAGGTCGACGGCCCGGGCGGCCGGCTCCGGTTTCGGGCCGGCTATCTCGTCGGGTGCGACGGCGAGCACAGCACGGTACGCCGGCTGACCGGTGCCGAATCCACCGGCCGCGACGCCGCCCGGGAGTTGTTGCGGGCGGATGTGGCCGGGATAGCCGTCCCCGACCGCAGGTTTCAGCGGCGCGAGAAGGGGCTGGCCATCGCGGCTCGGCGCGCCGACGGCGTCACCCGGGTGATGGTGCACGAGTTTGACCGGCCCGCCGTCACCAGAACCGGGGCACCGGCCTTCGCCGAGGTCGTCGAGGTGTGGAAGCGAGTGACCGGCGAGGACCTCAGCTCGGGGACGCCGCTCTGGGTCAACTCGTTCGGTGACGCCAACCGGCAGGTCGACCGGTACCGTGAGGGCCGGATCCTGCTCGCCGGGGATGCCGCCCACCAGCAGATGCCGGTCGGCGGCCAGGCACTCAACCTGGGCTTGCAGGACGCGTTCAACCTGGGCTGGAAGCTCGCCGCCCGGGTTCGCGGTACCGCCGGCGAGGACCTACTCGACACCTACCACAGCGAGCGGCACGCCGTCGGCCGGCGGGTGCTGTCCAACATCATGGCGCAGGCGATGCTGCTGCTGGGCGGCGTCGAGGTCGAAGCCTTGCGCACGGTCGTGGGCGAGCTCATCGCCGAGCCCGAGGTCCGCGGTCATCTCGCCGCGACGGTCGCCGGGCTGGACATCCGCTACGACGTGGGCGCCGGGGAGCACCCGTTGCTCGGCGCTCGGCTGCCGCACGTCGCGCTGGATACCGCGGACGGCGCGCTCACCAGCACGGCACTGCTGCGAGGCGGCCGGAGCGTGCTGCTCGACCTGTCCGGCGACGACGGTCACCACACCGAGTTGCGCCGGATCGCCGGCGGATGGGCGGATCGGCTCACCGTGGTCGCGGCCGGCCGGCCGGCGGCCGATGGTCCGCTGTCGGGGACGACCGCCGTCCTCGTTCGCCCGGACGGCTACGTCGGGTGGGTCGAGCCGGGCGCGGGCGCATTGCCGGACGCGCTGCACCGCTGGCTCGGCCCCGGTCCGGCGGGCGTCGTCCACCCGAGGAATCAGGCCGCCAAGCCGGCCGCATCGACCATCAAACGGAGGAGCGAAATGAGCCGACTCACGGGCAAGACAGCACTGGTGACGGGTGCGAGCCGCGGGATGGGACGGGCCACCGCCGTGCGCCTGGCCGCCGACGGCGCCCTGGTCGCTGTGCACTACAACCAGAGCAAGGACGACGCCCAGGAGGTCGTCGCGGCGATCGAGCGCGATGGCGGCCGGGCCTTCGCTGTCCAGGCCGAGCTTGGCGTTCGGGGCGACGTCCACGAGCTGTTTCTCGGTCTCGAGGAGGGCCTCAAGGAGCGGACCGGGGCGGCGCAGCTCAACATCCTGGTCAACAACGCCGGCGTGATGGGCGGTCTGGCCCCCGAGGCGACCACCGCCGAGGCGTTCGATCGGCTCGTCGCGGTCAACGCCAAGGCGCCGTTCTTCATCATCCAGCGGGCGCTGCAGAACATGCGCGACGGCGGCCGAATCATCAACATCTCCTCGGGACTCACCCGGGTCGCCAACCCCCAGGAGATCGCGTACGCCATGACCAAGGGCGCCGTCGAGCAACTCGCCCGGCACTTCGCGAAGTATCTAGGCCCGCGCAAGATCACCGTCAACAGCGTGGCGCCGGGGATCACGCGCAACGACAACCCCGTCTTCGGCATTCCCGAGGCGGTCGAGCAGATGGCCGCGCTGTCCGCCTTCAACCGAATCGGCGAGCCCGAGGACGTCGCGGAGGTGGTGGCCTTCCTCGCCTCGGACGAGGCGCACTGGATCACCGGGTCCTTTGTGGACGCAACCGGCGGCACCCTGCTGGGCTGACCGTTACGGCCTCCCGGAAGGAGACATGATGTCATCGACGGTTCGGCGCTGCGCCGACACCGGGTCAGGGCGGCGGGGGCTGCTGGCGGTGCTCGCGGGCAACATGCTCATCGACGCTCTTGAGGTGTCCACCCAGGTTGTCGCCTTGCCAACTGTCCGCGCCGAGCTGGGCCTGTCCCTGATCGTGGCGCAGTGGATGATGACCGGGTTCGCGGTGGGATTCGGTGGATTTCTGCTGGTGGGCACGCGCCTGCTGGCCGGCGTCGGTCGGCGCCGGGCCTACCTGGCCGGCCTGCTGATCTTCGCGGTCGCCTCGCTGGTAGCCGGGCTGACCGACGACGTCGCCGTGCTGATCGCCATCCGCATCGTCAAGGGGTGCTGCGTCGCGCTCACCGCTGCGACCGGACTGGCGATCATCACCGGCGGGTTCCCGCCGGGACCGGCCCGCAACCGGGCGGTCTCCGTCTACACGATGTTCGGCGCGAGCGGGTTCGCCGCCGGCCTGCTGCTGTCCGGACTGCTCACGCCGATCGACTGGCATCTCACGATGGCGTTCCCAGGCCCGGTCGTGCTCATCTTGTTCGCGGTCGGCCTGCGGCTGATCCCCGATACCGAGCCTCCGGCCGGCCACCGGCCCGGGGAAGTCGCAACCGTGCTTCGCAGCGGCCCGTTCATCCGGTCCGCATTGGGCGCCGCCGCGTTGAACGGCTCCTATCTCGGCCTGCTGTTCGTGGCCACGTTCCAATTGCAGTCGCTGCCCGGGTGGACGCCGTTCCGGACCGCGCTGGCGTTCCTGGGCGCTAGTGTCCCGCTGGCCGGCACGGCCCTGCACTCCGGGCGCATGGTCAGTCGATTCGGTGCTCCGCGCCTGATCGCCGGGGGAGCGCTCAGCGCGTTAGCGGGCTATCTGCTCTATCCGCACCGGGACGTCCCGGCGTCGTACGTCACCGACGTCCTACCCACGATGCTGCTGGTCGGAGTCGGCTTCGTTCTCGCCTTCACCGCACTCAACATGCAGGCGGTCACCGGGGTCGCCGCGTCCGCCCGCGGCGCCGTCGTGGGCGCCTTCCAAGCCGCGGTGCAGGCCGGGGCCGCCGTGCTGATCTTCCTGGTCGCGGCCCTGTCCACGGCTCACGGCTCGGCGGGCGAAACCTTCCGGCCGGCGCTGTGGCTCGTCACCGCGGTCGGCGGGTTCGGCCTGCTGGTGGCGGTCAGCGGAGTTCTTCCCAAGCGCAGCCGCGCCGAAAGCCGTGAATCCTCTGGAGGTAGGGCCGATGTCCGTTCCGAAACCGATGCTCTCCGCGGTCACCACCGCCGGTGAGACCGCAGCTCGATACGCGGCGGCGGCGGACGCCGACCGGCGGCTGCCCAAGGAGGTGATCGACGCCCTGGTCACCGCCGGCTTCGCCCGATGCTTCGTACCCGAACGCTTCGGCGGCGAGCCCGCCCGCTTCACCGAGGTGATGAACGCGGTCGCGACGATGGCCGAGGGCTGCGCCTCTGCCGCCTGGGTGTCCTCCTTGCTCAGCCAGGGCTCGCGGATCGCCGGCTACCTGCCCGAGAAGGGGCGGGCCGAGATCTGGGCCGAAGGCGCCGAGACGTTGCTGGTCGTCGCGCTCGTCGCGCAGGGCTCCGCCCGACCTGTCACCGGCGGCTGGGTGCTTTCCGGCACGTGGTCGTACGTCAGCGGGGTCGAATTCTCCGACTGGGCCCTGGTGCTCGCCACACCCGACGGCGGCGGCGACGCCCGGTTCTTCGCCGTACCCCGCGCCGCCTACACCGTCGTCGAGACCTGGTTCAGCCTCGGCATGCGGGCCACCGGCAGCCATTCGCTCACCCTCGACGAGGTTTTCGTCCCGGCGCACTGCTCGTTCCCCGGGTGGGAGATGTTCCAGGGCCGCCCCGCCGATTCCGAGGAGCCGTGCCACCGCGTACCGCTGTTCGCGGTCAACGGGTTGACCTTCGGTGCGCCGATCCTGGGGTCGGCCCGGGCCGCGTTGAAGATCGCTGAGGCTGCGCTGCGTACTCCCGGCGGCACCCCGCCCAAGGACTCGACCCGAATCGGCTACGCCCGTTCCGCCGGCGAGATCGACGCCGCCGCCCTGCTGCTGAACCGGGTGGCCGACCTGGCCGACCGCGGCCGCTGCGAAGCCGGCTTGCTGCTGCGCGGTTCTCGCGACAGCACGTTCGCGGTCGACCTTCTGGTCGCCGCGGTGGACCGGTTGTTCGCCGGTACCGGCACCGGCGGCCAGGCGGAAACCCAGCCGCTGCAACGGATCTGGCGCGATGTGCACACCGCGGGCAGCCACGGTGTCCTTCGGTTCGAGCCAGCCGCCCTGCGCTTCACCGAACCCCTGCTCACTGCGGCCTGAACGGTCGCGCACCCACCGGAAGGTCAGCCATGTCACAACGCGGTATCCGCCTTGCCGTGCTCACCACCTGCGGGCAGGAGAGCAAGTCCGGCCCGATGGTCGTGCGCTGGTTCGTCGAGGAGGCCGAGCAGTACGGCGAGTTCGACATCGACGTCATCGAGCTGGCCGAGGCCCGACTGCCCGTCCTGATCACCCACCGCTCCCACCCCGAAGCCCAGCCCCGGCTCGAGCCGCTCACGCCGCGACTCGACGCGGCCGACGCCTTCGTGGTCGTGACGCCCGAGTACAACCACGCCTATCCGGCGGTCCTCAAGAGCGCCATCGACTGGCACGTGACCGAATGGCGGGCCAAGCCGGTCGGCTTCGTCTGCTACGGCGGCCGGTCCGCGGGCCTGCGCGCGGTCGAACAACTGCGGCTGGTCTTCTCCGAGCTGCACGCGGTCACGCTGCGCGACACGGTGAGTTTCGCCGACGTCTGGACGCAGTTCGGGCCCGAGGGCGCGCCCACGGACCCGGCGGGCTGCAACGGGGCCGCCAAGGTCCTGCTCGACCAGCTGACCTGGTGGGCCACCTCGCTGCGGGAGGCCCGGGACAGGCGCCCGTATCGAGCCTGAGCGTAGCGAGCCCGACCACGACCGAACCGACGGAGAACGCCGATGCGAGTACTTATCACAACCATGCCGGCACCCACCCATCTGACCCCGAACGTCCCACTGGCCTGGGCCCTGCACAACGCCGGCCACGAAGTGGTGGTCGCGAGCCATCCCAGCATGACCGAGCACATCACCGCGGCGGGCCTGACCGCGGTGCCCGTGGGCGAGAACGTGGACATCGCGGCGGCCGTGCACGCCACCTCGGTGGACGAGCGGCTCGAGGCGATCACCGAGGCGCTTGACATCGACGAGGCGGACAGCGACATGCGCGGTCACATCCGCAACTTCGTGCTTGCCGCGTTCACCCTCTACTACAACGATGAGGCCGTCGGGGCCGGCGGCCGGGCACTCGGTCACGACCTCGTCGCCTTCGCCCGCTCGTGGCGCCCCGATCTGGTGCTGTGGGATCCGCTGGTGCTGGCGTCGCCGATCGCCGCCCGCGAGTGCGGAGCCGCGCATGCCCGGGTGCTCTGGGGGCTGGACCGGATGGGCTGGCTCCGGCAGCGGTTCCTGCAGCGGCTCGCGGACCCGGCGACGGAGATCGGCGACGACCTGATCCGCGACCTGATGACACCGACGCTCGAACGCATCGAGCACGAGTTCGACGAGGAACTGCTCGTCGGCCAATGGACTATCGACCTCATGCCACCCCGGCTGGCTCGGCCGACCGGCCTGCGCACCATCCACCTGCGCCGCGTCCCGTACGCGGGCCCCACCACCATGCCGGACTGGCTGATTGCCGCGCCGAAGCGGCCCCGGATCTGCCTGACCCTGGGCGCCAGCGGGCGGACCTTCTTTCAGGAGAACCACCGCGGCGTT
>Ga0307515_10017499_pt1 | contig 13047 bp, 4 predicted proteins | sample 17_EM_MG_FD_194513 | JGI IMG/M metagenome (GOLD analysis project Ga0307515, IMG submission 194513) | Populus trichocarpa ectomycorrhiza microbial communities from riparian zone in the Pacific Northwest, United States - 17_EM | ecosystem: Host-associated > Plants > Roots > Unclassified | place...
CTTAAGGTTATTAAGCTTAATACTTAATTTATTTATATCTCTAATATAAAATAAAAATAGGGTATTTATAAGAATAATATAGAAAGTAATATACCCTAAGGGGGTTTAGACCCTAATTATACTAAAAAAGATTATAGTACTCTTACTAAAATAAATTATATATTAGCCTACCGTTAAATAGTTAATCTAAATAAAGTTATTAAGCTGCTAAAGGGCTTAAACTTAAGATTCTCCTATTATAAATACTTCTACGGCTTTAGTATCTAGTATAATACTATAAAAGATATTTACTAAGTATTTATTATTAAAGGAGAATGTAGAGCTCTCCTTTAGCTTATTAAAAATATTTAACTTTATAATAGAATGGAGCGTAGATTAGTTATTAAAAATAGTAATAGTTTATATACCATTTACCTTACTATACTTAGTAAAGTATTAGTTAAGTAAGTAGTTCCTAATTTCTATATCTATAAAGAGCTATTTAGCCTTATTAACCTTACCCTTAAAATCTTTTATACCTTTATATTAAACTAGAAAGCTTTAAAAGTAGGCTATAATAGCCTTATAATTTCTAATATTTTTTATACTTTAGTAAAACTTATTATATACCTCCTTTTATTTATTAAAAAAATACCTAATTAATTAGTAATTTAGTTTCTTATAAACATAGCACTTTTTTTAGTAATTATTTTAAAATAAACCTCTATAAGGACCTCTACTTTTACCTTATAGTTATTAATTATACCCTCTAACGTATTTTACGGGCGAGCTAGTTAAACGGGCGAGCTGGTCAGTTTGCTAAGACCACGCATCAAAATATTTGACACTATAATGTCTCCACCTACGAATTTACAATCGACTTCTAAAGAAGCTCGAATATAGCTTGCTATCTAGGCTCTCGATACAAAGCAGATTTACGGCGTTTAACGCGCTGCACGCACTTTTAACGTCCCCCTCTTGAGCCTACAGACGCGACGCGCCGGAACTACCCCACGACGCGATACTAAGCCAAATTTAATGAAGCTTACAGTAACCGAAGAGGAGGCGATAAAACGGTATATACTTAAGCTAGATTTAAGAAGATTTGCCCCTCCGCTTAATGCTATTCAAGAAATGGCCAATAAACTATTAGCTAAGCGGTGGATGGACCCAGTGGGCATAAACTAGCCATATAGCTTTATTAAGCGTACCCCAGGGCTTAAAATAAGATATAGTTGGAAGCTAGACTACTAGCGTTATAAATAGGAAGAACTAATAATTATATAAGCCTGGTTTAACCTTATACGTAATATAAAAGCCAAGTATAGTATCTAGGACGAAGACTTATACAACTTTAACGAATCTGGCTTCTAGATAGGTATAATAACCCAGTAAAAAGTTGTTATAGGCTCTAAAAGACGGCATTAACCAAAGGCTATACAACTAGGCAATCGTGAGTGGGTTACGGTAATTTAGGGTATTGGCGCGTTGGGCTACGTGCTTTCACCCTTTATTATCTATAAAGGTAAAAACCACCTCTCTGCGTGGTACTAGGAAGCCAATATACCATTTTAATAGGTATTTAGGGTCTCTAATAATGGCTAGACAATAAATAAGCTTGGTTTTAAGTAGTTAAAGCACTTTAATAGGCATATAAAGGAGCGTACTGTTGGCGCGTATTATCTGCTAATTATTAATGGCCATAAGAGCTATAACTCGCTACAATTTACCGAATATTGCGAGGAGAATAAGATAATTACTTTATGTATGCCAGCATATTTATTATATATCCTGCAGCTACTAGATATGGGTTATTTCTTGCCTTTAAAGATAGCGTATAGGCGCTAAGTTAAGAAGCTAATACGCAACCGGATTAACTATATTATTAAAATAGAGTTCTTACTAGCCTTTTGGGACGCGTTTAACGCCTTTATTACTAAGAGTAATATCTAAGGAAGCTTTTAAGGCGCTAGCCTGGTTCCTTTTAACCCGGATAAGGTAATATCAAAGCTTAACATTTAATTGCGTACGCTTATACCACCCACTACTAAAGACACCCTATAGCAGTTAAAAACCCCTAGTAACTACCTTAAATTTGGGTCGCAAATAGAGCTAATTAGCGATAAGTTGGGTAGCTTACCATCTTTGTTAAAGGAAGGGTTTAATCAGCTTATTAAGGGCACCCTTTTAATGGCTTATTAAATGGTGTTACAGCGCGATCGAATTACCAAGCTTAAAGCAGCTAATGAGGCCGCAATCCGACGGAAATAGCGTAAAAAAAAGCGTATCCAGCAAAGAGGAGTTTTTACCTATGAGGCTGGATTGCAGCTAGTTGCTAAGAACTCTCCTACCGCTGCCTCTAGTAGTAAGAAGAGTCGGGGTAAGGCTGGGGCAGATGGAGTTAAGCCAACTTAAAGGCGCTGTGGGAACTGCGGTGGGACTAGGCACAACGTTCAAACGTGCCAAAATATTGAAGAATCTACTGTAGAATCTAGTAGCGATGAGGAATCAGAGGTAGATTATAGTGAGGTGGAATAGTTTGTTATATAGTTCGTTATATTTAGTATAGTCTTGGCAAACTAACTAGCTCGCTTATTTAACTAGCTCGCCCGTAAAATACGTTACTATATTACCTACTATAGCTACTATATATTTAATTAGTCTAGTTATAATTATATTAGTTAGGCGGGTTAATTAAAGTAGGTTAAAATTAGGCGTTAAATTACTATACTTCTTAAGAGCATAAAGCGGTGCTAATAGAAGATCTTAATTAAGTATATACTCCTTTATAAGTAATTATAGGATTAAAAAAAGTAAGGTTATATTCTTTAATACCTTAGTATACGCTAATAACTTAATTATATAGGCTAAAATCCTCTTAATATAATTCGGATAAACCGCGCTAAATTATCTAAAGTTAATTAAAGAGCTTTTAAAGATAATTAAGCTGGGGGATACTTAGGTTTATAGCAATAATCTTTAAAAAGGTAATCTCTCTCTATTCTAATATATACTACTACTTATTCTCTTTTATTTTAAAATAGCATCTTAATATATATATTATGCGGTTAAAATTATATTCTTTTTCTACTAAATAATTATAATAGAAGGTACTAGCTTAGCCCTTAAGCATAATAGAATAGGCGTTATAGTATTAATTAGACTCTATTCCTACCTTTTAGTAATAGTTATAAAAGATACGTAGTTTTAAATTAAAAATATTATATAATTCCCTACTAAACTTCTTCTCTTAATCTAAGTAGAGCTTTATAAGCTCTATAAGCAATTTTAAACTACCTCTAATTTAAGATTAAAATAAAGGAAGTAGGAGTTATATTATAGGCTGCAGTAGGGATATAGGTCTAGTTAGTAGAGTTTAAGAGTTATTAAATTATAAAGTAATAGGATCCTATACCTGCTCTTATTAGGGTATAATATCTAATATTAAAGTTACAAATTAAATTAGATACAGAGAAGTTAAAGGTAGAGGTAGATTTGTCTTTAGAGGTATATTACTTAGATTCTATCGTAAGTTAAGCTTCCTTATAGTGCGTAGTTAGTGCTTAATCTCTTATTAAGTCTATTTATACTCTTCTTTTATATTAATAACCTACTCCTAAATATTATCTTTAATAGTACCCCTATCTATAGGTATAAAGACTTTATACTCCTATAAGAAGTTACGGAAGTTTTATATAATATCCTTCTTTATAGGAGTCTATATTTCCTTTATCTATTTAATAAAGTCCTCCCTTATATAGTACTATAGCATAGTATTATTATATTTGCTGTCTTTATAATATATTATATAGTATAATAAGAATCTATTTAAGTCTTGCTAATTAACGTCTTTAAGGTTAGTTATATCGGTATTTTATATCTCTAGATTAATATCGTCCTTGTACTTCTTTGGGTAAGTTAACGCCATAATAGCTATTATTAAAGGTTGTTTAACGCGTTTTAGACGTTAACTTAGGACCTTAGGTTTAGTAACACTTCTAACCTGGAGTACTTGACTAAATCTTTATAAACGCGGTTGTTCTATATAATAAACGCAACTTAATATCTCCTAGTACTTAGTAACACTTCTATTACTAGTTTTCTGTAAGTTTAAGGTAATATAGTATTGCTGGGATCCATTCCATATAAGCGTATATAGTACCCCTATATAAGATTATCTTTTTTACCCAAAAATATAGCTGCTCTATAGTTAACTGTATATTTAATTACTAATTAGTATTAGTTATATAGGGTGACTCACCAATAACGACTACTTAAGTAGGTTATAGTAATATTAGTTAATAAAGCTTATTAATTAGAATAAAGAAGAGCAAGGAGCTTAAGACTCCTCGCTACGCTAGTGCTGCGGCGTTACGTAACGACCGCTTACCTTATTCCCGATAATAACTAACCTTAAAGATATTAATTAGTAAGACTTAAATAGATTCTTATTATACCATATAGCACACTATAAAGGTAGCAAATATAATAATACTATGCTATAGTACTATATAAAGGAGGACTTTATTAAATAGATAAAGGAAATATAGGCTCTTGCAAATAAGGATATTATATAGGACTTTTATAACTTCCTTTAGGAGAATAAAGTATTTGTCCCTATAGATAGGGGTATTATTAAAGATAATATTTAGGAGTAGGTTATTAACGTAAAAGAAGAGCATAAATAGACTTTATAAGAGATTAAGCATTAGCTATATACTATAAGAAAGCTTAATTTATAATAGAATTTAAGTAATATACCTCTAGAGACAAATCTATCTCTACCTTTAACCCCTCTATATCTAATTTAACCCGTAACTTTAACTTTAGATACTATACCCTAATAAGAATAGGTATAGGATTTTATTACTTTACAATTTAATAACTGTTGGTTACACAAGGTGATATCACGTAGCTACGGTTCGTAGATAGTATGATAATTGTTGTTCTTTAATTGTATATTGTAATAATAAGGAAGGGCGAGGAGCTTAAGGCTCCTCGCCACGCTAGTGCCGCGGCGACACGTGACCACGTAACCACACGTGATATTGTCCCGACACTGGCAACTCTTCTTTTATAGGTTGCCATCTATATATAAATACCGCTTAACTAGCGTAGTAAAGATTAATCCTTCTTACTTATTATTGCCATTGTAATATAAGTCTTACTATCCTGAATTTGCTAAAGAAATAGTGGTTAACTAAGTGGTAAACTAGGAAATCCTGGGTAGATTAACCAGGGAACTATATTGTTAAAATAGAGTTACGGAGCTTATTGATATCCGGCTCCATTCCAGAATTCACCTCCACTGGATCCTCTACGAGAGCCTCCTCCGCGGTAGCCAGAGCCTCTGCGTCTGTCATAGCTGCCACGGCCTCATCTATACCTACTTTATCCGTAGGAGCAATCGGTGCAGTATTAGCCGTTATTATAACTATCATATTCGCCGTAATTAAGCTCCTTATAATATTAAACCTCTGGCAATCTAACCTTGTGATATTGAACCTCTAGCAATCTAATCTTTTAATACTAAACCTCTAGCAATTCAACCTTGTTGTAAGCATTCTGCTATCTATATTACTAATATGGCGGGTAGGGTTACTTATTGCGTGGTGGTTATAAAGGTTATTAGTGGGTTAGGATATCGTTTATAGATCTGGCTTGTTGTACCGGTTGTCCAGGCGCAGTAGGGGTTAGAGGAGACGTCTCGGCGCTTAAGTTAAACGGGGTTAACAATCTCTGGTGGGACGGAGCTTAAGGCACGGGTTAAGATACAGCAGCTTAAGGAACTTAAGGTGTTTGATAGCCTAAGGTTATCTGTGGTGGTTGCTGCGGAAGTTCTTACGGAGATTGCTGCGGAGGTTCTTACGGAGATTACTGCGGAGGTTCTTGCGGAGGTTGCTAAAAGTTATACTATTACTAGGCAGGAGATGCTTGTGTAGCTAGTAGGGGACTATAGAAAGGTGTTAATTGTGGCTGTTTATCGTTAGGATTCCATTAAAAGTTAAACTTCTTTATAGTGCATATTTGGTGCTCAATCTCTTATGGAGTCTATTCGTGCTCTTCCTTTACGTTAAGGACTTGCTCCTAAATATTATCTCTAATAGTGCCCCTATCTATAGGGACAAATACTCTATTTTCCCAAAGGAAGTCTCGAAAATCCTAAATAATATTATTATTTCCAAGTACCCAGGTATCAGCAGTCTATCCTACAAAATCCTCCCTAAAATATTCCCATAGTTGTATATCGGCATAGTGTCTACTTTAGTAAAATAGAATATGGTGTAGAAGGAAGCCATTAACTTATTTTGCCGTATAGGTTGTCGTATTAAAAACGGGAAATTCATCCTAATCTTCATCGATAAGGAACGCGTACGCAGCTACCCTTAGTAGTAAGGAGTCTTTCCAGTCGGTAGCCATATTTTCGGAGGAAGGGGAGTATTATTAGTGTAGGGGTTGTCGTTTAGTACGCGTTCGTGACATATATTTGCGATTATGGGGCTTAGGACTAGTTCTAGCCTTAAATCGCGAAGACTCGTAAAGCGTATTATTCTACATAATGGACGCAAGAATCTGTAATCTGGGAAAGGCTCAGGACCAGTTCTGGCCTTTTAGATCCTTAGATTCGTGGAAGAGTTCTATTTAAGGTTTAGGACCAGTTCTGACCTTAAAAGACAGCTTCCTCTAGCACGAGTAGCACTAATACAGTGGCTCGTCTCTTCTTAGTGATATCTAGCTGTTCTGTAGTATAACAGTAAAGTTAACCACTAATCAGTGTTGGTTACACAAGGTGATATTACGTAGCTACGGTTCGTAGATAGTATGATGATTGTTGTTCTTTAATTGTATATTGTAATAATGAGGAAAGGCGAGGAGCTTAAGGCTCCTCGCCACGCTAGTGCCGCGGCGACACGTGACCACGTAACCACACGTGATATTGTCCCGACAATAACCTTTAGACTTTACTAACTAGACCTATATTCCTACTATAGCCTATAATATAACCCCTACCTCCTCTATCTTAATCTTAAATTAAAAGTAGTTTAAAATTGCTTATAAAGCTCTATTTAGATTAGGAAAAGAAGTTTAGTAAGAAATTATATAATATTCTTAATTCTAAACTATATATCTTTTATAACTATTACTAAAAAGTAGAAATAGAGTCTAATTAATACCATAATACCTATTCTATTATACTTAAGGGCCGAGCTAGTACCTTCTATTATAATTATTTGGTAGGAAAAGGATATAATTTTAACTGCATAATATATAAATTAAGATACTATTTTAAAATAAAAAAGAATAAATAGTAGTATATATTAGAATAAAGAGAGACTATTTTTTTAAGAATTATTGCTATAAACCTAGGTATCCCTTAGCTTAATTATCTTTAAAAGCTCTTTAATTAACTTTAGATAATTTAGTGCGGTTTATCTAAATTATATTAAGAGGATTTTAGCCTATATAATTAAGTTATTAGCGTATACTAAGGTGTTAAAGAATATAACCTTACTCTTTTTAATTCTATAATTACTTATAAAGGTATATATACTTAATTTAAATCTTTTATTAGTACCGCTACTTAATAAGCTAGGTAATTACCAAAAAAGCCGCAATAGCAGCGAAACCAGCCCAAAACCACTTAATAAAGCAACCCGATATCGGAATCCTATTCCCCGCACCGAGAAACCCTATAAAACCACGTCGCCCCCATCTAGAGTATGGGGGACGACGGAGGGGCGTAGGCTTCCTACTGGAGTCGTGAGAGTTGTAACGCGTAGTGTCACGGATTACGGCCTGGCGGCCCTTAGCGAGCCTTGGCACCCCACAGTATATAGAGTGCTGGTCCCTTCGCACCTCTTTGCACCTTCGTGCAATATCCTGTCATGTACTATAGTCAATGCTACGACGTTCACAGAGCCTCCTGACCTCGTTCCGTAACACGTAGGAACCGAACCACGAACTAGGTAGGCAATAACGCGAAAAGGACAGCTGCTAGTAATGGCAAAAATTAAAGGAAATACTTGAATAAATTAAAGACAATCTTATAAAAGAGGAGGAAGAAACTCTACGGCACTAGATACTTGCCTCTATTTAAAAGGCAATATAGTATATTAAAGCCCTCTTTACGCGTCTAGTCCCCCAGATAATCTAAGAATAAGAAACTAAGGCCTAGCTTAACTAAATTAAAGCTAGTATTAAGAAAATCTAAAAAAAAACGCGTAAAGGAGGACCCCTAGGCTTGGGAGTTCCCCTAGTATAGGTCTAAACCTAGGCAGCCGTCGCTATATAGGCGGCCTGTATAGTAAACATAGTCGCGGCACTATAGAGAGCGAGTATACACGTCTGGCTTAAGGAGCCCTAGGGCCATAAACTAGGGGAGCTTTTTAAGACTATTTAGAGAATAATACTAAGCATATACGCCGTACGCACCCTTAATAGTAGGGACGTAGATGTTTATATCCCCTCCTAAATAATAAAGGACTAAATCCTAAATAGGCTAGACGCGCTAGGACTTAAAATACTAAAAAAAGATTACCTCCTAGAAGTACCGGGAGTCCCGCTTAAGACTCTAATTAATAGTAAAAGGGATATAGATAATTTGGAATTAACTTAATCCATTTATAAAGTTATAAAGCGCCTCGTGCCTAGGATAGCTATTAGCTAGATCTAATGGCTACATAACCCTAAAGCGTAGGCGAAACGCTAGGCAAACTTTAGTAGCGCCTAGAGAGAACCTAAGAAGACTAGGGGAATAATTATAATTAGTATCCCAACCTAAGTAATTTAGTAAAAGATTGTGAAAAGTGGAATAGTTATTAAATTCTAGCTTTTTAAAACTAGGCTATTTAAGAATAGCGTAATTATAAAGTAATGCTACCGCTGTAATTAATAGGGGTATATATAAAGCGTATACAGAAAGTAAATAAAATATAGGTAATATATAGGACTATATAACACCACAGACTGCCCTAAGGAAAGGGTATCCTATATTAACTGTGGTAAAGCCTATAAAGCATAGTAAAGAAAAGAGTGTAAGACCTTTTAAAGCTACCTTAAAGGTATCTAAATAAAGAGGATGGCCCTCTTAACGTAGTCGCTCTATATATAAGAAGCCGCAGAAATAATATACTAACCCTTAATACTAGGAAACCTTATAATTAGCACTAATAAGAAAAAAGGATAAGAAATATTTTACCTAGGGACTTAAGAATAACCACTTAAACGGGGACTAGGTAAACTATCTTTTATTAAAATAGTAAGTAGAGATAGATTATAATTAAGGCTCCGGCTTCGCGCTAATAGAGTAATAATAGTTAATAGCGAAAATGATAAGGAATAGGATATAGATATAGATGAGCCCATACCTACTTTAAATAAGTAAGTGTATAATTATCTAGTATAACTGCGGAAATGCAAACTAAGGGGCGTGTCGCCCCTTCTTTAATAGTGTTATACTAGCGGACTACTAGGTTCTTATAATTTAGGAGCTGGTATATAATAGATATACTAAATTAACATACTACCCTAAGGGATTTACACTTATATATAACGCTCTCCCTATAATAAAGGTCTGCTTTATAATCAGCCGGAATATTAACACTATATATTAGAAGCGCAGATAATACGGCCCCTTTACTATAGCCCTCTAGGTACGCCTAAAGGGGCTAAAGGCTATAATTATTAATATCTATAACCCGCGTAAAGATGGCCCTTAGATTAGGGCATAGCCTAAGGTTAAAATAGCTATTAAGGAAGCTAAGGGAGAAATTATACTCTTAAGTGACTTTAACGCCTACTATTTAATATAGGGCGGAAAGTATATAGCTAGCGAAGAGCAGGCGGAACGCCTTTTGGCCAAAACCGATGTTAAAGGCCTAGTACTCGCTATACTAAAAGGAGAGCCTATATAGAAAAGAGGGCAATAGGAGAGTGTAATAGACCTTACGTTTATATCACTAGATCTATATAGAAAAGTTAACTTTTATAGTATAGTTAAGGAATAGGCCCTTATAAGAGACTATATACCAATCCGTATCTAAATTAATAACGCCAGCTATCCGCTAGCGGAACGCTAACGCCTTACCCTTAAGAAGCTAAACTTATAGGGCTTTCTCTAAAGTATTTAGGAGCTTAACTGGACTATATCTAAAGACCCCTTTTAAGCCCTTTAGGAAGGGATTAAGTAAGCACTTAAAGAATACTGCCTATAAGTATAGCCTTCCCAGTAGGCTATATAGCTCCACACCAGCGCCTAATAGGCGCGATAATAGCTTTAAGCCTATAATAACCCCAAGGACTATTAAAGATATTTAATATTAAACAATTAACTGTAAAAAGAGACTAGGAGAGTTAGTTGTAATAACTAAAGACGCTTTATTTATAAACTTACTAAAGATTAGTTAAAACCATATAATAAGGGACTTTAAACTCTATTAAAATGGAGTAAAAAAGTAAGCATAGTAAAGGCGGACCCCTATTTACTAGACCTTAGGAGGTTTACTAAGGATCCCTTAATAGATAATAATATTATAAAGGCTAATATCCTTACAGCTAAGTTCTTTTCTAAAACTAGAATAGTAGACCTTAGTAATATAGAGATAATAAGGGAATAAAATGTGCTTAATATTAGCCCTATTATCTTAATAGAAGAAATTAGTAAACTTATTAGGAGTTTTTTAAATAGAAAAGCCTTAGGGCTAGATAGCATACTAAATAAGGTCCTTAAAGTGGCTGCTCTAGCTATTATAAAAGATTTAGCAGAAGTAGCTAGTTATTACTTTACCAGCGGAATAATACTAGAAAGCCTTAAAGAATCTATAACTATAGTATTATATAAAGAAGGAAAGAAAGACTACTTTCTCCTAGGTAGCTATAGACTAATTACCCTTAAAAACACGCTAGTAAAAGTTCTAGAAAAGTATATAGCTAATATTATATCTAAGGCTGTGAAGGAGTATAGGCTACTTCTTTAAAACTAGATAGGAGTAAGGCGTAAACAATCTATACTATTAGTAGTAGGACTACTTAGCTTTTATATATAGACGGCGTAGTAAACGCGCTATAGGTATATAGTATTAATGCTAAGCCTAGACTTAGTAGGGGTATTTAATAACGTCTCCTATAAAAGGCTCCTCTATATTCTAAAAAGAAAAGGCTTTTTAAAGTAGCTTATAGACTTTATATAAAGCTTCCTAACAGTATATAAAACCTATATTAAGTTTATAGGATATAAGAGTAATTAGATTTAAATATAGATAGGTATCCCCTAGGGGTCACCCTTATTACTAATCTTATTTCTCTTTTTTATATTAGAGCTATTAGAGGAATTCTAGCGCCCTAACAGCGGTATACTGGGGTTTAGCTTTATAGATGATATAAACCTTATTACCTAGGGGGACTCCGCGGTAAAAAACTGTTAATAACTAGAGGCCGCCTATAACTGCTACGCTGTATAGGCAAATTAACACGGGGCGGCGTTCGCCCCTAAGAAGTACTAGCTTATACACTTTATAAGGCGACGGCGCCATACTACCGCAGACCTTGCGTCTACCATGCGTATCGCTAGCTATAAGATAGCCCCCTAGAAAACTAGTATATAAGTCCTAGGGATCTAAGTAGACCCTAAGCTCTAATGGAAAGAATAGGTTAAAAAGGCCGCGAGTAAGGGCTCAGCAGCCTTTAAAGCGATGTTAAGGATCACCGCGTCTATATAGGGCCTATTAATGCGCCGCTTACGCCTCCTATATACAGCTATTATCTAACTAGCGATGCTATATAGCGCCTAAGTGTAGGGAGTACAGGACAACGGCGGAATGCTAGCGAAAAGCTTGCTTAAACTACTATAGAAAGTCTAGAACTAGTGTCTCCGTAGGGTTATAGGGGCATACTAGTAAACACTAATAGCTGTAATAAAGAAGGAAGCGGCTATTCCCCTAATCTAACTCTATATTAAAACAACAGCCCTCTAAAGAGCCGCTAAAACGGCCTTTAATAGGGTAGAAAATAAATTAGTAGAGGCACTTAACGGTATTTAAAATATATTAGTAAAGCGCCGGTAAAAAACAAAACGGCTATTAGTATTATTAGAAGCGCTTAAGGAACGCGTAAAGGACCATAAAAATAAGATATAAGGCTTCCTCGCGCACTAGAAGGACTGTATAGAGCGGGAAGCTATAATAAACCCCCGTAAGTGTAGCTAGCGGAACGCCGGCAGAGCGTAGGTAGAGCGCCACTACTATATAGGAGGTTACTAGCACTAAAGGTAGGTAATTACCTTTATCGCGAAATAGGCAGATTTAGAATAGCGATAATAGTAGTAGGTAAAGGCTAAAGACCGTATAGAAACCACGTGGAAGACCCTATAGGGGAAACCTATAATCCTATTATATAAAGGCCTAACAAAAGCAGAGGCTATAGTACTATTTCTTCTTTATATAGAGGTAATAGGGCTTAATATATGGTTTGTATCCGTCGGTGTACTAGCAGTTCTCCTATAGTGTAAATGTAGCTAGATAAGGTAGATAGTCTATTATATGCTATTCCAGTATCTATATTACTAAAGGGCGGACTTTATAGCAAAATGCGCCTCTAAACGCCTTTAGGATATTTTAAATAATAAAGAAAGCGCCTAAGCGGCAGCAAAATAGCTGGTATAGTTAGGTGCGTTACCCTAGTTTTAGGTAGTAAAGGTAATAGATATAAAGGATATAAGTAGATACTAGCCCTTTTAAAGCCTAGAGGACTGGTAAAAGAATAAGGGTAAAAGGATAAGGAAAGAAGGGGGTAAAGTAAAATTATCCGCGAAGCGCGGCTAGTTGGCTTAATATGTAGACTTGAAGGTAGGTAGAAGGCAAGCCGCTAGCGCTTTAATGTCAGAACGCTGCTATCTCTCTAGCGCGGCCTAAGGTAGGGTTTTCTCTAAGTTAGAGTTTTTCCTATAGAAGGTATTATGTAACCGACTACCGGACCTTGCATATTACCCTGTTTCACCTGCGTTAGCACTACCCTCGTATGTCTCGGATACGTTTGAAATGAGTTATGGGCTTCGGAGTTCGGGGTCTACTT
>Ga0307515_10017500_pt1 | contig 13046 bp, 10 predicted proteins | sample 17_EM_MG_FD_194513 | JGI IMG/M metagenome (GOLD analysis project Ga0307515, IMG submission 194513) | Populus trichocarpa ectomycorrhiza microbial communities from riparian zone in the Pacific Northwest, United States - 17_EM | ecosystem: Host-associated > Plants > Roots > Unclassified | place...
TATTCGTCAAAGGATGGGAAACCAGATGAAAATAGTGATGGCTATTATCAAGCCGTTCAAGCTGGACGAAGTGCGCGAAGCGCTCACAGCTGTCGGCATTCAGGGCCTCACCGTAACCGAAGTCAAGGGTTACGGCAGGCAGAAGGGGCATACTGAAATCTACCGCGGTACGGAATACGCCGTCAGCTTCCTGCCGAAGCTGAAGATCGAAATCGCCGTGTCCTCCGAACTCGTCGACAAGACGGTCGAGGCGATCGCGAGTGCTGCCAAGACCGGCCAGATCGGCGATGGCAAGATCTTTGTCTACTCGATTGATCATGCCGTTCGCATCCGCACCGGCGAAACCGATACCGAAGCGCTCTGACCGCCGCACAATTGCAGGGGAGTTTTATCTGATGTCACTTTCGAAAATTACAAACCCAATAAGCACAGCCTGGCTGACGCTCGGCGTGACGCTGGCGCCGGTCATCGCCTTCGCGCAGGACGCCACCGCGCCTGCCGCGACCGACGCCGCGCCCGCTGCCCCGGTTGCCATGACCATGGACAAGGGCGACAACACCTGGATGCTGGTTTCCTCGGCGCTCGTCCTGCTGATGACCGTCCCGGGCCTCGCGCTCTTCTATGGCGGCCTCGTACGCACCAAGAACATGCTGTCGGTGCTGATGCAGGTTCTGGTCATCGCCGCCGCCGTGTCGCTGATCTGGATCGTCTACGGCTATTCGATGTCCTTCACCAATGGCGGAAGCATGAACAGCTTCGTCGGCGGGTTCTCGAAGATGTTCCTCAATGGCGTGACGACGTCGTCGCTCGCCGAGACGTTCTCGAAGGGCGTGGCTATCCCCGAACTGACCTTCGTGATCTTCCAGATGACCTTCGCCTGCATCACGCCAGGCCTGATCGTCGGCGCCGTCGCCGAACGCATGAAGTTCAAATCGATGATCCTGTTTGCGATCCTCTGGGTGACCTTCATCTATTTCCCGATCGCGCACATGGTCTGGTTCTGGGGCGGCCCGAGCGCCTATGGCGATCCGGCTGGTCTGATCTTCTCGTTCGGCGCGATCGATTTCGCGGGCGGCACCGTCGTTCACATCAATGCCGGTATTGCCGGTCTGGTGGGTGCGCTGATGCTCGGCAAGCGCATCGGCTTCCAGAAGGAAATCATGGCTCCGCATTCGATGACCCTGACCATGGTCGGCGCGGCCCTGCTCTGGGTTGGCTGGTTCGGCTTCAATGCCGGCTCCAATCTCGAAGCGAACGCCTATGCATCGCTTGCCTTCATCAACACCTTCGTCGCCACCGCTGCCGCGACGATATCCTGGTGCTTGGTCGAGCAGCTCATGCGCGGCAAGGCATCCATGCTCGGCGCCGTCTCGGGTCTTGTCGCGGGCCTCGTTGCGGTTACGCCCGCCGCAGGCTTTGCCGGTCCTGTCGGCTCGATCGTCCTTGGCCTGCTCGTCTCGCCGCTTTGCTACTTCTTCGTCAGCGCGGTGAAGAACAAGTTCGGCTATGACGATAGCCTGGACGTCTTCGGCATCCATTGCATCGGCGGCATCTTCGGCGCGCTGATGACGGGCATCCTCGTCAACCCAGCGCTCGGCGGTGCCGGCGTCGTCGATTACTCGACCGCCGATTTCGCCGCGGGCTATGCCGGTACGGCAACCCAGGTCTTCAACCAGCTGAAGGGCGTTCTCGTCACGCTGCTGTGGTCCGGCATCGGCTCGGCGATCCTCTTCAAGATCGTCGACCTGATCTTCGGCCTGCGGGTTTCGCCGGAAGCCGAGCGCGAAGGTCTCGACCTCTCGTCGCATGGCGAAGCCGCCTACCATAATTAAGGGCTTGCGGCGCGGAACAACCCGCGCCGCTGAACGTCCCGTCGCGGATTATGATCCACATATTCCGCCCTTGGCCCGGCAAGCGATTGCCGGGCTCTTTTTATGGGCGCATCGCTCGATTGCCTCATCGCCATCATATCCCCGCAGTATCGCTTGCCTCCGCCCCTGTGCACTGCAATATGTGCTCGCATCGGCCACGTTGCCGCCCAGAGGAAATTCGATGCCCGTGATCCTTGGCGCCATTGCCGCCGCCCTCATTGCATTGACGATTTCGGTGAAGGCGCTTGGCGGCGACTATTGGCTGGTCGATCTGGTCACGTTCTTCTGGCCGGTGGTGGTGCTTTTCGCCGTTCTGCTGTTGCTGGCGACGTTCGTAATCCCTGGCAAGGCCGCAAGATTTCTCGCTATTCTCGCTGTTGCGGTAACCCTCTATCCGATCTTCGCGCTGCCGCCGGCACCGGAGGCCAAGCCTGGCAACCGGCTTCGGCTGCTCGCCGCCAATCTCCTCGTCGAAAATCGCGATACAGCAGCCTTCATCGCCCTTCTCAGCCGCGAGCAGCCCGATATCGTCGTGACCGAGGAAACCACGAACCGCTTTATGGAGGCTATCAAGGGCTCGGGCCTTTATCCCTTCGAAAGCACCGGTTCGTTGTTCATCAACGACGACAAGAAGGTGTTTTCCCGCTACCCGATCCGCGAACAGACCCAGATCAACGAACCGCCCGGCGCGACCAAGCTCTATCGTCACCCCATGCGGCTGGTGATCGACGGACCCGACGGGCCGATCGTCCTCTATGCCGTCCATCCGGATACGCCGCGCAGCCCCGAGCAATGGGTTCAGCGCAATGCCTATCTCGATCTGCTGGCCGATTCTATCCACCGCGAGGCTGAAAATGCCGCGGTCGTCGTGGCGGGCGACTGGAACATACCGGCCTATTCGGTGTTTTTCGACCGCTTCTTCGAACGGACCGGTTATCGTTTCGCCCGTCCGGGCTGGTATCTGCCGGTGACGCGTTTCTGGACGCGGGCCAAGCGCTTCGTCTATTTCGGCTCGACGATCGATCATGTCGCCGTCTCGCCGCAGTTGCGCGTCACCGACTGGCGCCGCGGGCGCGACATCAACTCGAACCATCTGCCCGTGATCGTCGATATCGCCATGCCGGCCGGCAATGCGGTGGCGCGCAATTGATCGCTGGCGCCACTGCCTATGTCGGGCTGTTCCTCGCCGCTCTCGCCGCCGGCTCCATCCTGCCGGTGCCGTCTGAAGCGGCCCTTGTCGCCCACATCCTGACGTCGGACGACCCGGTCTGGATCGCGGTCGCGGTCGCCACGGCGGGCAATGTGACAGGCTCCGTCATCAACTGGTTCCTGGGACGGGGTATCGAACGCCTACGTGGAACGCGCTGGTTTCCGGCGTCGGAGGAGTCAATCGCGCGGGCGGGGCGCTGGTATCACAAATACGGCCGCTGGTCCCTGCTCCTCAGTTTCGTTCCCATCATCGGCGATCCGCTGACCATAGTTGCCGGCGTCCTGAAGGAGTCGCTCTGGTTCTTCATGATCGTCGTGACGATCGCCAAGCTCGGGCGCTATCTGGTCGTCGCGGCCCTGACCTTCGGCTGAATCCAACATCGATCCACGAGTCTGCTTCCTTTTCGCATGGATGCACCCAGAAATAGTCGGGACATCGTGGCCTTACCCCCTTTTCTTGGGATGGCTGAATTTGGCCGAAAATGCCATAGTCGATGCGCCGGGCGGACGATGCCATGTCGTAAGCGTTCTACCCCATTCTGGCGCTATCCTGCAGCCCTGCAAGGATCGCTCGGCCAATCACCCTCAAGAAAACATGATAAAAATCAAATGCATAAGAGATGCGTTCGCCCTGCAGCCTTCTTTTGCCTCATCTGTTTCAATGTTGCGACAGACGAGCGTATCCACCGGTCGTGATAAATAGACAAATATAACGCAAGTGTGATTGCTGCCTCCAGGTTCATCCCGAACCTCTGTTAAGGGAGGAAGCAATGCTTCATCAGAGAATTCTCGAGCATCCGTTCAAGCTTCGCTATGGCAACTTCATCGGCGGTGCGTGGCACGAGCCCGTCGGCGGCCGCTATTTCGACAACACGACGCCCGTTACCGGCGGCAAGCTCTGCGAGATCGCCCGCTCCGACGAGCGCGATATCGAACTGGCGCTCGACGCGGCACACGCGGCCAAGGACAAATGGGGTCGCACGTCGGTCGCAGAGCGTTCGAACCTGCTCAACCGCGTCGCCGACCGCATGGAAGCCAATCTCGAACTCCTCGCGCAGGCCGAGACCTGGGACAATGGCAAGCCGCTTCGCGAAACCATGGCCGCCGACATTCCGCTGGCCATCGATCATTTCCGCTATTTCGCCGCCTGCGTGCGTGCTCAGGAAGGCACGATCGGCGAGATCGACCACGACACGGTCGCCTATCATTTCCACGAGCCACTCGGCGTGGTCGGCCAGATCATCCCGTGGAACTTCCCGATCCTGATGGCCGCCTGGAAGGTCGCGCCCGCGCTCGCCTCCGGCAATTGCGTGGTCATGAAGCCAGCCGAACAAACGCCTGCCTCGATCCTCGTTCTCGCCGAACTGATCGCCGACATCCTGCCGCCGGGCGTGCTCAACATCGTCAACGGTTTCGGCCTCGAGGCCGGTAAGCCGCTGGCGTCGAGCCCGCGCATCGCCAAGATCGCGTTTACCGGCGAAACCTCGACCGGCCGGCTCATCATGCAATATGCCTCGCAGAACCTCATCCCGGTCACACTCGAACTCGGCGGCAAGTCGCCCAACATCTTCTTCGCCGATGTGATGGCCGAGGACGACGATTATCTCGACAAGGCGCTCGAAGGTTTTGCGATGTTCGCGCTCAACCAGGGCGAGGTTTGCACATGCCCGTCGCGCGCGCTGGTGCATGAGAAGATCTTCGACCGGTTCATGGAAAAGGCCGTCAAGCGCGTGGAGGCCATCACGCAGGGCAATCCGCTCGACATGACGACGATGATCGGTGCGCAAGCCTCGTCCGAACAGCTGCACAAGATCCTCTCCTATATCGAGATCGGCACGCAGGAAGGCGCCAAGCTGCTGACCGGCGGCGAGCGCAAGGTGTTCGAGGGCGATCTGGAACACGGCTTCTACGTCAAGCCAACGGTTTTCCAGGGCCACAACAAGATGCGCATCTTCCAGGAGGAAATCTTCGGCCCGGTCGTGTCGGTCACCACCTTCAAGACCGACGAAGAGGCGCTCGAGATCGCTAACGATTCTCCCTACGGCCTCGGCGCGGGCGTCTGGAGCCGCGATGCCAACCGTTGCTACCAGTTCGGCCGCAATATCGAGGCCGGCCGCGTCTGGATCAACAACTACCATGCCTATCCGGCGCATGCCGCTTTCGGCGGCTACAAGCAGTCGGGCATCGGCCGCGAGACCCACAAGATGATGCTGGATCACTACCAGCAGACCAAGAACATGCTTGTGAGCTACTCTCCCAAGGCGCTCGGTTTCTTTTGAGCGTCTTAAAACGGCGCGGACATGCTGCCGCGTCTCGCTGGTCTCCGAATTCGGGGACCGGCTTTTTGTGCGATGTCAAAGGTAGCGCGGCACTCTCGCTTCGAGCAGCCTCACCAGTGAGGTATCCATGAAGTCGTAGTCATCTGGTATATTGAGGCAGATGACGCGCTTGCCGTTAAGGTGTTTCTTGAATTTGCCACGCACTTTGTTCAAGTGGCTCTTCTCCATGACGAAAATCACGTCAGCCCATTCGACAAGCTCGCCATTGAGTGGCGTCAGCGCATCGTTGTTGGTGCCCGCCGACATGGCTTCGATGCCGGGATATTGCGAGAAGACCTGTTCAGCGGTCGGGCTACGCAGCTTGTTCTGGCTGCAGACGAAGAGGATCTTCTGCTTCTTCAAGAACTACGTCTCCTGGCTGTCGATGATACCCTTTGTGACAGATCCCTCCGCGGGATAAAGCGGTATGAGGCAAGCCTGCAACGCGTGGTAGATATCGGCCTTGCCGGCGAAGATCGTGTGCGCGGGCTTGAGGTCTTCGCTCAGTTCCTCATGCCAGCCCCCCTGCCTGCGATCGAGGAAATGCGCGGCGATCGTGTCCCAGATCAGCCTGTAGCTGCTTTCATGCATGTCTGATGGCACATGGCCGTTGAGGAAAGCACCGGCGCCCGCCGCCTCGGCCATCGGCCACCAGAGCTTCGACCGTTTGGCAGGCTTGTCGTCCCAATCGAGCGTATAGAAGAAGCCGCCCTTCGCGTGATCCCAGCCGAGCGCCATGGATTGGGCGAAAAGCTGTTCGGCCGCTTCCGGCATCCAGGTCTTTTCCTTGCCGCCCAGGGCATAGAGCTGCAGGATCAGCCGCGCCCATTCCAGCCAATGGCCGGGCGTGGTGCCGGAGGGGCGGAACATCTCGTTGCCGCGGTAGTCCTTGAGCAGGTTCCAGTTCTCGTCGAAATGCTCGCCGACGCGAAAGCCGGTTTCGCGGGCGCGGCGGTTGATGATCAGGTCGGCGATCCGCTCGGCGCGCTCGAGATAGAGATCCTCGCCGGTCGCCTCATAGGCCGCCATCAGCGCTTCGGTCAGGTGCATGTTGGAATTCTGGCCGCGATAGCCCGGGATCGGCGTCCAGTCCGGCTCGAACTCTTCGGCGATGGCGCCATGTTCTTCTTCCCAGAACTTGGTTTCGAGGATCTCGGTCACGTCATCGAGCATTTCGTCGGCGATTGGATGTCCCACCAGCGAAGCGGACGAGGCCGCCAGCAGCACGAAGGCATGGCCGTAGCCCTGCTTGGTCGCGTCCTTCGGCCCATCATTGCCCATGGTCCAGAAATAGCCGCCATGCTTGCGGTCGCGATGATGGTTCCAGAGATAATCCATGCCGTGATCGATCAACTGCGAACAACCCGGCCGGCCGAGCAGATGGCCGATCACCATGCAATGAACCATGCGCGCCGCCATGTGGATGCCGCGCGCCGGATCGTCGCCGCCAAGCGGATTTCCCGCGTCGTCGAACTCGTAGAAGCCGCCCTTGGGATTGATCGAGCGATGCTGGAAGAATTCGAACAGGCGATTGGCCTCGCCAGTCAGCCAGTCGCGATGGGTGGCGAGAGAGATCCAGCTTTGAGCGGTCACGGTATTCCTCCAAGTTGCAGTTGCTCGCACCTACCTGAGAAACGAAGCTTCGTGAACTGGAAAATGCAGCCGAACGCGTGGGTGGGGCGTGCCGCCCTGCCTGCTCGCTGCTCGAACTGTTATTTCATTCAGAAACCCAGATCAGGAAACTTAGAAATCTGAACAGTATGCTTGCCGATGAAGTCCAAGGCTTTTGTGCAGTAATTTTGATATTCGCCAAGGTAATATTTCCTTGGAATCTGCATGCGTACTGCCCACCCTTGGTATTGCGCATAAACGAGGCATTGGGGAGGATATAATCTATTGGGATCACACACCAATTCTGTCCGATGTGGATTCCCATAAAAGCCGTCCGCGTCATCGGCACGCAGGCATCTCTTCGCGTCAATAAGTTTCTTATGAACTAAGCGGTTGCTAAGGGTGATGAAGACGCCGTCCGCCGGGTTCTTATTCGCGATAGTCGATGCCGGCACAAACTGCTGAGTGGCGGTATCAAGCATGGCGTAAAGTCCAACTGAGAATTTCATGTTTTTGCCATCGCCCAGCTTGCCATTCTCACCGACCTGGCGCAGCACAAATGCCCTCGGCACGCGCACCCGCCATTCCGCCAAGCGACGTCCCGGAAAACTTCCGGTGCGTGTGTCCGCATCGAGATCGATTTTGAAATCGAGATCGTATGGCTCCATGCTTGTTGAAGGGCTGAAGCCTATCGACGGAATGATCGATCGCAATGTGCGGGGGACGCTCATGGAAAAAAGCAAAACCGCAGCGGCCAGTGCCAGCAGGCACGGCAGCACGATGAAGTTAAAGAATCCGGGGCGCAAAGATTCCTCGCAAAGTCACAAACAGCCACACATGAAGGTCGAGCCCAATATGGATGGCGCGGATTTGTGACGGCAACTCAAGATAGTTGGAATCGCGCCCAACAATTGATTAATCGTGGTAAAGCGCCCTGAAGGACGCTCAGGCCGAAAGATCAGCCAACCGGCTTTCCGCCAGCCGCACCCAGTAGGATACGCCGTGCGGGATGACCTCGTCGTTGAAATCATAGCTCGCATTGTGCAGCGAGGCGGTGTCGCCATTGCCGATGAAGATGAAATTGCCCGGCCGGGCGTTCAGCATGTAGGAGAAATCCTCGCCACCCATGGTCGGATTGATGTCGGGATCGACATTGACCAATCCCGCCACGTCGCTCGCCGCATTGAGGGCCACGCCGGTCTGCTCGCCGTGGTTCTTGGTCACGGGATAGCCGGTATGGATCGAGACCGATGCTTCGCCGCCGAGCGCCGCCGCCATGCCTTCGGCGATTTCCGTGAGCCGCCTCTTTGAGAGTTCCCGCATTTCGGCATTGAGCGTGCGGATCGTGCCGGCAAAGCTCGCCTCGTTGGGGATCACGTTGGAGGCGTCGCCCGCCTTCAGGATCGTCACGGAGACGACCGTGGACTGAAGCGGATCGACATTGCGCGAGGCAATGGTCTGCAGCGCGGTGATGATCTGGGCGGCGATCACCACCGGATCCACGCCCTGGTGCGGCATGGCGGCATGGCCGCCGCGTCCCTTGACCGTGACATTGAACTCGTCTGTCGAGGCCATGATCGGGCCGGAGCGCGTCGCGAATTTCCCCAGTTCCAGGCCCGGCAGATTGTGCATGCCATAGACTTCGGAAATGGCGAATCGATCCATCATGCCGTCGTCGACCATTTCACGGCCGCCGCCGCCACCCTCTTCCGCCGGCTGGAAAATCACCGCGATGGTCCCTGCGAAATTGCGCGTCTCGGCGAGATATTTCGCCGCGCCCAGCAGCATGGCGGTGTGTCCGTCATGGCCGCAGGCGTGCATCTTTCCCTCAGTCTTCGAGGCCCATTGCTTGCCCGTCTTTTCGTCGATCGGCAGCGCGTCCATGTCGGCACGCAAGCCGATCGTCGCGCCGGGCCCGCGATTGCCCTTGATCAGGCCGACGACGCCAGTGCGGCCAAGGCCTGTCGCGATCTCGTCGATTCCGAATTCGCCCAGTTTGGCCTGAACGAAACCAGCGGTCTTGATCACGTCGAAGCCCAATTCCGGCATCTGGTGGATTTCGCGGCGCCACGACGTGATTTCGTCGTGCATCTCGCTGGCACGGTTTATGATCGGCATTCTCGCTCACCTGTCATGCTAGGTCCTGATCCTTGATTGCAAAATGCCGGATTTCCCGGCAAAAACTTTCCAAGGCATCTGCCATTTCTCTGCCATATAGGCTAAATATGGCCCGGTCAAAATATTCTTCCCGGTGGAATTTGAAGGTAAGCGACACGATGATAAATGCAATCCGGCAGGCAATGACACGGGTAACGACGGCAATCCTGGGTCTCGCGCTTGCCTTTGGCATGACCGCCGAGACCGTCGCCAACCCGCATATGCTGGTGGATATCCGCTCTGGCAAGGTCATCGAGCATGAGGATGCGTTCCAGAAGTGGTATCCGGCATCGCTGACCAAGCTGATGACCGCCTATGTCGCCTTCCGGCAGGTCAAGGCGGGGCGGATGACGATGAATACGCCCATCGTGATGAGCAAGCTTGCGGCGTCCGAACCGCCATCGAAGCTCGGTCTCAAGCCCGGCCAGGCCCTGACGCTCGACGATGCGCTGAAAGTGCTGCTGGTAAAGTCTGCAAATGACGTGGCTTTCTCCATCGCCGAAAATATCGGTGGCACGATGCCGAATTTCGTCCAGATGATGAATGCCGAAGCCGCGCGTCTCGACATGGATTCAACGCGTTTCATCAATCCGAACGGCCTTCCGGGGCCGGGTCAATATACGACGGCGCGCGATCTCGCGGTTCTTGTGCTGGCGATCAAGCGCGAGTTCCCGCAGCATGCGGGTTACTTCTCGCTTGAAGGCGTGCAGGTCGGCAAGCGCAAGTTCGGCAATTACAACAAGCTGATCGCCCGCTTCGACGGCGCCGACGGCATGAAGACCGGCTATATCTGCGCCTCCGGATACAATCAGGTCTCGACCGCCACGCGCAATGGCAAGGCGGTCATTTCGGTCGTGCTCGGTTCCGACAGTCTCGCCGGCCGCACCGTTCTCTCCGCCGATCTTCTCCAGAAGGGCTTGACCGAAGGTACGGGCTTTGGCGACCCGTCGGTCTACAAGCTCAAGCCCTACGGCGCCACCCGCGACCAGGTGAGCGATATCAGCGATATGATGTGCAAGAAGCGCGGCAAGAAAAAGAAGGTGGTCCGCTCGGAATCGACCGATGAGGTCGGCGACAAGAAGACCTCCCCCTGGCTGCATGAGATCAGCCGCCCGCTCGAGATGGCGCAGATCACCATCATCCCCGCCAGCGGTGACCTTGCCGCGACCGATACGGCGGATGAGGTTGCAGACGCGGCGATATTCAGCTTCTACGGCCGCAGCATCAGCGATCTTCCCGTGCCGCAGCCGCGGCCCGTCAACTGATGGTCCAGCCGTCCGATCGCATCCCGGTGTCCATCATCACCGGGTTTCTCGGCGCGGGCAAATCGACCCTGCTCAACCGCCTGCTGCGCGATCCTGATATGAAGGACGCGGCCGTCATCATCAACGAGTTCGGCGAAGTGGGCATCGATCACCTGCTGGTCGAGGCCTCGGGCGATTCCATGGTCGAACTGTCCAACGGCTGCCTCTGCTGCACCGTGCGCGGCGAACTCACCGATACGCTCATCTATTTCCGCGAGGCGCTGGCCGATGGCCGGATCAAGGCGCTGAAGCGTGTGGTGATCGAGACGACAGGTCTGGCCGATCCTGCACCCGTCATCCAATCGATCATCGGCGCGACCGATATTTCGCGCGATTTCACCGTCGATGGCGTCGTTACACTGGTCGATGCGGTCAATGGTCTCGCGACGCTCGACAATCACGAGGAGGCCCGCCGTCAGGTTGCGGTCGGCGATCGGCTGATCCTGACAAAGCAGACGCTGGCCGATGCCCGGACGATCAAGGCCCTCACCGCCCGCCTGCGAAAACTCAATCCCGGCGCCCCGCTGATCAATGGCGACGCGCCGGAGGCTGCCGGCTATGCCATGCTGTCCGCCGGACTCTACGATCCGGCGACCAAGATTGCCGATGTCTCACGCTGGCTGCATGACGAGGATCATCACGATCACCACCATGATCATGATGGTCATGACCACGACCAGCATCATCACCATCACGACCAGGCGATCCAGTCCTTCTCGATCGTCCATGAGCGCCCCGTCGATCCGGCGGCACTCGGCATGTTTATCGATCTGCTGCGCTCGGCCCATGGCGAGAAGCTGTTGCGGATGAAGGCCGTGGTCCAGCTCTCTGACGATCCGGACCGGCCGCTGGTGCTGCATGGCGTGCAATCGATCTTCCATCAGCCAGAGCGCCTGCGGGGCTGGCCCGATCCCACCGACCGCCGCACCCGCATGGTGCTGATCACCAAGGACCTGACGGCCGAATTCGTCCAGAGTCTGTTCGACGCCTTCACCGGCACGCCGCGCATCGACCAGGCCGATCGCCAGGCGCTGGAGGATAATCCGCTCGCGATACCGGGCATGCGCATGTAGGCCCGGACTTTCTTACTCCGCCTCACCTGTTCCGGGGATAGACGTATGCCCGTGTTCGGCTACCGTCCCTCGCCAAACGGCGACTGATTTGGGGATGGCAATGAAGGTTACGATCAAGCACAACGACTGGACTTTCAAGGAACTCGCGCTCAATCATCCGGGCGGTTCCTTCCTCGAACTGATCCTGGAGGCGGAGAAGAAGTCCGGCAGCTCGACCTCGGCGGTTCTTACCCTCACCGACAATGATTTCAAGAATTATACCGTCAAGCTCACCGGCACCGACCTCACCTTCGATGGTGCGGGCCACCTGAACGGCGGCGTGATCGACAGCATCACGTTCAGCAACGCCAAGGGCAAGCTGGTCGGCTCCATTACCACCAAGGAGGCAGGCGGCCTCGACCTTGCCTATTCCGCCATCGTCGCCAACTACACGAGCGAAGCGGGCCAGGAGACGTTGTTCGGCGACTGGGTGGTGGATTACAGCGCCGGCACGATCAAGGCGAAGAACATATTCGACTTCATCGGCGTGACCTTCGAGGCCGGTCTCGGCAATGACACGCTCCTCGGCAGCGCCAAGGGCGATTTCCTCCATGGCGGAGCCGGCGACGATGTGATCGATGGCGGCGCGGGCGGCGACCAGATCGACGGCGACGACACGCGCTACATGAATTCCGACGAACCCACCGGCAATGACATTCTCAAGGGCGGAGCCGGCAACGATTTTCTCTTCGGCAATGCCGGCGACGACACGCTCTACGGCGGCGCTGGCAATGACAATCTCGCCGGCGACGGCTTCGGCAATACAGGCGCGGACAAGCTGTTTGGCGAGGCCGGCAGCGATATCATTGCAGGCGGCGAGGGCGACGACCTGATCAATGGCGGCGCGGGCCAGGATCGTCTCCGCACGCTCGACGAGCCGGTGGGCGACACGGTGTTCACGATCGATCTCGGCGAACAGACCGCGACGGGTCAGGGCAATGACGAACTCGTTTCGATCGAACATGCGCTCGGCGCGCTCCACCACCAGAACATCATGATCGGCAGCACGCTGGCCAATAGCCTGGTCGGCGGCGGCGAGAGCGACGACATCGATGGGGCCGGCGGCAATGACAGGCTCCATGGCGGCGGCGGCGCGGACACCGTCACCGGCGGCACCGGCAACGACCTCATGGCAGGCGGCGAGGGCAACGACGTGCTCACCGGCGACGCCGGCAAGGACATGTTCTATTTCGCCGAAAAGGGTTCGGCCAATGTCGACCACATCACCGACTTCTCCTCGAAGGACGACCAACTCTACATGTATGGCGAGGCGGCCATGAGCATTCCCATCATGACGGGCAAAATCAAGGCCGCCATGTTCAAGGTGCTGGAAGGCGCCGCCGCCGTCGATAATTCCGACCGCTACATCTATGACGCCGCCACCGGCATCCTCTACTTCGACCGTGACGGCAGCGGTGCGGAACTGCGACAGGAATTGTTGTCCCTCGAAATCGGCACCAAGCT
>Ga0307515_10017501_pt1 | contig 13046 bp, 11 predicted proteins | sample 17_EM_MG_FD_194513 | JGI IMG/M metagenome (GOLD analysis project Ga0307515, IMG submission 194513) | Populus trichocarpa ectomycorrhiza microbial communities from riparian zone in the Pacific Northwest, United States - 17_EM | ecosystem: Host-associated > Plants > Roots > Unclassified | place...
GGTTGGGATCGACAGCATGACCGAGGACACCACCCGCAGCACCGTATCGACAATGCCTCCCGGCCGGCTGGCGGTATACATGGCGAGCGGAACGCCGATCGCCAGCGAAATGAACATGGCAAGCAGTGCGATCTCGAACGTCACCGCTGCCCGGTCGAGCAGCAGTTTCGCTACCGATTGCTGGCTGAACAAGGTCTGCCCGAGGTCTCCCTGCAGAAGCCGCCCGAGCCAGGCGAGATAGCGCTCCCAGACAGGAAGATCGTAACCGTAGCGGATGTTGAGCGCATCGATCTGCGTCTGCGTGGCATTCTCTCCCAGAATCAATTGGGCGGCCGAGCCCGGCATGAGGCTGGACAGGGCCGTTGCCGAGAACGTGACCAGCAGGAAGACCGGAATACCGGCCAGAAGCCGGACGCCGACCGCTTTCAGATATGAGAGGTTGGCAATTCGCAACGATCGGACTCCGATTGTCAGGTGGCGCAGAAGACGCCGGACGGATCCGGCATCGGGATTTCGGGAAACGAGGCATCAAACCGGCAGGTTTGACTTCCATCTGTCCTCTGCATCGAGCCAGCCACTGTCGCGCTCCTGCGAGGCCTTCTGTTCGGCAGGCGTCATACCGCCCATTGTGTGTTCGTCGGCATAGCGCGTACTCTGCTCCTTGAAGACATGCTTGCCATATTCCATCATGCCGTACATCGACCCCTTTTCGAGATAGTGCATGGTCACGAGATTGAAGCCGAGCGCCTCGATTTCCTCAAGCCGCACGAAGGGTACGCCGTTGACGGTCGCCACGTCCCCGAACATTTTCCAGCCGGGAAGCTCCTTCGCTACCTTCTGGCATTCCTCCAATGTGCGCAGGCCGTGTACATAGGTCATCTCGGCGCCGAGTGCGGCGGCACGCACGCAGCGCTCGATCGCATCGTCGAGCCCTTTCTCCAGCTTGGATTCCGTGCGTGCAATCACCACGCAATCGGTTCCTTCGCAAGCTTCGATCGAGGCCTTGATCTTGGCGAGCCAGAGGTCCTGAGAGACGACCTCGTGCGGGACATTGCCATCGACCTTGCCAGCAAGCGTCGCCGCTTCCATGGCGCGGCCGAAACGCGCATAGCCACGCTCATTGGGCGTATCCTCGATCAGGATTGCTCCGGCACCGGCCTTGGCGAGACGGCAACAGGTGCGGTAGGTCTGGACGACATCGCCGAAGCCGTCATCGGCGTCGATGACCAGAGGCAATGGCGAATAATCGGCGATACGGTCGGTGGCGTAGACCAGCTCTTCCTGATTGTGCAGGCCGAGATCCGGCACGCCGGACATGCTGAAGCCCAGCGATGCGCCGCTGAGCAGGATCGCCTCGAATCCGGCCATTTGCGCCGCCTTGGCCGAATAGCAATCCCAGACGCAGGGCGTGAACACCTGCTTACGGGAAACCAGATCCCGAAACTTCACCTTCTCGCGATTACCGATCATCGTCATGCACCTTTCCCGATCGCCCAAAACCTTGGGGCTCATTTTGTCATATGGAGTCTTTGGCCCGCGCAGATACACCTCGCCCGCAGTCGTGGACCGCCCGCCCGAACGTCCCGGGCGAGGGTGTGCCTCATGGGTGCGAACCTGCTATTTCCGGCAGACGTCCGGGCAAACATAGAGGAACTGCTTTTGCAGGATGCCGCCGTTCGAGGGCACGATGCCACCGGTATTGTTACGCAGCAGCAGCGAGCGCGTCTGTTCCCCGAAGATATAGAGAGGCATCTCGGTTGCGACGAGCTGTTGGACCTTGACATAGGCAGCCTTGACGGCAGCCGGATCGAGCGTGGAGCTGGCATCCTTCAGGGCTGCATCCATTTCGGCGCTCTTGTACTGACCCCAGTTGAAGGCGCCGCCGGAGCTGAGCAGGTTGGAGATGTTCGGCTCAGGACCGTTCGACACCAGCACTCCGCCCTCGACGCAGATGTCGAAATCGAGCTGCGTCTTGCATCGCTGGATCAGCGAGGCCTGGTCGACCTCGACGATTTCCGCCGACGCACCCTCGTAGCCGGTCAGCATCTGCTGGATGTAGGCGGCCAGACGCTTCAGGTCCGAATTGGTATAGGTGACGATCTTGATGGAGAACGGCTTGCCGTCCGCCTTAAGGGCGTCGAACAGCGACTGTGCCTTTTCCGGATCATAGGCGGGAAGCGATGACGCGCTGTCGAAATAAGGCGAGTTCGCGCCGAAATAGTTGCTCGGCGCCTTGTGGCCGGGCGTCTGGGTGAAGGCCTGCATCAGGCGTGTGCGGTCGATAGCGGAATAGAAGGCCTCACGGGCGCGAACGTCCGTGAAAGTGCCCTTTGCCTGGTTGAGATAGGCACGGTTGATGCCGCGAATCGGGATTTCGCTCGTCGCAACCTCCGGAGCTGTTGCGTTCGAGCCGAACTGATAGGGATAACCGGCCATCATCGTCGCACCGCCCTGCACGACGGTGGCGATGCGGCTGTTGGTTTCGGGAATGATCGCGAACTTGATGGTATCGAGGTAAGGGCGCGGCTGATCCCAGTAGCCGGGATTGCGGGCCATGGTCATCGAGATGCCTTGGTTCCACTCGGTCAACGTAAAGGCGCCAGCCCCCACCGGCTTGATGTCGGTCTTTTCCTTGGCAGCCTTCAGGGCCGCCGGCGAGGCGATGAAGGGGCATAGCTCGGCGATCTGGGCTGCGAGATTGGCGTTCGGCGATGATAGCTTGATCGTCAGCGTCTGCGCATCGACGACCGTTATCGATTTATTCCAGCTGGAGATGAACGGCTGGGCGGGCGCAAGCGTTGCCGGATCGGCGGCGCGATCCCAGTTATATTTGACGGCTTCCGCATCGTAGGGCGTACCATCCGTGAACTTCATGTCCTTGCGGAGCTTCAGCGTCCAGGTCACAGCGTCCGTGCTGGTCAGGCTTTCGGCCATGCCGCCGGTCACGACACCCTTGTCGTTGACGTAGATGATGAAGCCGTAGATGGCATCGAGCACGTCCATCGGACCTCCGGGATAAGTGCCGGCGGTGATTGCCGGATCCCAGCTCTTGATGTCGGATCCGTTGATGATCGTCATCGTGCCGCCGCTGACGGGCTTTTCCGTCTGTGCGTGCACCTGCGTCGCGGCAAGTAACACGGGGGCCGTCACCGACAAAAGCAGCGCGGTGGCGCCGTTCATGAACAGGCTCTTCAGCCTCTTGGAATGCTTTTCTGACAACATCACTCTGTCTCCTTTTTTAAGTTCCCCTGGGGGAGTGATTGTGCGTCGTGTCTTGCATGCGGTAGCCATCATGGTCCGGCGGCTTCGGGTGCCGCTCTTCATGGCTTAGTCGTTGTTATCCTCCGTCCAGCGCCGGACTGTCGGATGGTGGATTCCGAACTGGTCCAGTGCCCGCCCCACGGTCTGGTCGACCATTTCGGCGATTGATTTCGGCAGGGTGTAAAAACTCGGCACCGGAGGCATGATGACGGCGCCGCTCCGCGTCGCCTGGTCCATCAGTGCGATATGGCCTGCATGCAGCGGCGTTTCCCGCACCATCAAGACCAGCCTGCGACGCTCCTTCAAGCAGACATCGGCGGCACGCACGATCAGATCGTCCGCATAACAATGGGCGATCCCACTCAACGTCTTGATCGAGCATGGCGCAACCAGCATTCCGTCACACCGGAAGGAGCCGGAGGCGATCGATGCGCCGATATCCCGATGGCTGTGAACTCTGTCGGCCAGACTACGGATGTCGTCTGCGGTCTTTCCGGTCCCTTCCGCAAGTGCGGTACGGATCGCTGCGGGCGACATGACAAGATGCGTCTCGACATCCCCGATATCCCGCAGCATTTCCAGCGCGCGGATACCGTAGATGACACCGGACGCCCCGGTTATGCCGACGATCAATCGCCTCACGCGATCATCTCCGGCTTGACGCGCGCCAGCAGCTGGCGCATCCGCTCATAGGATTCCGGCGACGGAAGCGCTTTGTCGAAACCCTCCTTCCGGTCGCCGGCTTTCATCGTGGCATCATATCCGACCTTGGCGACCACGCCGCCGCTTTCCTGCGGCTCGGAGCGATCCGCCGGAAGGTCCGTGACAATGAGAATATCGCGATCCGAGCGCATTCGTGTCATCTTCGCCAATTCGACGGCCGCGAGATCCCAGGGGTCGACATCGCTGTCGACGATTGTGATGTTCTTGACGATGCTGACCGCACCCCAGCAAATGGCCATGATCCGGCGCGCCTGTCCCGGGCGCGGGGTATCGATCTGGACGACCACATTGTTACGCCCGCTGCCGGACATGGTTACGGCAACTTCGCCGACATTGAGAACGGAGCGCCTGATGACCGCCTTGAGGCTGGCCGCAATCGGCACGGCACCGAGATAGAGGTGTTCCATGTGATAACCCGGCTCAATCACCTGCAGCATGGCATCGGATCGACGGGTCATGCATTGGAAGCTGGCGCGAGCGCCCGCTCCATAATCCTCGTACATCCCATGGTATTCGGAAACCAGCCCTTCGATGATCGGCTCGTTGATATGGATGTGACCCTCAAGAACGATTTCCGCTTCGGCCGGAACTGCCAGATCGATCGTCTTGCAACGGGCAAGCCGCACAGGCTCGCCCAGCAACGAACCCGCGCAATGCATCTCGTCATCGCCTAGCCCCAGATAGAAGCACGCCGCGAGCTGGATCGCCGGATGCGCTCCGAGCACGACGGCAAACGGCAGGGCTCCTCCCTTCGCCCCGGCCTTGCGCGCCATGACGGCAAGATGATGGTTCGGGGCTATTCCGATCATCGCCTCGTTGGGGCCAAGGACCTTGATACGCGCATAGGAGGCGTTGCCCAGACCCGTTTCCGGATCGCGCGCGACGATCAGGCCGGCAGTGATATAGGGTCCGGTTTCCTTCGCAAAGAAGGTCGGGACCGGCAGCCGGGACAGAATAGCGTCTTCAAACATCTCCTGCTGCACCGGGGCCTCCTCTACGAAGACGGGCGGCACCGGCGATGCGATGGAGGACAGCAGCTTTTCCTGAATTTCGTTTTTATCAACGCCGAGCGCCAGGGCGACACGGTCGAGACCGGACAGGACGTTGCCGAAGACAGGCATATCGTAGCCCCGGATCCTATCCAGCCGCACCGCGGCTTGTGCATCGACCAGAGACAGGACAGCGGATATCTCGTGAACAGGATCCACCTCATCGGAGATCACCAAGAGCTGGCCGCGATTGTCGAGCTCCTGAAGAATGCCTCGACAGGATTGGTCGACGTTACCCTTCGTTATGAGCGGAGAACTCGGCTTCGAGTTCATGGCTGTGCTTTCCAGCGGCGCATGGCTAAGGCGATCGGTCATACTGCAATCCCGCTGAAGTCGCTTGCGACAATCTTTCGATGCCGGAAGTATCCGCCGGGGACTTTGGACTGGGTAGATCGAAAATCATGAATTGGGGGATAGGAAAATCAGAATTCGTTGCGCATGCCCGTGTCAGGCATGATCGCCAAAGACGGCAACGAGCGACTGGATCATCGTCCGTTCCGCATCGGACAACGTCCTTTCGCCAGAAAAGATCACAGACAGGCTTCCGGCAATCACTTCTTCCGTAATCGCCGCTGCTGTGAGACGTCCGCTGCTGATATCCTGCTGAACCGATGACACCGGCAAGACCGTGCAGATCGGCAAACGACGAACCATGGCGATGGCCAAGGGCAAGGACCCGACATCCATGACCGGCTCGACGCGCAGATGCCGCGCGCGCGCAGCAGCCATGAACGCGTGATGGATACTGAGATGTGCTGTTCCCAGAACCAGCGGCAATCCACAAACCTCCGAAAGGGGCATCTCCGTCCGACCGGCGAGATTCAAGGCCGGATTTGCAACGACAGACAGACGCTCGCTCTTCCCAAGGTGAACCCGGGTCATCTGCGTCTGGACGGCACCGACGATGGCCAGATTGAGCTTTCCCGCGCGCACCTGATCGTGAAGCGCGGCATTGGAGCCCTCGATAATTCTAAGCCGGTACTCGGGATGACCGAGGCGGATTGCCGTCATTGCCTGCGCCAGCTTGTCCGTCATGGCACTATCGTGCCCTGAACTCGGCAGCATCCCGATCGAAATAGTCGCCTGGGTATGGGCGGCAATATCCTGGCTAGCCTTGAGAAGACGATCGATACGCTCTTCGAGCTCCAGTGTGAACGGAAGCAAGGCCTTTCCGGCCGGTGTGATCTCGACCCCGTTGCGCCGCCGTTCGAACAGGGCTTGCCCGACGATGGCCTCGATTTTCTGAATCTGGGTCGAAACGGACGGTTGCGTAACATGCGCGGCGCGAGCCGCTGCCGAAATACCGCCGCTCAGATGCGCAAGGTTGAAATAGTGCAGTTGACGGGCCGTCAACTGGGGACGGAAGACAATATTGGCCTCAGTTGCCTCCAGATTGTGCTTCAGCCGGGAAAGAACAGCCGACACAAGCTCCGGATTCAGCCCGTTTGTGCGCACTCCCAGCGCGCTTTTCAACGGCGGCTCCAGGGGCTCCAGATGCAGACGGGCAAACCCGAGCCGGTCCGCGACAATACTCCGCGGCAACAGGAATCTCATCTGCGGAAGCTCGTCGATCAGACGGTGAAGTTCTGCCGGCTCCTCGTCCATCAGGACGATGCGGTTGCGGATCCCGTGATCGTCGGCATAACGGATAATGGCATCCCGGAGGGCTTGCCGCATCTTGAGAACTGCAAACTTTTGACGCGGAGAGCGAAGATCACCAGCAGACTCCCCCGTTCCAACGGAAAACCAGATATCATCGTATAGTGGGGTCATGGAAGGCAGGTCCGTGGATGACCCGCCCGTCATATAACCAAGTTCGATTTCCGTCATCTCTCCATTGTTTCGGATTTCCGGGCAATCGTCCTTACGGAGGGATTTTGTCCGCCCTTCTGAAAACATCACATCAATCAGCAACTCGGGACGCTCGCTGTCGATCTCCTCAACGGAACGCCCTATGGCCTTCGAAACCCTGCCGATGGCAAAACTGAGATCAAGACGGATACCGACACTCAGGTGACCTGCGGCCCTGCTCGGTACGCGGCGGACGAACCTTTCGCGATGGAGTATGGCGGTTGCCTCCTGAAACAGCCAGAAGGCCGCACGCAGGGGGCTGAGGTGACCCCTTTTACGAATGAAGAGCTTGAGCTGAAGCTCGTTTTCCAGAGCGTGCAAACTGGACGTCAGGGCAGAAGGCGCAATCCCGAGCTCGCGAGCCGCCTCGGCCAGCGTCGGGCTCTGACAGGCCGACACGAAATGAGCCAGCTGCTGGATTTCGATTCGAGGCGGAATTGTAATCACTGCGGATCTGTGTCGGATTTGCGTTGGAGCCTGGGTAACCTATGGCACATGCAGCGTTAGACTGCACGACTTTCAGCCGCTGGCGCTGAGCGGGCAGCGACCCCGCAAGCGGGGTTAGTCGATATCGACCAACTCGCGCATGCACTCAGCGAAGTCTCTGTTGGTGCGCCGATCGGTAACCTTTACGCGACGCCGTGGCGGGCGACGGCATCGTAACGTTAAGCGGGCATTGGTGAAAATGTAGGATCTGGCTGCATGACCGGACTTGCCCGGGATCCTCTTTATCGTCGCCATCGATTTGCGGCAGAAGTGATTGCCCATGCGGTATGGCTCTATTTCCGGTTTCCGATGAGCCTGCGCATGGTGGAGGATCTGCTGGCGGCGCGTGGCCCTGTGGATGCTGAATCAGCTTCGGCTCGCCCCGTCACCTCACAATCGATTCATCGATCACAGGATCTGCTCTAGCGAAAAAGCCGAGGTGTATAAAAGACGGCATCCTAACGGTGATGAACTCCTGAGTAATGCAATTGTGAACATAGTCAGCTTGTCTCCGCAACCTCAGCACAGCCGCCTGACGTCTTTTCGTTCACGGCGACCCGCAGAAAAACCCACGATCATGGTCACGTCCGGCCGATCTCGGATTACGGCGATCAAGGCAGCAGCTAAAGCAAAGGCATTGCCACCGGCCGCATCGGCGCACCGGTGGCCCCGCGAAGCTTGATGCAGGCGCCGAAGAAGGCGAATTCGTAGAGTTTTTCCGCCGCGATCTCTTCCAGATTGACCATTTCGAGGATCGGTACCCCCGCTTCGGCCAGAAGATAGGTGTGAACCGGGAAGAAGTTCATTTCATGCACCGACGGCGTCTGCTCCAGCGTCAGGTTGTCAGCGCCGATCATGATCGCGCCGTGCTTGGCGATATATTCCGCGCCCTCGCGGTTGAGGCCGGGAGTGTTTTTGGTGAATGCCATGTCGGGCCAGACCAGCATCTGGCCGGTGCGCAGGAGAACCACGTCGCCGGGCAGGATCTTCAGGCCCTGCTTCTTCAGGCAGCCCTCGATATCGGCCTTGCCGATTCCATGGCTCGGCGGCAGGGTGTTGACACCGTGCAGGCCGGCGACGTCGAGCAGGATGCCGCGGGCGAAGATCGGCGGATATTTTTCCGGTCCGCATTTCTCCCAGGCACGGCTGCCGAGATGGTCCTTGGCGGTGAAGCCGTTGAAGATTTCACCATTGTAGCCGAAGTGGTTGAACGTATCGATATGCGTGCCACAATGGGTGTACATCGAGATGCTGTCGCCGGAATAGCCGACAAGGTGGTTGGCCTCGTTCGAGACGCCCATCGTATTGGCGACGATTTCGCCCTGCGGCGTGTGGGTCATCCAGATCTGGTAGGGCTGATCGCCCGCCCCGAACCAGCCGGGCATGCCGACGAAATGATCGACCGAAAGATCGAAGACTTTCGAGGCATCCGTACGCGAAATGATCGCCGAGCGCGAATTCGCGTCGATCAGGTTCAGCATGCCGATCTCGTCGTCCCTGCCATAGGGGCTTTTCGTAACCTTATGGAATTCGGAGTTGTAGGCGATGATCCGGCTCTTGGTGGCCTCGTCGACGTAGCATACCATGCACATTGGGTCGGTCTCCTTGATCGATGTCTCAGAAAAAATCGCCGCAAATGACGGGTTCCGCCGATAGCGCGACGGAGAGAAGCTTTTCATCAGTGCGCGCCAGTCCCGACAGCAAAAAGCCCACCGGCATGCCAGCATCGCCAATGCCGCAGGGAATGGAGATGCCGCACCAGTCGAGAAAATTACCGAGCAACGTGTTGCGCAAGGTCTTGCCGTTGGTTTTCACGAACAGATCGTCGTCTGTCTTCAAGGGTTCGATCAGCGGTGCCACGTGCGGAATCGTCGGAAAGGCGATCAGCCGGTCGCCGACCAGGCGGTTGACCGCCGCGATCAGGCGGGCGCGAGCATCGAGAATATCGATATAGGCGGAAAGGCTGATGTTGGCGCCGAGGCGGGTTCTCGACACGACGCGGCGGTCCATCGACAGTGCATCGTCGGTCTCAAGCCGGTGCTTGTGCAGCCAGTAGGCTTCCGCCGTCACCAGCGCGCCGTGGCTCGCCATCAGTTGAATGATTTCCCCAAAGGCCGTAATTTCAAGCCGAGTGACGATCACCCCCGCATCCGACAGACGCTGCACCGCCGCCTCGAAAGCAGCGAGAACGCTTGCCTCCACACCATCGAAAACCACATTTTGCGGGATGACCATCTCCAGGCCCGCCAAAGGCCGCCGAGCGATCGACGCGGCGGTCAAACCCCGGCAGGCGGCGTCAATCCAGACTGCATCCTGCACCGTGCGGCAAAGCGGGCCGAGGGAATCGAGACTCTTTGCGAGCGGGAAAACGCCGTCCATGGCATAGCGCCCACGCGTTGCCTTGTAGCCGACGATGCCGTTGAAGGCGGCGGGAATGCGGATCGAGCCGCCGGTATCCGTACCCATCGCGACCGGCACAAGCCCCACCGCCACTGCCACGGCGGAACCAGAGGAGGAGCCACCGGAAATGCGCGGCTCATCGGTGCTGCGTGGATTGACCGGCGTCCCATAATGCGGATTGAGGCCGAGGCCGGAAAAGGCGAATTCGCTCATGTTGACGCGGCCGACCGCCACCATGCCGGCGGCCCTGAGTGCTTCGACAGAGGCGGCATCCTGCGTCGCGGCAGGCTCGCGCGCCAGGACTTTCGATCCGGCGGTCGTCGTCATACCGGTCATATCGAACAGGTCCTTCCAGGCAATCGGAATTCCATCCAGCAGTCCGAGTGAGCGGCCTTCGCGAATACGGCTGGAAGAGGCTTTAGCCTCTGCCAGCGCCCGCTCCTTCGACAGCATGATGAAGATTGCCGGATCGGCCGCCGCGATCGCATCGAAAGTGGCTTCCGCAAGGGCAACGGGATCGAGCGCACCACTCTGGAGAAGCGTTGAGAGCTGGGCAATCGACATGGCGGTCAAGGTCTGCGTCATCTTCAAATCCTGAGATCGGCTAGGCCGCTGTAAACTGCATCCAGCGGCGCACGAGGTAATTGTGTTCATCCATGGTGGTGTTCCATACGGCGATCGAGTTGGAACGCTGCCAGTAGGAGCCGCCGCTGCGTACGGCGCCGGCTTTGATGCGCAGAAGCCCGTCGGGACCTGGCAGGTCGGTAGCCGCCGGCATGCCCTCGTACCAATAATCCCATTCGGCAGGCGTCATATGCGGGCGAGACCGGTGTGGCGTCGACATGTAGTAACCCTGGCGGGCGACCACCGCCCCCGGCCAGCCGGAAATCCACCAGTTGAGATAGTCGTAAGCTGCATCCAGCATACGGCCGCTCAGCCGCTTCGACAGGCAGAGCCCCCCATGCCAGGCCCGGTATCCCTCGGCCGGATTGGCAAGCTCGACCGGAACGCCACGCAGGTTGAGCTTGCTGATGCCGAGTGACCACATGCTCTGTATCTGCGTGTCGGCCTTGATCATCAGGTTCGCAGCCTCTTCCGCCGAGCGCCAGAACCCCTTGAAGAAGCCGGATTTCTTGCGCTCCTCCAGGATATCGAGCAGCCGGTCGATTTCTTGCACCGACATGTTGCCGAGATTCTTGAAACTCATCAGTCCGGCTGCCTGGGCGGCAAGTGCGGCATCGAAAATGCCGATGGCCGGCTCGTTCACCAAAGCTGCGTGGCCGTGCCACTGCTGATCGAGAAGGGCGGCCCACGAGGTCATCTGGTTGGAATTGGCCGCATCCGTCTTGTAAGCAAAGCTATCGAAATTATGGGTGGTCGGCAGCATGGAAATCCAGCGCGACGGCTTCTCATCCAGCGCCAGACTGGGTTGCACGAAGAGTTTGGTCACAGGCGCATCCCCCTGCCCGATGCGCGCATTGGGGCCGATGCGGCCGGTCTTGGTCAGATCGGTGATCTCGTCCCACAAGGTGATGCGGTCGATGTTGATCGGCTGTACTGCGCGCCAGTACCAGACGATATCGAGATTATGAAAGCACTGGTCGTAGATATCGTATGTCATCGGCTCCAGCGCCGCCTTGTGCTGGGCGGTGAGGAAGTCCTGATTGTCGTATTCGATATCCATGCCGAGATCCTTCTCGGCACCAACCCGCAATTCCTCCAGCAGCGAGATCGCCGTCCCCAGAACCCTGAGCTTGATCCGGCCCTGGGTGTGCAGGGCAGGCATCGCGAGCTCGGTGCGGACTGAATTTTTGCGGGCCAATCAAGCCTCCTCTGCCAATTTTAACGCTGGGCTGGATACGCCAAGGCGATTGAATGCCGCAAAAGACCGCTCGATCAGCGCGGGCTCAACGCCGTCGACGATAAAAACAATGCGCGACCGGCGGTCGGCCGACGGCCAAGCGCTCATGTGGACAGGAACGTGGACCAGATACTGGACGCCATGAATCGCCACGGGAAACGCCTCGCCCTCGATATTCAGGATGCCCTTCACCCGCAGAATCCGGTCGCCATGACGGTTGAGCAGCATGGTCAGCCAGATACCGAAGGAGGTCCAGTCGATGGTGGTATCGATCGTCATCACGAAGGACCGGATGCACGAGCCGTGCGGCGATAATGCATTTCCGCTGGCGATTGGTTCGTCGCAATAGAAGCCACTTGTCTGTTCGCGGGCAATACCATTCAAAAGCTGGCAGGCATCGAGTGTCTCCGATGCCGACATCATCGGTGCGTCCGGATTGAGGCGCCGCACCGCTTCGGTCAGCGTCAGAACGTCCAACTCATCGGCAATATCCGTTTTCGTCAGTACGATCATGTCGGCTACCGCCACCTGGCGGACGGATTCGCCGTAAACGTCCAGTTGCCGCAGACCATTGACGGCATCAAGCGTGGTGATGACATTCGCAACCTTGAAGTGGTGGCGCAGCACCGGGTCGGACTTGATGGTCGACAGCACAGGAAATGGATCGGCCAAACCGGTGCTTTCGATCACCACCCGTCGGAACGGCGGCACCAGCCCGCGGTCGCGCTTGGACAGTAGGTCGCGCAGGGCATCGGCCAGGTCGCCACGAATGGTGCAGCACAGGCAGCCGGACTGCAGCAGGACCATAGTATCGTCCAGCCGCTCCAGCAGGTGATGGTCGAGGCCGACTTCGCCGAATTCGTTGATCAGAACGGCGGTGTCGAACAATGCAGGATCGGCCAAAAGCCGCTTGAGCAAGGTCGTTTTGCCCGATCCGAGAAATCCGGTGAGCAGGTTCACCGGCGTCATGAGCGGAATGTCCCTCTCAGCCATGATGGTTCGCCTTCATTCGTTCCAGAAAGGGCAGATCAAGAGGATCGAGAGCTTTTCCCGAAAGCCGTTCGGCCGCCGGCCAGAGATGGCCAAGGTCTTCGATGATCTCGGTTTTCCCGGTGCGGGTCGACAGGAGAAACGAACTGCCCTGCCAATCACTCAGCGACATGCCGAAAGCGGAGAGAACATGGTTGGCGATGCGCACGCGGTTCGCACGCTCGCGCCTGCGGTCGATGCGCTCGACATTGCGCGTATAGACACCAGGCCGGGCGACAGCATCGGCCCAGTGCTCATTGCCTCCCAGAATGCCGCATAGCGAACACATCTCTCTATCCTTCCAAGTGCAGCGGCAGGCTAAAATGCCTGCCGTTATCCACCTTATTTCTTGCGCGGGAAGCGTGCGGCGAAATCGTCGGCAATTT
>Ga0307515_10017502_pt1 | contig 13044 bp, 10 predicted proteins | sample 17_EM_MG_FD_194513 | JGI IMG/M metagenome (GOLD analysis project Ga0307515, IMG submission 194513) | Populus trichocarpa ectomycorrhiza microbial communities from riparian zone in the Pacific Northwest, United States - 17_EM | ecosystem: Host-associated > Plants > Roots > Unclassified | place...
GCTGGGAGATGTAGCGGTGGCCGAGTTCAAGGGTCACAGGAGCCTGTCAAGCCCCCCTTAGCTAAATCCCCTGGAGCCTCTCGACGTGTCCCTGGTCGAAATACCATGAGCCACACAATACGCCTGAAAGTCCTTCCTGGAAGAGGTTAGCACTGCTGCATGGATGCACGGCTGCACGGCTGCACGGCTGCACGGAACGTTTCGGAGGACTTGAGCCCTTGGGCATTTCGAGCAAATGGTCTGAGTACGACATATGCGCTTCAAGTCTCATACTTTGTAATACGCTTGTGCTAGCACCCGGATAACCAACCACCGTGATTGATGATAGAGAAGTCTGAAGGGTCCATTCCATTTATGCAAAATGCATTTCAACCCCGGATGAAATTGCGGCCAAAAGGGTAGTTGACACCAGTCACACGCCGACATCGAAGGGTCCCCCACACGGTGCGCTAAATCACAAACGACAAACGACAAGCTAACCGTAACCGCCATTTGTGGACCCCCGAGCGGGGTCACCTAAGTAGTCCAATTAGTGCCAGACCGACCACCGACCACCGACCAAAGTCAAGATGAAGGCACCAGGTGGTTTAAGCTCCTGCAGCCGACTGTGAGCAGTGAGCAGTGCTGCCACAGCGTTGCCCTCAATGGTCGGGTCCAAGGTGGAATCTGGATAAACTTCGTTGTTGTGGGTTCACCGTCACACAAGGGGATGACCTGATACCTCCCCGAAGGTTCATGTCTTTATGAGACGGGTCATCGGCGTGTCATTACACCACAAAGACCTTTGCAACTGGCATAACTCAGCATTTAGAGCCCCTGTCCACCAATTTCCCTCCCTCTGAGTCCCACCACAACAAGTATTTGATGGAGATACAACAATTTTGGAAGAGATAATCAAGCACTCCTGTAGTCCTTACATCAACTTCGGCATTTGGATAGGCTCAAGCCCGACAGGTCATCGCTGGTGGCAGTAGCCGTCATGGGCCCAGTGCAAGGTTTCTCTGACAAGTCGAAATATGCATTTCAAACTATTTATCGAAGTTCTGAAGCGAGTTGGTCCTGCCGGAAATGACGTTGAGGTCTTTCAGTCGAAAGCCGAACTCAAACCCTGACCATACCCCGTCTCCCCCCAAAAAAGCATCAATCGCGAGGTGTAACTAGCTGTTCAGGCGTAAGAGCTATCTCCTGGACTGTCCCAACTCGCCCTGAGACTGGTGAGACTGGCACAGTACCCGTCACCTTATCTCGCTGACCAGCAGCACCTCCTCACCCATTTCAGAATGCAATTCCATTTCACGAACTGACGCCCACGGTACATACGACTCTGCTACGCCTCCTAGTCTATCCTTTCCCCAACACGAACGCTTTATTCACGACTTCGGGTGCGACTCATTCCCACATTCACATCGTACAGTCCGTCTAACGGCGCCAGTTGTAGGAGAATAGCAAGTCCTTCATGAGTTCAAAACCTTATATGCCCCAAAATCCTTCCTCGACCGCCCCTCTTGTCAGCCGGGTGTCCGCCGTTGCCGGACAACAGCCTCTCAAGACCTTTCCTTCGCCCACTTCTCCTCCTCTAGCACTAGTACCGTCTCAAAAGCATGTTCCACCTATTCCGCTCTCCCAACTCGCAGCCAGCCTCTCAGAGTCCTTCGATCCCAGAAAGGCCGAACAACTAATCGAGCTCCTACAACAAGGACACGCTATCGAGTCCAAGTACTTATATCCCCCCATTACCAATCTCTGTGCTTCAGAGGCCAAACCGCTCCACCAGAAGTTTGGCTATAGAGTCTTGGCCGCCTTCCTGTCTACAAACTCAGACATCGACCCATTGGAGAAAGAGATGTTCTGGAAGGCCCTATGCGCGGCTGGCCCGGAGTGGGTTGCTGTCCCCAGCGAATCTCGATCCCATGTTTTGGACCAACTGGTAGGAGATGGATCAGATTTGAGTGGACTGGACAACTTTCTCGAAGCGGTGAAGGATTGGACGAGCAGTGCTGCATCCAAGATAACTACTGCTCCCAGGGACGAGGCAGAGAAGCGAGAGCAGTTTGTCGCTAGCATTACAAGAATCATCACGAATGTTACCAAGAATAGTCCCACTCTACTCTCTGACCAGCACGTCTCTGGTCTTATAGAGATGTATGGAGGCTGGGTCGAATCGGAAGAGCTGCCTTGTACCAACCAGGTCGCCTCTGTCACCCCGACCGTTCATGCGCCATGGCCATTCGGTCAACACCGACACAAGACCTCGATCGGGAAGATTCCCGTCTTACCTACCGAACCAGAGATATCGACTCGCAACGCCATGGGCGCTACGATGTTCACCAAACTCATTCAATCCTACTTGGAAGCAGATATCCTCCTACCAATTTCTATTCTTCCTCGTGTCACTACGATTCTTTGTACCAGCCTTGGGCAAACTATGTCCCCACTCGTTAATGAGCAGCCACCCTTTCTCAGCTCGAACCCGCAGGGCTCCGACTTGGTCGCCAAGCTGTTGCTTGACTTCGCCAACGACAAGTGGTACTCTGCCACTACCCTCAAGGCCATCAAGGCCCAGATTAGCCAACCCACTGGAACGGCGAGGGAGCGGCGTACCGCCGCTGGTGCAATACGCGCACTTCGTCTTATCATCTATCGCAGCTACCTGTCAGAGAACCCACCTGCGACGGTACAATCACCGCCCATTTCATCTCCTACAGGGCATTCTCTACCAGCGACGCCCGGTTATCCTGTTGTGCATGAACGAGGCAGCAACTTGCTTGCTACACCTTGGTCAGAGGGTACGTACAGGGCACTTCAGTTCGAGCGTATTACCTCGCGCCTCGGTGATTTTGTCGGTGTCTGGCTGGCACGAGATGGAGGTGATGATGTCTTGCTGGAATTTGCGGGAATCGCGCATGATCTCCTTGGTCCTTGGGATAGCTCGACCCATCCTGACGTTTCGAGGCTTTCGGGTGAAATAATTGTGAAGCTGTCGACCCTCGTCGAGGCCTATCGGTCAGTTTGTATTCCTTCGTGTTATAGTATACTAATATCGATTATTTAGACACCCTGATAATTCCGTCTACAAGCTACGACTACCCGAGAGGAATGGCGGACCTACATCGTTGTTAAGGGCCGTTGGTGACTTACTGAGACGGCCACTGGAGACGACGGCAACGAACCCTCCCCTTGCTTCTATACTCTTGAGCCTTGAATCGCATCTAGTCGACGGCGATGTAGTCAAGGTGATTACGTATCTACAAGAGACTCGACAGCTCGCTCCGAGCTGCCCTGACTGGCTCAGCAACGTGCAGAAGTTGATCAAATACTTCTATCGTCCGCTCTTCCCCCGATGTCGGAAGGCCATTGCCGCCGCTATCGCCGAGTTATACCGTGATATCTCTGACATTGAGGTCTTCCGGTTGGCGATCGTGGAGGATGTGGTATCCATGTGGGAAAAGACACTTCCCGATGAGCAGAATGAGGATACCATAGAACATGCATGGGAGGTTATGTCCAGAGAGTTGGTACTTTCTACAGCCGCTCAGGAGGATGATCAAGAGAGCCCCATTGCTCGGAGGATTCGAAATACATGGGTCGCCGTCGCTCGGAACAGTCCTTGCTACTACGATTCTTTCTATAGTTCTTCCACATCTTCACTGACCAATCCTACTCCGGCCACAACTCCCAACGTCTACTTGCGACGAGAGTATCCTCTCACCCCTCCCCAAATGGGCAGCGAACCGGGCACACCAACGGCTGAGAGGATTAACCCGCTAACAACTATTCAACCTCGAAAAGCAATCCTTGCCGTGACTCTTCTCATCAATGCTTTCAATACTCTCGCGTTCTCGTCTCCGCAATCTCTAACCATCCTTCTCGACAATGCCGATCGACCTCAATCTGTCTCCTCGGCCCTCACGGCTCTCGAACTCTTCAGGAGCCTCGTCTGTCTATTATCTCCCGCCACTCCACCAACGGAGAGAGTGCACTGTCCGAAGGCACGACTTGTCATACTGTCGTGGTTGCTCCGTCTTCGGGCCGATCGAGAACATCGGGTCTTTGCAAAACCGGATTTGTACGACGAGACATTGACCCTTGCGAGGCTGATAAGGAGAGCCGAGAGACCGAAGGTGCAAACACCGCCGCTGGCGGAGATCCAAGGACAACTCGCGGAAAAGCGTAGGAATCGAGCCCATACGAAGGGCAATGTTGACTTGTCAAATTCGGCTGCTAGCAGAGATGCGAGAGAGGGCGGGAGGAAAGAATCCAGAGTGCGCACCGAGCATCTCGTTGACACCATATCTAGAAGTCGGTCACGACCTCCAATTAACCCGCCACGAACGCCCCCTGTCGGCAGCACGACGCCGACATCACGGCCAGTGGAGATGCTCTGGGCACTGCCAGAGAAGTTGTGTTTTGAGCTCGGCCCCGAAGCTCAGCGGCCTAGCCCTGCTATGACAACATTTGAATCGGTCATGGACAACACTGGAACCTACTGGTTGCCTGTGTCTTTATATATCGCCGCGTTATGCGAGATCCTCGTCAATGACAAGGATTGGGAGATCGTCAGTTATGTTCTCGTCCACCTTCCGCCCCAGCTGTCCAACAAGCACTTCTTCTGCGGGCCTATAGCCAAGGAACAAATGCGCAGGCTGATACGAATCGTGTCGACTGCAATCAACGAAGACCGGCTTGCGCACAACATGGATTTGCTGCAACCCGTTGGAACCCTTACAGTGGTAGACGTACAAGGGTTACTCTATCATACCCTGATGGTTTGCATCAGTTATCACAATATCTTCGATACTGCTGCGCCGATTGAGGGGATGAAGAGTCCAGGATATGGCATCTCGGATCTCAAATCCGACATCCTGGAGGTCATCGTGACAGGACTGGCGAGAGATGAAGTGACGAATGTTCCGTGCCTCGAAGCGCTTTCGCTGGCCGTCTACGAGTTGCCCGCGCAACTCGCGAAATTTACTAGCACAATCGTGGAGAAATTATCGCAGATTATGAGCAATCCGAATATGGCCGTACATATTCTGGAGCTGCTCGTCGTGATTGGGTATAGTCCCAAGCTATGGAGCAACTCATTCCGGCAGGAGGATTATCGACGAGTTTTTGGTGTCGCTCTCGAGTACATTCAGCATCACAATCGACCCGACACTCCTACTCTTCGAACGACTGACGGGCGTGAGTCTTTCAGCCTCGCTCAACATGTGCTAAATACCGCGTACACTGTCATCTATCAGTGGTTCTCCTCCATTCGTATCACAGACCGCCCAACCCATGTCCCTTTCATCACGGAGCAATTACTTCTGGCCAATCGGCACCGCCCTCAGATTGATGCCGCTGCTGAAGTGTGCTTCGATTGGCTTGCTCGCTACACATATGGGAATGCAGATCCCAAACCAGCGCTCACCTTCTTGTACCGATCCATCGTTGCACCATCGGCGGGAGAGTTTACTTCCGATCGCACCTGGCTCCAGCAAACACGCGACGAAATGGAAAATACCATTATCCTCAAGGCCTGGAAGCTTGGAAACGCCATTATTACCATTTCGACAATGAAGAAACCCAAAGGGTGGATACGAATGCAGGCCAGACGACCGTCCGGCATGACCGAACTCGTTTGCCGAGTGGAAAACTGGCCACATGTCACGCTTGGGGACGTGGATCCAGACTTTTTGTCCTTACCAGCCACGTTGCTTTCAGAACGACCTGTCGATGGTACCGGTGGATTGAGCGCGGAAGATCAAATCGACGTGAATGGCCTTGTGCCTGAAGTGAGTGATACAGTGAACATGGCGCATTGAGTACTGACTGGCTCACCCTTAGTCGGAGATTGAAGAGCGAATCCATCAAATATTTGAACAACCGGACGTCATCAAGGACGTTGACCAACCTGACCCTATCAGTGGATATGTATGGAGCGGCATTGCACCCTCTCAGCGCCGCAAGGAAGTCGCCATCGATCCATCTTATGTCGCTCTGATGCTGTCCTCGTATCCATCCGACGGAAATCACAGAAGACGATTCCAAGACCTAGAGAAACTGAAGGGCGTCCTTTCCTCGATCGATACCACACCAGTAACCGACACGCATAAGGTCGGCATCGTATACGTAGCACCAGGGCAGAAGACTGAGCAAGAAATATTGGCGAACTCCCATGGGTCGCCCGCATACTCGAGGTTTTTGGCGGACCTAGGTCGTGTCATCAAGCCTAGTAATCGCCTGGAAGTTTATACTGGGGGACTGTCGCCGGCGAGGCACGGAGACTATGCATACGCTTGGTGGGATGACAGCTCCCAGGTCATCTATCATGTAGCAACAATCATGCCGGACCTCGAGGGCGGATTTTGGAAGAAGCAGGAAATAGGGAATGACGGGGTGAAGATCATCTGGAATGACGGAGGCGCCCCTTTCGCTCTCAACACCATCAATTCTCAGTTCAGTCTCATTAATATTATCGTCGAGCCTCATTCGATTGGATCACGCTCCGCATACTCTGACAATCGACATGAAAATGAGTTTTTCAAGATCACATTGCAAACATCCCCCAAATTGCCTCGCGTGACCCCCATTGGAGAGTTCAAGATCGTGTCTGCAGAACGCCTCCCCCTCGTGCTTCGTCACTTTTCATTGCTTGCGTCGCTTTTTGCAAGCGCCTGGGAACGAACTGGCCGAGACTCAGAGGACCCGACGGAGAGGATACCCTTTCTCACGAACTGGCAGCAGAGACTCCGGTTCATCACGAATAGCGAGAGGCTGCTACCTCCACAGCCTGCACCCAAACCACATCCACCTGGTGTTACCTTGATGGAACGAGAAGCCGGGAGAGATTTCACGTCATCGTTTTAGCTTTGCCATCTGGTTTTCTCGTGTACTCGTTTTCTATAGCTTTACTGAACTGGAGCATGCAATCAATTGGAAAGTGAACTGCAAAATCAATTAGTGTGGAATCCCGGGGAATCCCTCTGCTCCGATCCCGCTCTGGTACTATCCCTAATCCCATCCCGCATCCATGAAATCCAGTTCTCATCCTTGGGATTCCCTGTGACGGGATCGGGATGAGGACGGACAAGTTTGTAATGAATTTTGTTCAGGTCGGGTTGGAAACCCATACTCCTAGTGTCTCCATGAATGCAGATGCGAGGCAGTTGTAAACAAAGTTGAGGGATCGGACGCTTCGGCCATATCGATGGCAGCTTGGAACCTCAAATCGCTATAATATACTATACAAGCTCGTTCTATTCGCCTGCTAGTACTAGGGGAGTCCGTAGGGGGTCGACACCATCAAGCAGCCCAGGCGATGGGAATTCATTCATATCGATCGTTTGGCTGACAGGTCCTCCATGTCAGAGGACCATGACGACGGTTACTTACCCGCCAGCATACCGGGAAAGGCGTTGGTGGAGGTTTGTTTGTACAACCCCACAAGCGGGCCAAGCCAGTATGTCTGGCGAAGTCGCGAAATCGAACGAACGATCTGAACGAGAGTTTATTGTTACGAGGAGAGCTGTAGGGATACAGAGAACCTTTCCAAGAGCGGTCCGTGTGCTCCATTCCTTCCGGCTCGTCTGTACTCCCCCCACGCCGATCTCCATCTGAATTGGCCCCTTCACTCCACATCTCCTGCATGTCTGGTCTTTTGCTCTCCTTGTCAAAGCATGGTGTCCCAAATCGTAATGCCATAGTGCACACCAAATCATCGACATATGCGAGTCAGGTGTTGTATCCACATTGTTTGCTATAAATAACCTAGTCCTAATAAGGTAATAGAGAGGAATGCGTGCAGCACTTCTCTTCATTATTTTACCTGGGCCCTCATATGCGAGATGTCGCCATCTATGATCCTTGAAGTTTCGAAATTGGATTTATTTTCTTTCCCCGTGTGTGCTGGTTGGACGGGAGTGATATTTCGTCTTGCGTCAACCAAAGGGTGTTTGTTGACGCGAGAATCGTTATCATTCACAGCTGCCCAAGTTAAAGGGACAACTAGAGTCTGATAGAGAAGTATTGGTCAGTATAGTAGTCGAGGGAGGGATCTATCTCGTACTCTGGTGAAGGTTCCTGCTGACGCGAATCCGCTCGGCGATCAAAAGACTCGATGAGGTCTACCAAATGTGTTTGCTTCAATTTGAGGCTCTTCTTGATCTCCTGTGCATTCCATCAGATTTGGTGTTTGTGTGTGTGAATCGGGGAGACTCACAAACATCCAACTCAAGACTTCCAGGCGGAAAGTGGGTGCCGGGGAATAGAAGACCTCCCAGTATGTGTTTAAGAATATCTCAATCTCTGAGACTGGGTCGACCGTGAGTTGATTGCTTCGGGGCCATTCATCTTAGAAACGCACTTTTTGGTAGTAAGATCAACTCACCAGCGAAGAGCATGGTATGTCGCCCAAAGACCATGCAACCGTTTTGCCTCTTCAGAGAGCTCCTTGTAATCTAGTAAGTCTCGTCGACGCCAATGATAAACTGGACCCGTCAACCCGAGCCGACCATAGCCATGTGACGTCGGGAAGGCATTTTCAAGCAGGATCAAAGACAGAGATCGAGAAGAGAGGTCGTCTGTAGTTTCCAGGCGCCGCTCCGGTTGAACGATGATCTCAGGAGGTTCGAGTATTTCCTCCTTCACGATGCTGAATGAAAGGAATGTGAGCCCTCAGAAGATGAAAAGAGTTATTTGCGCACGTTGGTATGTCATGCGCCTTATCTAGCCAGATGATCATCTCCCAACTTCCTTCCTCTTCCTTCCCGTCAAACTCAACATCTACCTCGTGATGAATTCCAAGGTCCATATGTTTGAAGTGAGCCTCAAGAATATCTCGTGCTGCGAATTCGCCCCAAAAGGGGCAGAAAGGGCACTCCAGCGCGGCTCTCCCCTCCTCCTGATAACTCCATTCCTGTTCTTCTCCATCGTCACTGAACCAACGGAAGATAAATCTCACCCGTTTCACACTGTGTTGATCCGCCTTGGGCAGCCCGAATTTCTGCTTGTACTTAAGAGTGAACGACTGTTTGAGGTTGCGAGTGAGGAATGGGACGCGCCGCCTGTTATAGTGACCGAGCGAGTTGTGAGTGAGAGATTTGAGTAGCTTCTGGAGTTCCTCGGGCATAGCTCCTTCCTGTGCTGGTTGGGGTAGAATCGCACGGTCCCAGTCGACCTCTGCGCTCGACGATGAGACACTCGCTGAGTCCGATGTTCCATCCTCGCTTGTTTCTCCTTCCGGTGTCTCGTACGTCAGTTCTAACGACATAGACGGGGTGGTATGCATGTTGGGCGGCATTGTGACCTCCTGACGCAGACGTGGAACAGGCGTCATTCGGAGTAGAGGAGTTCTAGGTGAGGTAAGGAGTAGAGATTGAGGCATTGGGGATGTACCCTGAGTTAGAACATCTGTATCCGAATCCGAGTCCGAGTCATCGATGACGATTGCAGTGGCACTGCTGGATCCAGCACTGTAATGTGGTAAGTCAAAGATTCTCCTCTCTTCAAAGGCTAGGTGATTACCCATTGGTGGCCTTCCACCGCTCCCTAAACGTGCCACTCCTAATATTCCTCCTGATGGGCAGCCGAGAGAAGGGAAGATATGTAGGCCTTTCCTCAACGACTATTAGATCTTTCCTTGTTGGTCGTGTGGGCCATTGCTCTCCGAACGACTTGAATGCAATTCTGTATTCGTCTAGAAACCTTTGCTGTTCTTTGCGGTGGTCCCGGGCTTGCACCCCCCGTCCTACCACCGGCTGGTGTCGTTGGCTCAAGCCTCCTCTACGACCCCGCCAAGTTTGGGGAAAATCACGACGACGAAATTGGGGTTGGGGTTTGGGTTGGAGTGGAGGGGGAGGGGGTTTATGAGGATGGGGGTATACGGGCGTGGGGAGCCTGGAAGGACCCTGCTTATGTAGAAATTAGAAGTGGTGCATCAAGTGAGGATGCTTTAACCCACACGACCAAGTGGCGGTTGCCCTGGAACTGGCGGTGCACGTCCTCTAGGTAGTAGCCCAGTCATGCGTGAACCAACTGCAGATAATGAGTATATATCAGATATATGAAACCCAAGTATTTACCTCGGGACAGCGGTACTGCGGGTACGCCTCTTTGTCCTGGCTCCTGTGGAGGAAAACGCGGAAGATTCAGGCTCGAGCTACCTCTCCCGCGTCCTCTTGGACCTCCAGTGCGTCTGGGGGGTAGCCTCGCAGGAGTCAGGGGAAGATTTATAGGCACTTGGGGCTACATCGGGCGGTCTCGTCAAAATACCGCCCCATATCCAATTATGGCAAGCTCACCTCGCGTGAATCAAAGTATTCCTGAGAAGTGGGACTAGGAGGGGGGGACGGTGGACGACTATAGAACACACGCTCTCCCTCCACCTCTTCTTGTTGGGCGTTCACGTTGTTCCATGGGTTAGGTTCTAGTCCTTGATTACTCTGTTCAAGTCTGAAAGGGGAAATCGTGTGAAATGAGAAATCGTCTGTCAAATGGTTCTCACCTCATCCTCGTGGTTGGGGATATACCTGCGGAGAGCTTGCCCGGATGATGACGTTCGAAATGAATTTCTTATCTATTTGATTCCGAGGAATGTGTGCGATCCTTTGATTATCCTGATCCCGAAAAGACTGACGGGGTGTTTTGGAGCGTCCGTAGCAATGCCTCCAAGGTATCAAGACTCTATTATTGCTACAGGGTTCTTTAGGAGTGTCTAGATTGGAAAGCGCAATGATGAAGTCGTGGGTGGAAGCCAAGGGATCATGTCAGGCGCGTTCACACGACTCGTCAGGATCGTGACGGAAAATAAAACTCTCTGCTTTGTAACCTACTTCTACCATGGATTACTATGAAGTAACAATAGCCGAGCCACGTGTGAAACCAGTGTCAGAATGTACGGAAGCGGGTCTGCAACCCTGGATATGACCGATATTCGATAACCATAGGACAATAGCCCAAACCGTACCTACTAAGTATGACGAGAACACCAGTATTTCGACAGATCGCCCGCTCGCTCTGCCTTGTTGCAAAGCGCTTGGATGAGGCGCCTGGTCAGTTGAATGTTGTGGCTGTCGTTCGCTCCTACTGACCGCCATTATTGGATATCAGGAGTTCTCGGTAAGACTCCATACGTCTGCCGTGTCAACGTCCTATCGTTATGCCTAATCGTTGGAAGTAAAGTGGTACAACCTTCGTGTGGTATGCGCATCGCTCGACCACGGACTAACATTACGCGACACGGACTTTCATGGTTCCATTATCTCACGCCTGTATATATAACTACAGTTACCAATGTGACGTCGATTTGTAGCCCAGCTTTTCATAATCGGAAAGCCATGCATCAGGTATAAGGGCGCGTGAAGATACAAATATCAAGTGCAACTATCAGGTTAATATCATCAACACTACCGCTAATTACAATGCTAGGGAAAATGGGGGAGACTTCTAGGCCTATGAATGCGCTCATGAATTGAACTCGAGACGGGCAAGCTCAAGGACTGGACACTCCTCATGTACCACTCACGACTCCGACAAGCACTTAAGCTCATCAGATCACTTCAAGCGGATTTCGCGTTTTGTGTGCTTATGGGCAAGTGCCGAGAGACCAGTTTCTGCTCTCCACTATACCTAGAACCAACGATCCAGCGGTGAAGTGTAGTTGAAAAGAAATCGATAGTCTCTGAAGAAGGCAATGTCTCTTGAGAAGGCAAAACGTCCGCATAATTGTGCCATCCATTCCTAAAATTTGTTTTGAGTTGGCCACCCGTATAGCTACTCTCCTTCAGTTTGCTGGACGAGTGTCTCGCAGAATATATTTGCAATATTGACGTCCGAAAGCACTCTAGGTTCCGGGAGGCCTCGAGCGACAATAACTCCCAAATAGAGATGACTTCGAAGCGTAGCTATGGTGAAGTTTTTATGCAAGATCGGTTCCGAGTACCGAACGCTAGTGGAACGCAGTGCACGGTACGACTTCAAATCGGCAGTCAGCCTGTGTTGTCAACCAAATGGCAAATGGCGCACCCCATAATTCCAAATGGCCGAAAATGGAGCACCGAATGTTCACTGATGTCATAAATGGGTCGGGGTCAAACTGAAGGCGGCGGATGCCTGTCCCTACACACCTCGAACACCTGCGAAAGCAGGAGCCTAGGGCCAGTGCATTTGTAGTGGGTCTCCGTACAGTTGGTCATTCGATCCCACCGTAGAGAATTGCCTTGAGGATATATAAGAGGGCTACTGCGCCAACTTTAGGATACATTGCTATAACCGGTAAAGAAATGAATCGCAGGAGTGAGCACTCTGATACCTGGGTCTTGACAAACGCGTGCCAAGGGGCCAAGGTCGAATAGAACCGCTGGGCTTCGTCAAATCAACAAGGAGATAAGGAGGCACCGTTGTGAATCAATCCGCCTTTGATTGTCTTCTCCGCAACCTGACATGCAATCCAGTCTTCGCCTGCTGGATATAGAGCTGTGCTACTTTGTGTTCATGAAGGAATCGAACTCCTTCCAGGAACTGGAATGGAAGCGAATAGCCCATGGTTCTAAGAAAAGAGTCAGGCACATCTTGTAAACCTGTGCGTTGCCCAAGACGATGAAATTTGCTACGCCAAGTGAGATGGTGTCAAGGATAGGGATTGTGTGGTTCCGTGGTGCCTTGAGGCCACTGAGGAATGCATGTATTGCGAACTCGTCCCGGTGGACCAACTTGATGATAACAACTTCGCCCGTTGACCGCATTGCACAGCTCAGAGCCGAGGGTAGCTGTCATTGTCCTTGGCATAAACCTATGTCGAAAGCAACCCACGGGGTTGAGCAGTGTTCAGCCTTCCATCGGAACCTTCCAGAGCAAATGATACCCTGCATCGGATATCTGCTGGGCAGTGAATGGATTGCAACCCAGCGTCAGTGCAGGAACGGTGTCACTACAGACCCTGGAATTTATTGGCCCACCTGGAGGATACTCTATGAGACCTTCAGTCGCTTTTCCTGAGAATAGTCGGATATGATGTCCATGGCGAAGAGCCCCTCCTTCATCGTGAACTTGTAACGACCCTTG
>Ga0307515_10017504_pt1 | contig 13044 bp, 3 predicted proteins | sample 17_EM_MG_FD_194513 | JGI IMG/M metagenome (GOLD analysis project Ga0307515, IMG submission 194513) | Populus trichocarpa ectomycorrhiza microbial communities from riparian zone in the Pacific Northwest, United States - 17_EM | ecosystem: Host-associated > Plants > Roots > Unclassified | place...
TTGCATATGCGTAGGCTGAGCGTGGTCCAAAGCTGAGCGTGGTCCAGGGTTAAATTTGAAGTTCGGACCACGTTGAACTTTCGGACCACGCCGAGCTTTTTTCGGACCACGCCGAGCTGTAAGCCCCTTCTAGATTATGAAACACGGGGACAGGGGAATTGCGGTCAGAGCCAACGCTCAAGATATGTTTCTTTTTATATGTTCAGAGCAACGCACAAGCTGCTTCCACCATCTCCTAAATTACACATCCCATCTCGGTTCCTTTGCTTTTTTCGCGGTGTTCTTCTTTTCCCTTATTTGTCTGCATCTTTCGATCTGGTGGCACTGGTTGCCATCTTTCCCCTAAGCGCAGAGCGTCATCGCGATCAACTATGGATGGAATGGCTATGACTATGGTTATGGATGCAGCTACGGCTGCTGCCACGACTACGAACAGTGCTTCCTCCGTAGCCGCAGCCCTCGAGTCTAGCTCTGCGGCTCATCTCGCGGCAGATTCGTCATCGACGAGCATGCAGGCAATGTCAACATCCGTTCACTTTGGTCTCGGAGATCCGTTCTTCGCATCCTTCTTGACGCCGGTTAACTCGAGTGGTTATGTAGCCGTTCTGTTTCTCCTCATGATGCTCAGTTTCCTACAACGGGGTCTGTCGCTTCTCAGCAATAAGGCGGACTATGACTGGCAGGTGCCTGAACGCGCCGAGCATCGAGCCAAATTAGAAGTGGGTAGCGGCAGCTGGATGGAGAAAGACGAGGAAAAGCAGCCGGCCATGAGACCTCCGAACAAAGTGATTCGGTCGAAGGTTTCGCTGCTCATTGGTAGAAGCATGCTCCAAGTTCTGAGTGCGGCTGTCGGCTATCTCATGTATGAATCCGAAAGACTTCTGGATATAAGGCTTCAAAGACTAACACTGGTTATCGTGGTAGCATGCTTGGAGTTATGACTCTCAATGCTGGGTACATAATCGCACTCCTTGTTGGGGTCTTCGCTGGAGAATTAGTTTTTGGCCGGCACAGGCTATCAGCCGCTCATTGATGTTGGTGGCTTGCATTTCTGCAATTGGATGCGTTATCTTGGAGAATCATGACTGTCGCTACCGATTTTTCATCGCAATTCATTCATTTAAGGCAACAATCGCACCGCAATGCGCAGGTCGCGTCTGTCGTGTCGCTCTGTCGAGGAACCCACTATCATTAAAAAATTTTTTATCCGTTCCTTAACAATCTCCCCCAGAGAGGTACTCACTTCCGGCAATTCCCATTCCACGTAGAGTAGCATTTCTTGTGCGCGGTGTATTTCATGCAAGATATTAAGTGTTGAGAGTTGATTCTTTAGTTTTTTTGGTCTTGAAGCTGTTCGAAGCTACGACAGGACCGACTCACCAGAGTTAGACAGCATGCATAACCAATCCCCTAAAGTGATCGCGACACGAACGCCAATACAGAGGGTGCGCGTGCTTCAAAGAAATTCAACGCGTCGCAGGCAAGGAATATCTCCTGCCGAGGCTTTCTAAATACTCCTCTTCGCAAGGCCAGATTACTGTATGGAGCCGGGCAGTCTCCGGGACCATCCCACACATCCAAGATTAGTAAGCGCTTACTAAGTCCCGCACGGGCCGCTATCAAGAATGCGGAAGAACTTCAAAAAAGCATGTCCTTACCGCAACTTACACTATAGAATATCTATGCAACTATGTAGTAAATAGACTAGTCTAGGGCACGGAATTAATAGCTTATTATGTAGACTAAAAGTCTTAAACAGCTTATAAAGTAAATATTAGTGCTAGGCTTAAAAATATAACGCTAAATTAGACGATTTTAATAGTAAGTTTCTGGAAGTTTTCTACTACAAAGTCACTCTAAATCTATACCTTGTAAAGCCTATATTAGCTTCCTACTGTATAGCATAGCCGATAGCTCTTTGCTTAATATTAATTTAATACTTCCTAATGTTAATAAGCTCCTATAGCGTCGCCCTACTGCCTATACTGCCTTTACTGCCCTAGTATAAAAACCTGGTGACCGCTAGAGCAACCCTATTAAAATCCTTAATATTCCATCCCCCCTTCGTTAGGCTATTCCGGCCGCTTAGTATAAGGTTCCTTAGGCTCTATTAACTCTATCCTGGTTTTGCTAGCCATGGCGTATAGTATATAATCGTTGGGCGGTTGTAGAGAGCTTAACGCAGGCCTCTGCGTAGGAGTCGTTCTTTCCTCTACCCCCTCCTATAACTCTACCCCCTAGCCATTATAAATATTATAATGCTTCTACTACTTCGGTATATAATATAAATAATCCTCTTCTACCGTGGCTTTAATTGCTGTCGCTAGAAGTTAAGATCTAACGTTTAGAGTGGCAGCTGAACCCCCAGTTATACTAGGACCTAGCTCTAGTAATAAAAAAGGTAGTTAACTTTATGCCCGCCCACCACCTTCTAAAGCCGTATAATGGCGAGATCTTTAAGGATACTAACGCCGCGTTTAACTGGTACCAGGACTACTCTTTTAGCAAAGACTTCTTTATTATTATACTGTCCTCTAGCAATAAAACTGCCCTATAGCTATACTATATCTTTAGCTGTAAATACTATAGTAAGTATACCCGGAATTACCGTAAGCTAGATAACTTCCGTAGTAAAAATAGCAACTAGTAGTAAGAGGCCACTAAGGTACACCAAAAGAACTACGGTTAGTGTATTTAGGTGGCCTAGAAGAAGCTTCCTGGCTATATAGGTGATATTAAAAGATGGGTGGCGACTATTACGTATACTAAGCACTCTAATTTAGATACTCCAGAGGCTCTAAAATACGACTTCGTCGCGAATCCCCTTACTTATATTAGCTACTAGGATTAACTACTAAAGGCTAAAGAGGCAGCCGCAGAAGCCTACGCTCTTAGGGCAACTTAAGAGACCTATCTTACTATATAGCGTCAGCTTTCTGCCCGAGAGTTATATATAAGTAAGAAGAAATACTATAGCTTAACGTAATTATTAAGCGGCCTTCCTAGTAGAGCTAAGGACCAGCCGCAAGCGCTTGGCGCGCTTGAGCTACTTCTTTATTAGCATAAATTTAAGTACCGGTCTTAATATACCTATATAATTAATCTAGAATTAGGTTATCTAATTGCCTAAAGTCTCTAATAGCTTATATTCTAGCTTCCTATCTAGGTAGATTTAGCGTAGAGGTTTATTACCAACTTTGGCTGCTAAATAGATGCTATATTTAATACTAATTAATCTAAGCTCCTATTAGCTATTATTACTGGCGTTATTAATATAGGGTCCTCTTTTCTAGCAATGTAGTTATTTATTAAGAGCGAGTCTTAGCTAGATTAGACCTTTTTACTAGAGTCTGCTTAGCAGAAACTTTGGAAACGGCCACCTAAAGTTATTATCGCTAATTTTAATAAGGGCCTTGTAGCCGCCTTATTAGTAGGGCAGTTAATTATAGTTGTTCTTTAGTACTACTAGTAGTATACTATAAAGGCAATAAAGAAGCGGATTAATAAGGGAATCTAAATAAAGGTTAAGAGGCTGTATGGCTACTTGGCGGAAGAGAGGAAGGCAGTAAAGAAACTATTTTAGCTCTACCTAAAATCTAAAACGGCAGCAGAGCTTAAAGTTAATTAAAAGGTAGTCCTAGATAAGCTATACCCATATAATAAGATATGGTTTTAGATTATATACGTTGAAAAGGAAAGTCAGATAATTACCTGCTATATTAAGTAAGTTTTATTTTAAGCCGGAGAGTAGGATGCCTTTAAGCATCTTGCTCTCTAGCTTAAAAACCTTATTTTAATATAAACTCTTCCTTAACCGCTTACTCCCTTACTAAATACCTTCTAAATTTAGGTGTAGCGGTAAGCTAATAAGGCGAGGGTATTAACGGAGAATTAAAATGCTTTACCAATTATTAATTAAGCCTTAATGATGCTATAATTAAGCTAAAGAGGTGGATTTTAATACTATGTAAGGAGTTAATTAAATCCAAATATACGTCCAAAATATCCCTCCCCTAAATTATCACCCTAGACCTCTTTTAACACCACTTTGCGTAGATTAATGGTGTAGTGATATACTACGCGCTTTAGCAAATCTTTAACTCTATATATAGCGCGAGAGCTTTAACAGATAAGGAAAAGTAGGAGTAGGCTACCGATTAGGAGTGGAAGTAGGACGACTATAACTGCGAGGACCCCTACTAATATGGCCTCCCCTATTATTATATGCTTATTTAGTGCTTAATATAAAGGCTTCCTATATTGCCGGCTTTAATCTACCCTTGCTAGTGTATTATAATAAAGCTAATTACCGCTCTAGATTGGCAGCCGTAATATATTAAGGATATAGCGTTTTTGTAACGGAACCTTGTAGCAAGTACTACGATAGGCTCGTTAATGGGCTAGGTGTATAGGTATTGCAAGTAAGTCAACAACGTAATAACAACTGGTGGAGTGGTTGCCTAATAGATTAACTCCAATTATATTCTAAGAATTACTATAAGGAAAGAACTATCTAGAGTAGGGACTGTGGTCCTTTAAATACATAACCGTACTCCTAGGAAACCCTCCTTATACGTAAGGTACGCATTATATATAAGGTACGTAAGTTCCCTCCATTCCTCTCGTCCCTTACATAGCATATTATATAACTTACTTACCATTCCTCGTTATATAGTTCTACTAGCTCCATATTAAACCGTACTTATATTAACTAACTAGCTTCTTCCAACTCTCTTCCTAGTAGTTATAATATTGTACTTAAAGCGTCCGTAACACTATCTCCCTTCTTCTTATCTTTGTCCTTAAAGATTCTAAGTATCTCTAAGTCGTTTACTAAAGGTATAATATCTATCTAATTAATCTAGTTAATATTGTTACTTATTATACCTAAAGCATCTTCTTCTTTATATGCGCAACGTTGTGCATATACTATTGCTGCTATACTATCGCTAGGTAAAATAATGCCGTTTTTGTATTCTTGTTATGCAAAAGAGGGGTTAATCTATATCGTGTTGGCGAGTCCTTTATTTTAGTAACCTTTCTCTTATTTAGAGTGCACTAAAGCGAATATTTATTCGTCCTGTAACGTTTACTCTTCTACTAACGCTAAATATGCGCGTCCTATAACTCTTAATAGTCTTTAAGTTCCCTAAGTAATTTATTATAGGGTCTCGTATTTAGTCTGCTGCTGCTTATCTAAATAATAAGCTAACTTAAGCCCTCGCTAAGCTAGAACGTTTTTAGGATGTAGAGCAGAAGGCTTTAGAGGCCCGTATTACTGCGTCTGCTTATCTCCTCCATCTTAAGAAAGTTTGTAAGAAGGTTTGTTTTAAGAAGTAGAAGCTTATTAAATAAGGTTTACTAGAACTTAGCGATAAAAGAACGGATTCTCTTTAATTAGCGAAGGAAACAACTCTAAGTAGTTCGGCAGTCGCTCCTCCTAGGTCCCCCTTAGGTAACTTATTCTTTGGCGATTTTCCCTTATTAATATTACCTAACCTATTCTCTTCTAATACTCCTATACCTTTCCTATAGCGTTTTTTAGATTCTCTAGTAGTTCCTAGGTAGTCTTATTATAGCCTATCTACTTAACCTCATACTATATTTTATTATTAATGTCCTTATAACTAATGATCTTTAAAACTTACTATTCGTCTTCTTTTTATCCTCTATACGTGTCTGCTTCGTAAACTAGTAGCTTAACTTTCCTATATACTAGCTCTAGTATCGCAATATACTATATAGGGTAGATTTTCATTTTGGCTAGTAGGTTTAACTTAAACGTAATTAATAAAATTCTTTACGTAATTTTAAAAGGTCCTAGTCTAACGTAGTTCAACTTCTTACTTAGTCGTTAACTTTTAAAATTTTTGTATAGTAGCCATACTTTATCTCCCTCCTTAAGATCTGGTCCCTTAGATCTCTTAGCGTTATAGTATTTCTTTATTCTTTACTATACTACCTTAGCTGTTTCCATAAGGTTCTTATAAAGATTTATTAGTGTCTCTATTCTTTACTTAGCTATACTACTTATCTTTTTTGCTTAACATAGTAATAATAATATTCTTAGCTTATATCCGTAATTTGCCCTAAATAGTAAAGTACCCATTCCTTCTTGTAGTATAGCATTGTATACAAACTGTGTAACTAGTAATAATAATACCCAATTATTCTGTGCATAATTAATATAGTGCCTTAGATACTGCTCTAGTGTCTAATTTAATCTTTCCGTTTAACCGTCTATCTGCGGATAATATACGGTAAAAGTTGCTGCTTAAACTCCTTACTCTGCTAAGAATACCTCCTAGAATACTACTACGAATCTTAGATCTCTGTCCAATATAATTTTACTTAATACTCCATATCTTGCGAATACTTCTTTAATATAGATTCTAGCGACATCTTCTACTAATATCTCTTCTGTATACGCTATAAAGTATCCCCACTTTGTAAGCTTATCTACTATTACTAAGATCGCGTTGTGGTCTTGTCCGGTAATAGGATCTCTTAATTTTGGTAACTTAATAATAAAGTCCTATAATATAACCTCCCATAGTCTTTCTGGTATTTTAATAGGTTGTAGCCCTCTATATAGCTTATGCCTTATTAGTTTATTTCTCTAGTAATCTAAACACTCTCTAGTAACCTTCCTAGCTATTCTCTAGATTCCATTAATAATATACTCCTCTTAGAGTCTTAATACTAAGCCTGTGGCCCTATTGTGTCCTTAAGTTAGTCCCCTATAGAAATCTTCCATAAAGTGCTCTACTATGCTTTTTAGGATATACTTTACTTCTTGGTTTTTGTATATATCCGTCTATAGATCTTCTAGCTGTGCTTTTAGAATTCTTTATACCTAAAAGCTTTCTAATGACTTGTAAATCCTCTCTAATTCTTCCTAAGTTGCTGTAATTTTTAGGTAATTATACCTAATTAACCTATCTATATCCTTTCGCAGTAAAGCCCCTAATAGCTTTTTATTATTTTATAGTTTAGCTTTTTAACTTAGAGCATCTGCCCTCGTGTTGTCTGTACCCTTAATATACTAAATCTTGAAATAGTATTCCGTAAGCATCTCTGCCCATCTAACCTGTCTTTAGTTAAGTTCCTTTATTATTAGAAATCCTATTAAGTTCTTATAGTCTATCTTAATTATAAATAGTTCTTCCGTACCTTGCAAGAATGCTCTCTATTCCTTTAATACTATAACTATACCTAATAACTCCTTATTGTAGATGTCATAGTTTAACTTTAGTAGTGTTATCTTTCCACTATAGTATGCCACTAGGTGCCATTTATCTGGATGCTTTTATATAAAGTATACCCCTAGTATAAAGTCTAATATATCTATTTTTATAACCGTCTCTAGACCTAGTTAATAGATCTTAAGAACTGGCTCCTAGGTAAATAACTCTTTAACTTTTTTAAACAGTTCTTGTTGTTCTTTTCCCTATACCTATAATTCCTCTTTCTTTATTAACCGCGTAAATGGTTTAATATCCTTTAACCATTGCGCTATAAACCTTCTACAGTAATTGCAAAACCCTAGAAACGATCTTAACTATATAACGTTCTCTAGTTCCTACCAATTTACTATAGCCTCGATCTTCTTTAAATCTATACTAAGTTGGCCTGGTTTAATAATAAATCCGACGAAATCGGTCTTCCTAGTAAAGAACTCGCATTTCTTAATTACTACTAGCATTTATTCTTCTTATAGTCTCCTTAAGACCCATTTAACGTGTTCTCTATGTTCTTCCTTAGTTATTAAGTAGATAATAATATCGTTAAGATATACTATAACAAATTCATCTAAATATTCTTCTAATACGTTGTTAATTCGTTTCTAAAACGTCGCCGGTGCGTTTGTAAGTCCGAATTATATAACTAATAGTTTATATAGTCCTTCCTTTAACCTAAAGGCTGCTTTCTATTTATTGCCTTCCTTAATTCTAATCTAATAGTACGCCTATCTTAGATCTATCTTCGTAAAGATTTGCGCATTGCCTATCCTATCTTAGATTTCGCTAATTAAGGGTAAAGGATACCTATCCTTTCTAGTAATGCTGTTTAACTATTTATAGTCGATATACAGCCTTAGCTTGCCATTTTTCTTTAGTATAAACAGTACTGGATAACCCGCTAATAATTGCGATGGTCTAATATATCCCTTTTATAAGTTTTCCTGGATAAACTCTTTTAATGCTCTACCTTTTTCTTTAGTAAGCTTATAGATTAGAAAGAACCTTAGACTTATTCCTGGTTCTAATTCTATCTTATAGTCCTATACTACGTATTTTAACAGCTTTTCACTTTCTGGTAACCATAGTCTCTTGCCGTACTTATAGTATCTCTTTAGTATATAGCTTAACCCTTTTTCTATTTCCTTGTAGGTCGCTCCTACTTAGTACCATACTATCTTAGCTTATTATTATATCTTACGGCGTTAAGTATCTTTAATATTGACTTATTCTATAATCCAATTAATCTTTAGATTATATTCCTATAACTAAGGTATTCCTAATACTGCCTTATTATTCCCCAATGGTAATATGTTAAAAGATATCTCGGTCTGTTTCCCTTTAATGGTTATCTAAATAGGTCCTATTTTAAGATTAATAATGCCTTCTCTATAGGCTATTAGATCTTCTGAAATTATTACTAATAGGTAAGGATATTCCTTTTTTCTGTATAGTAACCCTATTTTTTTAACTGCTGCTAGCAAGATATAGTTCCTTATTACTCCACTATCTATCAGTACCTTAAACTGTTAATTTTACCACTTTACTTATAAATTTAGGTGTCGTTTTTAAATTCCTTTAAGGGTTTAAGGCTCTACTACTAGTTCCCTCTAGTCCTATAGGCCTCCACTTTTCCTAACTATTGGCTATTAGATTCTGTTTATACTTAGTCTAACTTAGGCCAATACTTAGTTCGCTTTTTATCTTCAATATGCTATAGATAGGTATTTTCTGGACATTCCCACCATTATCGTCCATTTAGGCATTCTTCTATAAGGAATCTTCCTGGTTAAAGTATTAAGTCCCCGTATTCTTAAACTTCTATAGAATACCAACCGTGTATATACTTAGCATTCCTAAACTATTTCTTATCTAGTGCCCAATATATTCTTATAGGGTATTTCCGGTTCTTTTTTTTTGGGTTTTTGTGTATATCGCATATATTATCCACGTATGCAATCTATGCCAATATATAGTACGCTGGGTGTCTTAGGTTAACTCTTAACTCGTCTTTATCTTTAAGTTTAAACCTCTATTGCGTTAATCTGAACGTTACTGTCTTATTTGCTAGTACCAATATTTATATTATCTCTTTTTAGTTTATAGCTTATTCCTTTAGATCCTTTAACGTTATAATTAAGGCTCCTTTAATATAACTTATCTATCTCTTAGATATTGCCTAATCTAGTATAACCTTTTCGTTTAACTATATATAAAAGTCTTCCTACTTATTATTATGTCGTTGCCTAAACCACTTTTAGTATAGCTTACTAAGTATATACGATCTATCCGTAAGGAAGTATCTTTTTATTACTGCTTTATAATAGCCTTTTGTGTATTGTTCTTAAAATCTGGTAGGAATCCCTAGATTCTCCTCTTCTTTTAGTTCCGTAAGCCACTTAGCTCTAAGTATACCTACCTTTAGCCTATTAGTAACCTTCCGTATAGGTGTCTTTTTCCCAAAGTAATCTGGCATTCTTAGCTCTGTAGATTGCTTTTGCCATATAAAGATTTGTCGTCTAAATTCTTCTATACTTTTTTGTAGTTGTCATCTTTCTAATAGATCCTTAACATCCTTATACTTTTTAACTAACGTATTAACCTTTTAATCTTTAGGCTAAACACTTTATCCCCCTAGAATAGTTAACTTTAAGCTTGCTTCTAACTTAAGTTTAGCTCCCGCCTTAGTCTAACTAGGCGTCCGTAGTGTTCTTATCTCGTCCTAAGAGTCTTAAATCTTATCTATCTCGTCTTAAGAGTTTAATGCCTGTGGGAAACTCTATCCTAAGCTTATTCGTATGTCTTTAAACTAAGCTGCTGCCCTACTCTATTAGTTTCTGTCTATTATGGGTCCTTAGGTTATTCTTATCCTTTCTTTAAAATCTTAGATCTCTCTTATCTTATCTTAAGAATCTTAAACCTTTAGCCTTTTGCCTTTATTAAGTAGTAAGCTAGCACTAGTAGTTATCTGCTTGCTTAATCTCTTTTAGATACTACTTCTGCCGTCTTATAAAGCGATAGATGCCGTATCTAACGGTGTTATAATACCCGTTACTGAACCTTGCTCTATAGCGGTCTTAGTTTCTACTTCTATTATGTTATTAAGGTTTAGATACCCCTAGTTAGTTCCTTTGCTATCCTTGTCGCTATTAATCAATAAATACTCTAATTCTATTGTTATCGTCGCTAATTATTGTCCGTATGTTACTATAACATCCTAATCTAGCTCGTAGAGTTAATTTTATTCTTTATCTAACTCTCTAGTTCCTCTAAGTCCTTTTAACTCTAGCTCTTATGGCTAATAGCTTACGCCGTACTTAGCGTCTTTATAAATTTAGCATGCGTTATTATAATAAAACGCGAAACTTCTAATTAAACATTCTTTCGTTCCTTGCAGTATACTATTATCCCTTTATATATATATGTTTTCTGCTAGTTAGGTTCCCTTTATTGCATAGTAACTCTAACCATCTTTATAATCCCTTGCAAAATAACCCTATTTTCCGCAATTTATATAAGCTCTATCTTTAAACCATTAACTTTGCTATAGAGTCTACCTAAACGTCTTCTGCTAATAAGATCTCTGGTTTAGCCTTTACTCCTTAGTCCTGTAATTACTAGATCCTTAACCTCTAGGTTTCTATAGTTTTTTGCTCCATCTCTTATAGGCTTTTTTAGTACAACTTAGGTCTATTAGCTCTGCGCTATACTATAGTTTCTAACTTAGCTTTAGTTGTTGCGTGCTCTGCGCCTTATATAACTATAGAACTCTATCCTAACCTCTCTTAGTCTGTTCCCTTTGGAAGATCCTATTATTAATCTTTATCGCTTAATCTATTAATTCCCTTAGGGTATCCGCATCTTCTATTAGAATAATTACGTCCTAGACTTTAGCCTTAAGTCCCTATTTATACTATGCCATAAGCGCCCTATTATTTCACTTAACTTATATTACTAACGTTTGGAACTATATTATGTACTTAATTGCTAAGGTTCGTTGCGTAATATCTTAGAGTTTTCTTTCCGCCGTGGTTACTACCTCCAGGTCTCCGAACATTTATATAAGTCGCTCTATAAATCCTTCCTAACTTAAGAACATAAACCGCACCTCCTAATTAGTGGTCGTTATTCTATTTGCTTATATTTCTATAAGGTAAGGCTTAAACCATTTAAGTGCTCTTCCTAATAAGAATAATCCCGCGTAAGCTATTTAATCCATAGGTGTTACCAGCTTTACTTCTTCCTGTACTACCTTAAAGTGCATTTGCATAAGAAATCCTTTAAGCTTTAATCTTTCTTCTAAGAATCTTTTAATTAATGGTAACTTAACCTTTACTGCTTCTATCCCGTTAATCCTTTATTTAAGTATCGCATTGTTCTCTGTTAACTAGTTAACTATCTCTTATAGTTATCCGACCGTTACAGGTTGTTATAAGTTAGTATCCGCTATACTAGTGTCGCCTCCGGACCTTAAAGTAGTTGCCGCCGTCAATAGCGTTATAGTGGCTGCTTTTAGTGGCATATTATTTAACTTATTAAACCGTAACTAGGTAGTAATTATGTAACGGAACCTTGTAGTAAGTACTATAATGGGCTCGTTAATGGGCTAGGTGTGTAGGTATTATAAGTAAGTTAATAACGTAATAATAACTAGTGGAGTAGTTGCCCAACAGATTAACTCTAATTATATTCTAAGAATTACTACAAGGAAAGAACTATCTAGAGTAGGGACTGTGGTCCTTTAAATATACAACCGTACTTCTAGGAAACCCTCCTTATACGTAAGGTACGCATTATATATAAGGTACGTAAGTTCCCTCCGTTCCTCTTGTCCCTTACGTAGCACATTATATAACTTACTTACCATTCCTCATTATATAGTTCCACTAGCTCCATACTAGACCGTGCTTATATTAACCAACTAGCTTCTTCCGACTCTCTTCCTAGTAGTTATAATATCGTACTTAAAGCGTCCGTAACAGTTTTAGGGTGACTCTCTGCTAGGGTACCTAGAAGCTCTTACTAGGATCCAGCTATTAGTTCTCTACCTCCTTAATATTATTAAGGACCTTCCTACTAAAGAAATAGGCGAGCTTGCTAATAAATTTAAAGACTTTAAGGTAGCCTAAATGGCTATTTTAATTAGATAGGTAGAGCTTTAATTACTACCTAAGGGCGCTCTATTTAAGGTTCCTTAAAAGGCTTGCTAGCAGCCACCACCTAAAAAGAAGTATAGTAAGGCTAACCAGCGGGGTAAAATAAGTGCTGAGATTACTAAATATGCTGCTAATGTAGCCGAGTAAGAGCTCTAAAAGGAAAGGCAGGAGGAAGCCTAGAAGTAAAAGGAGAAGGTAGAGAGCGGTAGTATAGATCTTAGCTATTTTCTAATCTAAAATAAAGAACCGGCTAATGAAAAGGATGAGGATATTAAGGAGGATAAGGAGTAACCGTTTAACGAGCCGTTGGTACTATATAACAAAGTTTTAAGGGGGTTAAAGAATAAGGTGGTTATTTTAGAAGCGGGGGAGGACAATAACTTATGGTTTAATAACACGGAGGTGCTCTATAGTACTATATTAGGCAATCCTTACCAAAATATTAGTAAGAAGGAGCCTATTATAACCTATTTAGTACCTAACAACTATAAAGAGCCGCCACCCCTCCTACTCCATTAATTTGGCAGAGCGGCGCGTACTAGAGCTTAAAGGACCTATACTTAATTAGCCTATGGTAATTTTATATTAATCTTAAGTAATACTAATAAGGGTCCTAGTAATACTAAGCCGAAAGAGATTATTATTTT
>Ga0307515_10017505_pt1 | contig 13044 bp, 2 predicted proteins | sample 17_EM_MG_FD_194513 | JGI IMG/M metagenome (GOLD analysis project Ga0307515, IMG submission 194513) | Populus trichocarpa ectomycorrhiza microbial communities from riparian zone in the Pacific Northwest, United States - 17_EM | ecosystem: Host-associated > Plants > Roots > Unclassified | place...
GAACATCGTATGTACCGGTATCAGTCGGAACAATAGTTAGGTCCTTCCTTAAAAATATCCTCCCTTAGCCTAAAGTGCCTCTACTACTACTAGGCGTTATATCCGTATAAAAAAACCACTATAGCTCTAAAGAAAACCACTAGACGTTAAGGTTAGAAGCCTATAATTAAATAGGAATGTTAGTAGGCCTTATAGAGCTTATAGAAGCTAGATAATTATATATAGAAGGATCTTACGTCCCTAGTAAAGAGGCAGTTATAAAATATATAAGATAAGCTTCTAGCCTTACGGGAGGCAAGTAAGGACGAATAATTAAGCGTAATAGATAGAGCTATTAAGCTTTTATATTCGTATAGCGGATAACCTAGTTAAATTAAGGTATTAAAATAGGTAATATATAGGTGGAGGAACTTATTCCTAGCGGCGAAGATATTATAAAGTAAGAGTATAATAATACAGGCAATTCCATTACTAATTTAAGCTTTTATTACTATTATTACCCTAATGACTCTATAGTAGTAGAGTAAAGTTTGCGATATTAGCGCGTCCGTAGGCTTGTTACGGCAGCAGTGGTTCCCAAGGAGGTCAAAAAGTAAGGTAGTAGAAGCACCACAGGTGACTCGCAGGCGCCTTGTAGGCGAGTCCTAAAAGGCGGGGAGATAGATCACGGGGTTTTCTCAAATAGAGTTTTCTCCCCACATATATATAAGGAGTAGTCCGCGTGGGCCCAATAGGGATCCGAATCGGACGTTAAGCAATGAATTATTATTATTATTACTATTATTATATTACCTTTAAATATAATTGGAGAAGAGTAGCTATTAAAAAATAGGTTATCCTAGAAGTAAATCCTATATTTATATATATGGAGGTAATAAAAGTATATATAGATATCCTAAAATATATTAAAGCGGGTTAGTTTATATATATTCTAGTATCGCTAAAGTTACTATTAAGTAAACGGTTCCACTATATCCTTACTTAGCCTACTTTTTGCTTATATATTTCCTTAGTTATAATTAATAAGTATTATCTAGTTACTAACTAGGGTAAGAGCTTCTGGCCCTATTATATACAGCTCTTTAAAGTCTAATCACTACTTAGTCTAATAGTATTATAGTTTATATATACTGCAACACTTAATAAGGAGATATATATAAAGGTAATAAAGCTAGTAGGGTTTTATTAAAGTATAATAAATCTTAAATAAATAAATATTAATTGGCCTAACCTATCTATTATTAGGGGCTATATTAAGAGGAGGGATAAGAATAATTATAAGGCACTATTCTTTATTATTAAAGAGGCATTTAAGAAGGCGGTAGTAGAGGAGGATTATATATCCGCGACCCTTAGCTAAATATCCGTAGGGTCTAGTAAAATATCTATATTATTTAGCTAAACGCCTATAGCGCCTAGTAGGATACCCACTACCTCTATTTATTAATTAATTGGGCGGATTTAAAATTCGGTAGAAGGTACTATATAGCTAAAGGGACGAAAGGTTCTAAGCCCCAAATTAATTCCTAAGATAATTATCTTTCTTTATACTAAAAATTATATCCGTAGGTATATAAATATAATCCGTTCGTAGCTTATAACTAAGGGCTATACTATAAAGTAGGCTAAAATAGCAGTGCGGAGTTATTATATAATATTATCCGAATATAATAAGAGTAGGGAGTATTAAAATCTCTACGCAGAAGACTTACCTACCCGCATTCTTATTACATTGGACGCCCTAGCCTATAGTACAGATATTCCAGATATTATCCATTTTATTATATATAGTTATTATTCTAATAAAAGCCTAAATATAATACTGCAGCAATTTAGACGGGCCGCCTAACGCAATAGTGTTACCGGATATATAATTATCCTTATTAAAGACTGGTATAAGGGCGCTCTTATAGATATTACACTGCTAAAGCAAAAGTCTTAAAAACCTATAGCCCCTCTATTTACCTAACTTGGCTGTAACTTTATTACTACTAGGATGGCAATATAGGAGAATAGGGTAATTAATTTCGCTAGTAATCTGGCTTTATTTATTATAATTGATAGTAATATTATTTCGCAGGTATCTGCTTAGGAGGAAGAGGATTAAATACTTAATAATAATATAACATTATTAGCCCTACTAATTAAGTATATAGAAAAATAGAAGAGGTAAAGACTAATATAGAGAAATGGGTAGTATTTCTAAATATATTATATAAGCTCGCGAATAAAGCTACTAAATGTTTACGTAATATTCTACTTAAGCTATATAAGGAGACAAGTCCATTATCTAGAGGTCCACGCTATTACTCTAATTACGATAATTTATTATAGGCTTATAAGGAGTATAATATTATCGCACTATATACTAGGAATATTGTAAAGAGTAAGTACTTAAAGGATCTATTTATAAGCATTAAGGAGTAGATTAAAGGATGGCTTAATATAATATACTAGGATGCAGTCTAGAGTCTAATTTCTAATTATATTATATCCAATAATTAAATCCGTTTACTTTATATCTAACCTCTACTAACTTATAAGGGCCTTAAGCGGATATTACCTAAATAAGATTATAGCTTCCTAGGAGATAAAGTAGACGCGCTTATCTGCTTTATTTATAAGGAAGAAATATAATACTTTAGTACTAGTGTTTTATAGGCTACGTCACAATCTAGTAAACGTATTACCGTATTTAGAAGCTCGTCACGGACGCCTTTACTATTAGTAGGTTAATAGGGACCTATTAGTGCATTAACTATAAAGAGTGCTAGCCTTAATTAACCGTTGTAAACTAAAGTATTACCGCCCTTATAGCTATTATTAGTATTTAGCTTATAAACGGATATAACCAAGTCTTAAATATCTTAGCTTATATTAACCTAAGACTTATAGGCGAACTGGTCCTAGACTATATATACTACTCTATTACAGTTATTTTAATAGCTAGATATTTAATATCCGTATACTCTAGATATATAGCTACCTGCTTAAAAATCGGCTAGTGTATATCTATAGTACCCTTAACTTAACCTTCGGCATCCTAATAACTCCCTACAGCGCCTCTATTATTTTTAACAGCTTCTTAATATAGCTTTATATAATTCTTACAATTCTCTACTACCTTAGTTTATATCTTAAAACAACCTAAGTATTAGTCCGCGGTGTAGCCCTTAAGCTCTATAGTAGAGGTCTAATAGTATTATTAGCTTAAATATAGGTGGCGCTAGTTTATAGCGTGGTATTTAATCTCCACAGCAATCTCTATATGCGGTTATTACAAATTAACATAGCCTTATTAATAATCCTACTAGTAATAGTCTATTATTAGTAGCAATCTGCGGTAATCTAGTGTTAACAGCGACAGTAAACTGCCGTATTATAGCACCTTTTATAGTAACTTAGCAGTAGGATACTAGAAGGGAATTAGCCTATATAGTAGGTATAGACGGATATCTACAAGGTTAGTATAGTAGTTTAATAGCTTATCTATTAACCTAGGCTTATTGCTTATAGCGGCTTTTAAATAGTTTGTCCGACTAACTATATTCTAGTACTTAATAACTATATACTTCGCCTAGTAGCTTACTAATATAGTTAAAAAGCTTATTCTAACGCGTAGACTTATAGGCTAATATATTAACTACTATAGAGTTAGCTCCCTTTTAGCGGGTAGAATTAACTAGAGGTAAATCTAGCACTTACCGCCGCTTTACTTAAGTAAGAAGTACTACCTTTACTTATATAGCTAGTGCCAATATAACTCTAAGCTAGTCTCTTTAGCTAATCCTCCCCTCTAGTACTGTACTAGCTAGTAGTATAACCTTAAAAAAGACGTAGAGACATCTATTTACTAATATTAGTAGTAATGCAAGTATAAATAGGCTGTAGCTAAAACGCCGGATATTAAAGCTTGCAGCGCAGTATTAGGTCTTAGCCCTTAGAGCAATCCAGATATTAAAGCTTACAGTATAGTATTAAATTTAAATCCTTAGGGCAGCCTAAGTATTAGAGCTTATAGTATATCACTAAGTCTTAACTTTTAGATAAGCCTAAGGTTTAATATTTGCAATATAGTACTAGATCTCCAATTACGAAAAATTCTAAAGTTTAATATCCACGGCGTAGCACCAGTTCCCAAGTAGTAGGAAATCTAGAAATTTATAATTTATAATATAGGATTAGATCTCCGCTCCTAGAAAATCCTAAGGCTTAGGATTTAAGTTATAATACTAAATCTCCGCTTCTAGGAAACTTTAAGGCTTAGGGTTTATAGGCTAATACTTAATCCCCGCCTTCTAAATTAGGTGCAGCTTAGAATTTACAGTCTAATATTTAATCTCCGCTCTCTAAACTAAGCGCAGCTTAGAACCTACAGCCTAGTACTTAATCTTCGCCCTTAGTTTTAGATATAACACAGCTTTAGTAGGTTAGTATTTAATATTCCTTAGCGTTTTACTTATTTATTAACTTAATTAAGACTTAGGTAGAGCTCTAATTAATATTTAAGTATTAAGTATTAATCTCTATATACGCATTTAAATAGTCTATTAGATTCTTATCTAAAGAGATACTAAGGTTTATACCTAAAGCTCCTAAAACCCATAAAACCTATATTATATTAGCTATTTAGTTTAAGTGTTATATAAGAGGTAGTTAATATTTACTAAGGTAAGTTACTATAATAGTAATTATTTGTTAGTAAGCTAATTTAATAAAATCTACAGCGTGGATATTTACCTTTAATTAACCTCCATACCTTTTACCTTACAGTATTACACTATAACTTTATTATTATTGTTTTATCTACTATCTATTAGTATACTACTATCTATAATGCCTTCCTTTATACCTCTAAATATGTCTAATAGCTATTTAGTTAAGGAACTTAATACGCGCGACGTTGATAATAAAATAATTAAGGACGCTTTTAAGGACGCTTTTAAGGACGCTCTTTCTTTTACTAATTCTTTAGAATTTTTGCTTAGAGAGTAAGCTTTCTAATACTAAATTATGCCTGCAGCTAATATAATTTTAGAAAATACGTACTAAAGCACTCTTTATTAGATCTAGTAGAGCACTATAATAAGGTTATTGCGAAATCCGCTAGAAATCCGCTTACCTCTTTACTGTCTACCTCTTTACCGCCTACTTCTTTACTACTTACCTCTTCGCCGCCTACCTTTAAGCCGCTTATTTCTTTATCGCCTACCACTTTTAAGAAGTTTAATCCTTATTATACTTCTATTTCTCTTAAGAGGCAGGCTAATAGAATTACTGCGCAAAATGTTTAGTATAAGATAGCCTTTAAATTATATATATTAACTATACTCTTTTAATATCTTATCTACTAATTTACCTCTTATAGTAACCTAACAGAAATATTAGAGATTTTAGATAATAATAAAGAGAATAATCTTAATAACGCCGACTCTCCTAAAAGCCTTCCTCTATCCTCTTATAATCTCCATAGCTTTTATAAGCTTCGCAGTATATAGACGGCCTAAGCTATAACGTTAGATATTAACATAAATAAGTGCCTTTTTATTTAAGAGCTATTAGCAAATAAATAGTACACCCTAAAAGCTAGTGCTTAGAAGAATATAAAGGAAGCTTGCTAGTGGATATATACCCACGTCCAGAATATTAAGGGTAGCTCTAGTATGCTACGCGATCCGCTATACGCTCTATACGTTACGTAAAACTATAAATATCGCGTTTATAAGCAGAACTCTAGGTTATATTTTAGAGGTACGTGCTTAAAATATTACTTAAGTAGTAGGTTGTGTAAAAAGGTATATACTAATAGTATACTATTATTCTATTAACTAATACGTATATAGGATAGTTTGCTAAGACTAGAGCTAGTTATACCTTAGTATAAAAAATATACGCAATTAGCTTCTACTAATAGTCTAGCTAGAACGCCTACTAAGAAGGTATAATATCCGCATTTTAATAATACGGATATTACTGATATCCATATAGCTTTATACCCACACTATCCCCCCTTTAGAGACCTCCCCTTTTTCTAAAACTCTTACTTATAGTAATATACGCAGCCGTAGGGGCACCCATTCTACTGCTGCTCTTTTTACTCTTTTACTAATTTCTAGTACGCCTAGTACTGCTTCTAGTACTACTGCCGCTCCCGCTAGTACAGAAAATATTAAGGTATATTTAGTAATTGCTATTTCTATATACGTTAATATAGTTTATAAATAGGTAACTAAGATAGTAAAAGATGTTTGGGCTATAGATCGCCGGTTAAGTAAGCTTAAAGATTTTTTAAGTAAGATAAAGGATGAGCTTGCGTTTATAAGGCGTAGTATTATAGCACTTATATATAACGCCGGGTTACTTAATATAGAATTTAAGTAGATGCTAGTTAGCTATTGCTGCGGGTTAACTATTATTACAGGTTTAGAGTAATAAAATAGTAGCTCTTACCTCTCTGCTACTACGTATATACTTAAAAATTAAGTCTCTACCTTATATTTAATAAATATAATTAATATTATAATATCTGTATAAGCTAAGATAAAGATATCCGTATAAGCCTAGATAAAGATATCCGTATAAGGTAAGATAAAGATATTTATATATTTACACCGTTAATAATTACTAAGGTAAGTTATTATAGTAGTAGTTATTTGTTAGTGAGCTAATTTAATAAAATTAGTAGCGTAGATATTTACCTTTAATTAACCTCTGCACCTCTTCTTTTACTAACCTTTTACCTTATAGTACCGCACCGCAAATTTTATTATTATTGTTTTATTCACTATCCCTTAGCGTTCTACTGTCTATAATGCCTTTATTTATACCTATAAACGATATTAATATAAATAATAGCAGCTAAATAGTTAAGGAACTTAATATACGCGAAGTAAACGAGGATGCTATTAAGCACGCTATAGCTACTTTTACTAAGCCTTTAGACTCTATTCCTAAAGAGTAAGCTTTTTAATACTAAATTATGCCTATAGCTAATGTAATTTTAGAAAATATATACTAAAGCGCTCTTTATAGGATTTAGTAGATAATATAAATATAAATAGAGCGAAATCCGCTAAAAATCCACGCACCTTTTTGCCGCCTGCCTTTTTATTACCTATATCTTTACTATAGACTACCCTGCTATTAGTTTCTTCGCCATCTACTTCTTTACTACCGCTACCTAATACTTCTAAAAGGAGGCTTAATAAAGCTTAATTATTTTTTTTTTAAAAAGTAGGCTAAAAAGGCTACTAATACGAATTTAAAGGCTAAGATAGCCATTAAATCGTATATATTAGTCATACTGTTTTAATATCTTGTCTACTAATTTACTTTTTATAGTAACCTAAACATTTATAAGGTTTCTTTAAATAGCGAATCTTTAAATAGCGGCAAAGATAAAGATCTTAATAACGCCGACTCTTATAATCTCCGCAGCCCTCGCAATCTCCACAGCCCTTATAATCTCCGCAGTACCACGAATATAAATAAGCGCCTTTCTATCTAAGTGCTGTTAGCGAATAAATGGTATACTCTAAAAGCTAATATTTAAAAGAATATAAAGGAAAGCCGCTAGCGGATATTAATACACGTTTAGAATATTAAGGGTAGCTTTAGTAAGCTGCGTAACCCGCTATATACTCTATACAAGAAGTATAGCTATAAATGTCGCGTTTATAAGAAGGACTCTAGGCCTTATTTTAGGGGTGCGTACTTAAGATATTATATAAGTAGTAGGTTATACGGAAAGGTACGTGCTAATAGTATACTATTATTCTATTAGCTAATACGCGTATAGGAAAGTTTACTAGACCTAGAGCTAGTTATACCTTAATATAAAAAATATATAAAGTTAGCTTTTGCTAATAGCCTAGCCGAAACGCCTACTAAAAAGGTATAATATCCGCGTATTAATAATACGGATATTGCTAATATCTGTATAGCTTCGTTCTTATACTATCCCCGCCTACACTACTACGCCTCCCCCTACTAAGACTTCCCCTCCTATTAAGACTCCTACTCGCAGTAGTATACGCGGCTATAGAGGTACCCGCTCTACCGCTACTCCTCTAACTTTTTTACTAATTACTAGCACGCTAGGTGCTACTATTACTACTACTGCTTCTGCTAGCACGGAATCTATTAGAGTATATTTAGTAATTAATATTTCTATATATATTAATATAGTTTATAAACGGGTAATTAATATAGCGAAAGATATTTAAGCTATAGATTGCTAGTTTAATAAATTTAAAGATTCTCTAAGTAAGATAAAGAATAAGCTTACGTTTCTAAGGCGTGGTGTTATTATACTTATATATAATACTAGGCTACTAAATATTTGTCGGAATATATAAACAGAGGTTATGTGGTTACATGTCTTTAATTAGTCATCCTTATAGTGACTAATCAACCCCCTACTTAGGCACCGCGATCCTTACGATCCTCTGCTTTCTTTACCTATTAAATAAGAATTAATTCAATAGTTAATAGGCCAATTAAGTGCACTTGGGTGATACCGACATTAATCAATGGTTAACCTCACCGGTTGGCTATAGAGCAACAAGGTTCACTGCCGCCCCAGCAGCTTCGTTCGATCGCAAGCAGCAATCCAGTACCTAGCAGCAAAACCACACCAGCAGCCAGCTCCGGCAGCATCCAACCCCAGCCAGCTTAGAATATCGCGAGACATTCTACAGCACGCAAATCAACCCCCAGTACGACCTCTTTACTGAGCGCCGTACCCCCAGCTTAACAGCACCAAACGCCCAACAGCCCTCGGGCAGTACCCCAGCAGCTACCTCAGCAGCTACCCCAGTAGTACTACGGCAGCGCTCTAGCCGTACACAGCACACTAGCTTTTATAGCACCCAACACCTAACTACCTAACTGCTTTACGCAGTACCCCAGCGTAGCTACGCAACTCAGCAGCAAACTACCCCCTAGTACGCGTCTTAGCATACAAATTAACATCTAACAGCCTTGTATAGTACTCTAGCGTCACAGCAACCTAGTAGCGTTAGCAGCACCTAATACCTAATAACCTAGCAGCGTTAGCAGCAAACCATCCCCTACCTACCTATAATCCCGACACCGTCTGCTATTTTCCTTGCAGATCTACTACGTCGAAAATCACATCAACAGCGCGCCTACAACGCTAGCGCGCTCCCCAACCTCTGCCCTCTGCCCTCTACCCTCTGCCAACATCTACGGCAGCTACGAACTCTTAATATGGCACAATAACTTCCTAAAGGATAGAAAAGCGGGAACTGTTTAACCACTAGACGGCCTTACTATATTAATATCTACAATAATAAAGCCCAATAGGAGTTTCTAACTATAACCGCTTACTAGAAACAGATTTAGGATATATAAGATATAGTTTAACAATAAGAGCAGACTTTTAAAGTGGGGTTATGCTAGTAGTAAGATATTCTAGACCTACGTTAACGGTAGTATAAAAGAGTCTAGAAGGCATATTAAGAATAAAAGGAAGAGATTAAGGAGTTATAAAGCGTAGTTAAGTAATTATAGCAATAATAAGCTACTCTAGCGCAAGCTCCGTCCGCGCAAGCTCTGTCTGCGCAAGCTTTGTCCATACAAGCTCCGTCCGCATAAGCTCCGTCCGCGCAAGCTCCGCCAGTTTTACCCTCTTTATTAACTAAAGCTAAAGAGCCATGGCAGCCAAGCTTGTATAAACCCCCGCAACCTTAAACCTGTAAAAAGTGCTTTACTATATTCCCTTTAGGTTAAGCGCTCTTTAAGTATCTGCTAGATTGTTAACTATTTTAATATACTAAATGCAGATCCACATTTTCTTTAAATACCACTCTCTATAAGTACGTTTGGGGATATCGTTTAAAAGATATAAATGGGAATTTGGATACAGACCAAGCTTTGCTAGAATAGCTATTTTACGCATAAAGAAAAGAACTGCTAGTATCTACGGCAGCTACAAACCTGATAACTGTTATAACTGATATGCCTGCGAACCAACCCTATAATAAGACTCCGTGCCGATTTGCCTACGGAACCGACCCTGCGCTAGCACTGTACTACTACATACCATCGACAAACTAATAGCGCCGCTATGCCTGCTATTATAATACTGATCGCGCCAATACACCTGCGATCTACTAACCGAATAATCGTACCTATACGCCTGCGATCTACCGACCAAATAATCGTGCCTATACGCCTACGATTAACCGACCGACTGATAGACAAGCTTTATGCTTGACCACTATTACTACCGCCGCTGGTACTGTACTACTACCCGAACAAACTTTTACTGCTTTTACCTCCAGCTAAACCGATACCTTGCTACCTTACTACCTTGCTACCTTGTTACCTTCCTGCAGCACTATAAGCATAAAAAAAGAACTGCTAGTGTCGGAATATATAGACAGAGGTTATATAGTTACGTGTCTTTAATTAGTTATCCTTATAGTGACTAATTAACCCCCTATTTAGGCACCGCGATCCTTACAATCCTCTGCTTTCTTTACCTATTAGATAAGAATTAATTCAACAGTTAATAGGCCAATTAAGTGCACTTGGGTGATACTGATAATATTAAATATAGGTAGATATAAGTTAGCTATTGCTATAGGTTGGCTATTATTACTAGTTTACTATAATAAAATAGTAGCTTATACCTTTTTGCTACTATATATATAGAAATTAAGTCTCTGCCTTATATTTAATAGATATACTTAATTAATATTATAATATCCGTATAAGCTAAGATAATAATATCTATATAAGCTAATATAAAGATATCCGCATAAGCTAAGATAAAGATATTTATATATCTGCACTATAAAACAGCCTACTACTACGTTATATACTATGCACTAAGAAGATTATACGCTAGCTAGAGTTAATATTAATAAAAAGAACTTAATTAATATATTAAGATAGAAACGTACTATAAGCCTAAGCATTTAAAAGTCCTTTAGTATAGTATCTATAGCTATTGGTTACACAAGGTGATATTACGTAGCTACGGTTCGTAGATAGTATAATGATTGTTATTCTATATATCCTCTTTAAGAAAGGGGTGAGGAACTTAAGGTTCCTTACCACGCTAGTGCCGCGGCAGCACGTGACGGCAACTTGCCGCACGTAACGGCAACTTGCTACACGTGATGGCAATATACCTTATATAGTAACCACTTACCTTTATTCCCAACACTAGCAACTCTTCTTTTATAGTTGCCATTTATATATATATACCGCTTAACTAGCGTAATAAATATTAATCCTCCTTACTTACTATTGCCATTATAATATAAGTCTCGCTATCCCAAAATTTGCCTCTTAGCATATAGTGCTTTCTTACTTAGGAGTCGTAGGTAGATATTATATTTAAAGGGCCGCCAAGGCGCTAATAGTAAGCGAGCTAATAGCGATTTTCTATCCCGGGGATGGAAAATCCTAATTAGCTAGGTTAAGTTAGGGTCTATAGAATATTATACTCCCTCCTCCTAAAAAGTCTTAGTAAGAGAATCTAACCAATTAGATAACTTTAACCGCCGGTTAAAGTTCCTGGATATCTTAAGGCCTTATATAACTAAGAAATTTCTAGGGACTCCCTTTTAACCTAACCTTTAACTCGTATACGTAGAGTATTTGTGTTAATAAACGTCTCTAGTGCCTTATTTAGGTTCGCCTTTATTATTATATCTACTAGGTTATCTTAGCCATTAATCTATTAAATCTTAAAGAGTTTTTAACTCTTGTAGGATTACTAAAGTGCTATAATATTAATTATAAGGCGCTTCTCCTTTATAGTACTAAGCTTAACTAAACACTTATAGAGGGAGTATAAGTTGGTGTATACGATTATAGGGATAATAGGATGTTTAAGTTAATCTATAATTATCTTTAGGGTAGTTCTAATTATAATTGCTATATTAACTCCGCTAACCATTCTATATATCTCCGATGCTAAAACACTTTAAGTAACGCGCTTGCTCTTAGTTGAGCTCTAATAGATAAGATTGCCATGAATTATAAAGTTATTCTCTTTAGTAAATTCGTTCGCGATAATAATCTTATATCCTAACTAGGAGCTAAAATCTTTATTATTTATAAACGATCTATTAATAAATATAAAGAGCTTAGCGGTAGGAAGATTAATAGGTATATAGAGTAGTCCCTAATCAAGATAGTTTATTTACTAGGAAAGACGTTTATTTAGGGCAAGAACGTCATCCTTAGTTAGTTTCTAGTATTAGGTAGTAACGGAGAGATTAAATAAAGCCTTAGGTTAATAGATAGAAGTAATATAAGCTTTATAAGCGCGTTGCTCTATATATCCTTACTTTAGGGAATTAACGTTAATAATATTAATCTTCTTACTTTAACCCTTCTGGCGTAAAGCAATAGAATCCTTATTTAGGGAGAGGATGTATTTATTAAAGAGTAATAGTGTTATTAAATTAAGCTTTTTTTTGGCTTTGCTATAAGATTTACCTTTACTAGCTTATCTTCTTTAAGAGCTAAGAATTAGTCGTCTTCTAAGATAATTATATTATTAGTTTATATGCCAATAATTCTAAATAAAGTTCCTGTAGTTATAATAAGAAAGCAGGGATTAAATATAGATGTAGTTATTAAAAGCTTCTCTTTATAGTGCTTGCTATAGGTAGCCTACTAATAGGTTCCTATCTCTGCGATTCCGTATAATAGCTTAAGCACAACCATAATCGTATCTTTGGGATATTGGTGGCGAATTTACTCTAAAAGGTGTGCCAATATTAAGCGCTGAAGGTGCGTTTCTAATTAGGTATAGGCCTAGGTAATATCTCGCAAATAGACCGCCATTCTATTCTTTATTAAGGAGGGAGCTAATGCAATAATAACTTGTTGACTAGCTCGTTAAATTATAGGAGATTATATAAGAATTATCTCTTTACTATTATCGTTGTAACCTTAGATAATAAGCCTTAATTTCTTAAATAGGGCGTTAGTAGCTTTGCCCTTAATCTTATTAACTATCCTTAACTTAAAGATATAAACTTTATTAAACTTAGTAGG